>Ga0306917_10000027_pt1 | contig 46064 bp, 31 predicted proteins | sample tim00Cox00000000_FD_203313 | JGI IMG/M metagenome (GOLD analysis project Ga0306917, IMG submission 203313) | Lab enrichment of tropical soil microbial communities from Luquillo Experimental Forest, Puerto Rico - timezero.00C.oxic.00.000.000 (v2)... | ecosystem: Environmental > Terrestrial >... | reverse complement strand
AGCAATACCGGGACCGGAATCATCCAACTCTCATAGAGGCCGACCAAAAACAGGAACGCAAACAGCACGGCAAGTCCGAGGATGGCTCCCGTCTGCCCGGAGGCTGCCACCTCCTGGTAGGCGGTCCCGGTCCATTCATAGCTGTAGCCCGGAGGTAAGGTCTTGGCCGAGACCTCTGCCATCGCCGCCAGCGCGGCCCCGGAGGACGTGCCGGGAGACGGACTGCCTTGAATCGGGATTGCACGATAGTTGTTGTAGCGGGTGATGACCTGCGGTCCCAGGACGACGCGGGCCTCGGCGAGCGACCGCAGCTGCACGTTCTCGCCAAACCTGTTGCGAATTTGGATCTGCCACAGCGAGGAGACGTCTCTGCGGTCCGCCGCTTCGCCTTGGATGTTGACCTGCCAGATCCGGCCGAACAGATTGAAATTGTTGATGAAGATGCCACCCATCGTCGCCTGCAACGCGCCAAACACATCATTCATACTGAGGCCCAGCGCCTGAGCCTTTTCGCGGTCGATGTCGAGCCAGATCGACGGGTTGCTCGCGGTGAAGGTGGAAAAGACACGGGTCAGCCGTGGGTCCTGATTGGCGGCCGCGAGGAGACCCTGCATCACGCTATTCATTGCGGAGGGGTCCTGCCCCTCCAGTCCTTCGAGTCGGTATTCGAACCCGCCCGTCGTCGACAGCCCGATGATCGGCGGCAGATTGAAAGGGATGATCGTCGCGGTGCGGATCTCCCGGCTCGCGGCAAACAGCTTGGCGATCAGCGCCTGGGCCGAGTTCGCTGCGCCGACACGGTCGGTGAAGGGTTTCAATGTCGGCACTATAAAGGCGGTATTCGGCTCATTGACGCTGTCGATGATCGAAAACCCGACGATCGCGAAAATGTTCTGGATCTGAGGCATCTGCCTCAGCACCGCCTCGACCTGCTTGACCGCATCGCGGGTGCGGATGACCGATGCACCGTCCGGCAACTGAACATTGATAAAAAAGGCACCCTGATCCTCTTCCGGCAGAAACCCCGTGGGCGTTCGCAGGGATAGAAAATAGATGCCCGCGGCACTCGCCAGGATTGCCACAACCCCGAATACGGAGACGCGCACCAGGCGGCGGACGATCGCAGCGTAACCGTCGCGGATATTGTCGATGCGCCGCAATACCCACCCCATCGGGCCGCGCTTGGGGCCGGTGGGGCGGAGAAACACCGCGCACAGTGCCGGAGATAAGGTCAGCGCATTCAATGCCGAAATCAGCATCGCTACGCTGATCGTTACCGCGAATTGCCGGAACAATGTTCCCGAGATACCGGGAATAAAGGCGATCGGCACGAACACCGATAGAAGGACCAAGGTGATCGCGATGATCGGCGCGGTAATCTCGGTCATCGCCTTTTTGGTCGCGTCCGCGGGCGACAGTTCCGGGTTTTCCTCGATGACGCGTTCGACGTTCTCGACCACAACGATCGCGTCGTCGACCAGGATGCCGATCGCCAGCACCATCGCGAGCAAGGAAATCGTATTGGCCGAATAGCCCATCACCAGCAGGACCGCAAAACTGCCGATCACACTGACCGGCACCGCGATTGCCGGAATAAGGGTCGCGCGCAGGCTACCGAGGAACACAAAGACGACGATCACGACCAATACAAACGCGATCAACAAGGTGATCAGCACGTCGTGGATCGTGTCCTGGACGAAGGTGGTTGTGTCGTAGTTGACGAGGTATTTGAGACCGGGCGGGAAGCGCTTACTCAGGCGGTCCAAATTAGCCCTGACTTGAGCGGCGGTTTGCACAGCATTGGCGCCGGGGGAGAGATAGACACCGATCGCCACTGCAGGCTCGCCGTTGAGGCGGCCTTCGATGTCCTGGTTCTGGGCGCCGAGATCGACTCGCGCGACATCGCTTATGCGAACCAGCGAGCCGTCGGGATTGGCACGCAATACAATGTTGCCGAACTGCTCGGCTTTCGTCAGGCGGCCAAGGGTCTGGAGGTTCAATTGGAATTGCTGGTCTTTGCCGATCGGGCGCGCGCCGATCCGGCCGACCGGCGCCTCCACGTTCTGCGCCTGGATCGCCGCGATGACATCAGCCGGCGTCATCTGGAGATTGTTGAGCCGTTGCGTGTCGAACCAGATCCGCATCGAGTAATTGAGCGCACCGAACAAGCGCGCCTGGCCGACCCCGGGTGTGCGGGACAACACGTCGAGCACATTGATGATCGCATAATTGGTAATGAACAGCGGATCCTGCTCGCCGTTCTCGCTGTAGAGCATAAGGAACTGCAGCACCGCCGACGATTTCTTTTGTATCGTCAATCCTTCCAACTGGACTTCCGGGGGGAGCTGGGCGAGCGCGGTCTGCACCCGGTTGTTGACGGCGTTGGTGTTGATGTCGGGGTCACTGCCGAGCACAAAGCTGACGGTCAGGTTGTAGCTGCCGTCATTGCCGCTCGTCGAACTCATATAAATCATCTTGTCGACGCCGACGACTTGCGCCTCGATCGGCTGGGCGATACTCGATTCGACGACAGCGGCAGAGGCGCCGGGATAGTTGGCCGAGACCACAGTCTGCGGCGGCACGATATCCGGGAATTGCGCGACTGGGATGCGCAGCAGCGCGAGCGCCCCGGCGATGGTGATGACGAACGCGATGACGACGGCTAGCCGCGGACGGTCGACGAAGATTGCGGAGATCATTGTTTCGTCTCCGACCCGTTCGACGGCGACTTTTGGGGCGCCGCCGGCCCGCTCGCCGGGTTCGAGGAGGGTTCCGCCGGCTCGCTAGCGCCGCGCGGCGTGACCTGTGGCGCCGGGGTCGCCAGGCCGGGCGACACCACCTCGCCGGGACGGGCGCGCTGCAGCCCCTCGCTGATGACCAGCTCGCCCTCTTTGAGTCCGCTAGTGATCACTGCGGTCGACGGGGTCGACTGGCCGAGCTGAATGCGCCGCACTTGCGCTTTGTTCTGTGCGTCGACGACGTAGACGTAATCGCCCTGTTGGTCGGCCAGTACCGCCGCGCGCGGGATCGCGAGAACGGTAATCGGCTGCACGCCCTCCTGCAGCACGGTGACGAACTCGCCGTCGAACAGCTCGCGCGGTGCCGGTCCGCTCGTCGGCATCCCCGGAATGAACGGGTTGGGGAAAACGCCGCGTGCCGTGATCGTATCCGTGTTGGTGGCGACCGTCGGCGACACATAATCGAGTTTGCCCTCTTGTCCGTAGATCCGCCCGTCCGGCAGGCGCAGCTTGAGCACGACCGCGCTGAAACCGCCCTTCGCCTCGTAACGGTCGCGGAGCTCGAGCCCGGTACGCGCCGACACGGGGAAAAGCACATACATCGGGTCTTGGCTGACGAGCGTCGCTAGGGTCCCGCTGGTCGGCGAGACGACATTGCCCTCGGTGACTTCAGTGGCGCTGATCCTGCCGTCAATCGGCGCACGAATCTCGGTATAGCCGAGATTTATCTCGGCGATGTCGAGCTGCGCCTTGGCGCTCGCGACCTGAGCCGCCAGCGAACGTTCATTGGAGACGTCTTGGTCGACCGTCTGCTGCTGGCCGGCGGGCGTTTTTATCAGGTACTGCGACCGGGCGAGCTGCTGCTCGGCAAAGGTGTGCTGCGCTTGGAGCTGCGCGACATTCGCCTTGTTGTTGTCGACCTGCGCCTGAAACGGCGGCTGTTCGAGCTGATAGAGCAGATCGCCCTGTTTAACCTCGGACCCCTCGACGAAGAGGCGTTTTTCGAGAAACGCGGTGACCCGAGCGACCAGCGCCACCCGTCCGATCGATTGGATGCGGCCGATGAACTCATCGGTCTGCGTGATCTGTTGGCGCTCGGCGCGCAAAACGCCAACCGCCGGCGGCCCGCCGGGTGCCGGCTGCGCCTCCGCCGTCAGGGGAAAAATGCCAAGGATGAGGGCCAAAAGGAGATGCTTCATCGCCGGCCTTATAAACCATCGGGTTCCCCGAGACAGTGCCCCCGATATCCCGCCATCGGGTGAACGAGCCCCCTCAGACGAGCGCGGCTGCCCCAGGCCGCAATTCTACCGCAAAAAGGTCACAGGCAAGAAGATGCCGGCCCATATCGCCTTCGGCATTGCGACTTGCACCTGCGTGCGGTCCGCGCGTCGAGCATATTTTAGTGCCTCAGAAATGGCGGCTTGGGGCTCATCATTCGAACCCCATCGGCATGACACGTGGCGGCTTCAAAATCGGTCTGGCCAGATCTCGCCCACAACCTCACGCTGAACGGTACCCCCAGTTTGGGACAATCGCGCGACGCAAATCTCGCGGCGGCTTGTGGCGGTAGGTGCATCCGTGCATGGTTTCGCCTATGCTTTCCTCATCTCTCGGCCGCCTCGCGAGCCTTGTCATCCCGCTACTGTTGGCCGTTCAGCCAGCAACTGCCGACGACTTTCGATCGGGCCTGTCGGCATACAATCGCGGCGACTACATCGCCACGTTCCGTGACTGGTATCCGCTTGCTCTACGCGGCGATGCTCAGGCACAGGCCGGTCTCGGTTTCTTGTACCACAAAGGTCTCGGCGTCATTCAGGATGATATCGAAGCGGCATCGTGGTTTGAAAAAGCCGCCGTTGAGGGCCAGGCCGAAGCTCAGCTTCTCCTCGGGACGTTGTATTTCTTTGGCGAGGGCGTAGCGCAGAATTACGTGATGGCCTTCACTTGGTGCGAAATCGCACAGTCGAACGGCCAGTCTGATGCTTTAGAATGTCGCGACGCCGCGTTGGAACACATGACAAGTGCCGAAATCAAGCAGTCCTTTCGCCTCGTTAGCGAGTGGATGGGACGCCATTCGCGCCCGGCTCCTGACCAACAGTCTCCACCGAAATCTCGCGAGTGAGAAATTGCAGGCACGGTTCCGGAGTACTGATCGCCTGAAGCGTCGGCCTCGCTCCAAGTCCCTCTTGTGTACCCGCCGCTCCCCGTGCGATAAAATCGCAAATACCTCCCGCACGCCTTCGCGATGGCCGGCAAGCGCGCGTTTAGGTCGCGGGAATATACCTAACTGCCTGACAGGTTAGGGAGCAGCGCCATGTCCGACAGTATTGGATCGACGACCGAGTCCGTCTCGACAGACGGTCTGTTGACCGGTTTCGCTCGCAGCCCGACTTCGCGCCGGGCATTCATCAAAGGGGTGATCGCCTCGGGTGCGGCGGTTCCGGCCGCCGGTTTCGTGATGCGCGGCCATGGGGTCAGCTCGGCGCTGGCGCAGACCTCGGGCGCGGTCGAGCGGCTGGTGACCCTGAACGTCAACGGCCGCGATCGGCGGGTCGACGTGCTCCCCCAGGAGACCCTGTCGCACACGCTGCGCTACAAGATCGGCCTGACTGGGACCAAGCTCGGGTGCGACCATGGCGAGTGCGGGGCGTGCACGGTGCTTGTCGATGATCTCGCCATTTATTCCTGCTCGACGCTGACTCACGCAGTGCGTGGCCGCAAGATCACCACGGTCGAGGGTCTCCAGGGTCCCAACGGCGAACTGCACAAAGTGCAGGTGGCGTTCGTCGAAGAATTGGGTCCGCAATGCGGCTTCTGCACGCCTGGTCAAGTCGTGGCGGCGGTGGCGTTGCTGAAAGCGAACCCGAAGCCGACGGTCGAGGAGGCGCGACTGGCGATGTCGGGCAATCTTTGCCGCTGCGGCGCCTACGACCATTACCTCAGAGGCGTCATGCGCGCAGCGCAGGAGGCTTGAGATGGCATACAAGCTGATCGGCAAGGATTTCACGCCGTACGATGTGGTTGCGAAAGTCACCGGCAAGGCGAAGTATGCCGAAGACTTCCGCGCCGACGGCATGGTGTTCTGCAAATTGTTGAACAGCCCGATGCCGCATGCGCGCATCCGCAATATCGACGCCTCCGATGCGTTGAAGACACCGGGCGTGCTGGGAATTTTGACGGCAGACGACGTACCGCAATTCCCGCCACCGCAGCCGCCGATCCTCGCCAAGGACGAGGTGTTCTACGTCGGCGAGCCGATTCTCGCGCTCGCCGCCGAAGACGAAACCACTGCCGCGGACGCGCTCGAAAAGATCAAGATCGATTTCGAGCAGTTGCCGCACGTGCTCGATCCGCTCGACAGCCTCTACCCTGGCGGGCCGAATGCGCGCTCAAACGGCAATGTGGCAGCGGCGCAGATCAATCTGCAAACGGTCAAATGGGACGCCGCCGACTTCGCCGACGACAAGGTGCTGCCGATGGGCAAGCCAGCCGAGCAGTGGACCTACGGCGACCTCGAGGCCGGCTTCAAGGCCGCCAAGGTGATCATCGAGGAGAGCTTCGTCACCGCCGGCTACTCGCATCACAGCATGGAGCCGCGCTCGGCCATGGCCTATTGGCAGGGCGGCAAGTGTTTCCTCTACGGATCGAACCAGAGCCACACCGGTGCGGTGCCGAACATCGCCCGCCTGATCGGCATCGAGCCCAAGGATCTTGTCTTTGTTGCCGAGTATTGCGGCGGTGGCTTCGGCAGCAAGATCCCGGGCTATCCGATCATGGCGGTCCCCGCGCTGATGGCCAAGAAACTCGGCCGGCCGGTGATGCTGCGCATCACCCGGATCGAGGAATTCGCGATCGGCAGCGCGCGCCCGACCTTCCAGGGCTACGCAAAGCTGGGGTTCCGGGAGGACGGGCGAATGACTGCGGCCGATCTCTACATTGTGCACGAGAACGGACCGCATATCGGCGGGGGCGATTTCCGCTCGGCCGGCAACGCTCTGTCCATCCTCTACCAGCCGCTGGCGATGCGCTGGCAGGCGATCCCGGTGCTGACCAACACGCCACCGCGCGGCCCGCAGCGCGGTCCTGGCGAGAACCAGCTGGTGCCGGCGATCGAGCCGATGATTGACAAGGCGGCGCGACAATTGGGGATCGACCGCGTCGCTATTCGCAAGATCAACGCCCCCGATAACGGCGGCAAGATCGGCAACGATCAGGGCCCGGTAACCAGCGCCTTCATGAAGGAGGCGCTCGACAAGGGGGCCGAGCTGTTCAACTGGGAGCAAAAGAAGAAATTGTCGGGCCAGCGTTCCGGCAACAAGGTGGTCGGTATCGGTGTCGGCCAGGGCTATCACAATGCCGGGACGAACGGCTTCGACGGTCTGTTGAGGATCACCCCCGATGGCAAGCTGCATGTGCATTCGGGGGTCGGCAATCTCGGCACCTACTCGCATTCGGCGACAAGCCGGGTCGCCGCCGAGTTGCTCAATTACAATTGGGACAATGTCGTCATCGAGCGCGGCGACAGCCGGCTCGGGCTGCCATGGAACAGCGTCCAGGCAGGCAGCCTGACCGCTTCGACCCAATCGCGCACCAACTATGTCGCGGCCCTCGACACCAAGCAAAAGCTCCTCGAGATCGCCGCCCAGATACTGGGCGGCGTGCCCGATGAATACGACCTTGGCGACGAGCGCGTCGCCCTCAAATCCGACCCGGCGAAATCGATCAGTTACGCTCAGGCGGCGCAGAAGGCGATTGAGCTCGCCGGCAAGTACAGTGGCCAGACGGTGCCAGAGGATATCAACCCGTTGACCAAGGACGCTGTCCAGATCATTGCGGGCACCGGGTTGATTGGCGTCGCCAAGGACACCCTGCCGCGCAATGGCGTCGTGCCGGGGCTAACCGTCACCTTCGCAGAAATCGAGCTCGATGCCGAGACCGGCAAGTTCAAAATCACCGACATGCTCACCGTCGCCGATTGCGGTACCGTGATCCATCCAAGGGGCCTCGCGCACCAGCTGCGCGGCGGCAATGTGATGGGTATCGGGTTGGCGCGTCTGGAACGGCACATATACGACCCCAAGCTCGGCCTGCCGGCTGCTGCGCTGCTCTATCAGGCCAAGCCGCCGTCCTACCTCGACGTGCCTGTGGAGATTGGCTGGGGTGCCGTCGACAAGCCCGACCCGCAGAACCCGGTCGGCGTCAAGGGGGTCGGCGAACCGCCGCAAGGCTCCGGCGCGGCGGCGATCACCACGGCGATCTCGGATGCGCTGGGCGGCCACCTGTTCAACCGAACACCGGTGTCGACCGACATGATCGTCAATCACTTGGCCGGGCGGCCGCAATCGCACAAGCCGCTTCAGATCAACTCGGTCTGAGGGAGGGTGGTCATGATCGTCAAAGACATGATGCCGGGTTTCGAGCTCTATCAGCCGACGCAGCTCAATGATGCGCTCGCCTTGCTCGATCGCTATGGCAAGGACGGCTGGAAGATGGCCGGCGGCAATGACAGCCTTTCATGGTTCAAGGAGCGCGTCAAACGCCCCAAGGCGGTCATCGACATCAGCGGGATCGCGGTACTCAAGGGGATACGCGAGACTCCCGACGGTGTCGAGATCGGGTCGTTGACAACCTTGACCGAGATCGAGCGCAACCCGGTGATCCGCGCAAAATACCGCGTGCTGGCCGATGCGGCGCGCCGCGTGGCGAGCCCGCAGATCCGCAATACCGGAACCATCGGCGGCAATCTCGCCCAGGACGCTCGGTGCTGGTATTATCGGTACGGGCTGCCGTGCTATCGCGCCGGCGGCAACACCTGTTTTGCCGACACGCCCGAGGGGGTGAACCGTGAGCACGCGCTCTTCGACGCCGACCGCTGCGTGGCGGTGAGCCCCTCCGACACCGCGCCCGCGCTGGTGGCGCTTGATGCGAAGATGGTGATCAGGAGCTCTAAGGGCGATCGGGTCGTAGGTGCCGAAGAATTCTTCATTGGGCCGAAGACCGACATCACCCAGCTGACCTCGCTAAAGCCCGAGGAGATCCTGACCGCGGTCAGGATTTCCAACAGCTGGGCAGGTGCTCGTTTCTATTTCGAGAAGGTGGCCGATCGTGACGCCTGGGATTTTGCCCTCGTCAACGTCGCGGCTGCGATTGTCCTCAGCAACGGCGTCGTCGCGCGCTCGCGGATCGCCTGCGGCGGGGTCAGTGCGGTGCCCCGGCGTCTGACCGTCGTCGAGGAGGTGATCCAGGGCAAACCGGTGGAAGAGGCGACCGCGAAGCTGGCCGGACAATCGGCCGTCCGCGGTGCGCGGCCTTTGAACTACAACCAGTTCAAGATCCCGCTGATGGCGAATTTGGTGACCCGGGCGGTGCGAGACGCCGCCTAACGGCGATCCTCCGATACGGACCGATGGAGCTCTTTCGCTTTGCCAGCAGCGTCTATGGGCAGCCGGTGCTGCTCGGAGCTTCCTGGGGCCTGTTGGGATGGTTTGTCGGCGCCGGTGTGGCGTTCATCGTTGTGCACGCAACATACAAGGCGGTCACCGGCTGGCGCGGACCGTAAGATCGTATGGTGAGGGCGACGCAACTCGAGCAGGTAGTACGGCATCGCCTGCCCGATCGGCTCTATCACTGGACGATGGCGGTAGCAGTGCTGACGCTGCTGGGTACGGGTTTTCTGCCAATTCTGGGCTGGAAATTCGAATGGGTGACGGCGCACTGGATTGCCGGCCTGGTGCTCGCGGCACTCGTTGTACTGCACATCGTGCGCGCGTCCTTCTGGCTGGATTTCTGGTCGATGGTAGTCGACGTCGACGATGTGTACAGCGGATGGCGTGCAATCACCGAGGCATTCGGCCGCAGAGGACCACCACCGCTCAAGCCCGGGAAATATTCGCTGCTGCAGAAACTTTACCATCTCGCCGTCGCCGGGGTCATCCTGGCGCTGGTGGCGACCGGCCTTTTGATGCTGCTCAAGATCGACACACCGCTGTGGCGCCGCAATCCGTATTGGTTTTCGGATCACGCATGGGGCGTCGTTTACGCAATCCATGATCTCTGCGCGATGAGTGTGATTACGCTGCTGATGGCGCACGTCTATTTTGCGCTGCGTCCTGAAAAACTGTGGATGAGCCGCTCGATGATCCACGGCTGGATTTCGAAGGCGGATTACCGCGCCCACCATGATCCGGCGCGGTGGCCGCAGCAGCAAGGTGGACGATGACCAGCAAGCTGCCAACACTGGCTCAGCGGATCGAGGCGATCGAGCAAGCTTACGAGTTTATGCTCGCATATGCTGCGCAAGGGCGCGAGGACGAGGCCGGCGGTTCGGTTCGCCAGTTTCTCGAGCGCGCCGCCGACGCGCTCGACGGGCTTGCGGCGGCCGCAGCATCGAGCCCCTCGGGTCAGGATGTGACATCCCATCCGGCCTTCGCCGCCTTCCTCGAGGTGATGGAGGCCGACGCCCGCAAAGCGGGCGCGGCGCTCCGAATTGTCTTGGCGCAGAAGTCGATCAGCTCTCAGCTGGTCGACAACCTCAACGCCTCGATCCACCTCCGCGCACTGTTGACCGACGTTTTTCTGATCGATGAGGTGCTCAAGCGCAGCGAGGGTTGATATGGCGCAACTGAAGCTGGGCCTGGTCGGACTCGGAGCGATGGGCTCGCGCATCGCAACCCGGCTGCTGCGCAGCGGGTTTTACCTTGAAATCTACGACATCGCCGATGTCGCCTTGCGCATGTTCAACATGGATGTCGGCGGGGTCATCACAGGCTCGCCGAAGATGATGGCGCAGGCTTGCGATCTCATCATCACGGTACTGCCTTCGGCGGCCGAGGTACGTGAGGTCGCCTTCGGGTGGGAAGGTCTCGCCCGCGGCTTTGCCAGAGGTGGTGTGCTGATCGACATGGGCTGCTCAGATCCGTTGGCGACGACCAGGCTCGCCGAAGAGCTGGCCGGTTGTGGCATCGACATGATCGATGCTCCGGCGTTCGGCACAACCGAGGACGCGAAGGCCGGCAAACTCACCATCGTCGTCGGCGGTCCAGCGGCGGCCGTCGAGCGGTGCCGGCCGATCTTCGAGGCTTTGGGCGAGCGAATTTTGCGCGCCGGAGCGACCGGTTCGGGCCAGGCGTCAGCCGCACTCGCCGACTTCCTGCGAGCAGCGGAGATGCTCGCCGCGACCGAGGTCCTTCGGATTGGTCAGCGCTTTGGTCTCGAAGCCGGTGTGCTGCTCGACGTTGGCGAAGGATTGGGCGTCGTCGGCCCCGTCCTGGGCGGGGTATTGCGGCGCCAGGTCCTCACGCGGCAATTCGACAGCGGGCTGGCCCTTGGCCATCTGCTGAAGAGCCTCGAAACTGCCTCGAGTGTCGCACAGGCGTCCGGTGTGCAGGCGCCGTTGCTCGCCGCATGTCGCAGTGCGTGGGCGGCCGCCGAAACCCGCCTTGGCTCGGGTGCCGACCAGTCGGCGCTGGTGCGCTGGCTGGAAACCCTCGTACCCCCTGCGCCAAAGGCCGGGGCTTAAATTTTCGCCTGCGCCGGGATTGCGGGGAGCGCCGCTTCCACGGCGACTCATCATGACCCCGAGCGCCCTTCTCAAACGCCCTAGTCGTGTGCGCGACCTGCCGCCATTGGTGAAGGTCACCCGTAAGGAACCTCTACAAAGCCAGCTGCAGTGATCGCGGTATAATGTTTGGCGGGGTGGATTGGTGCTCAGATTTGAGATTGCATCAGCAGTCTTGCGGCTTACACCAGTTACATGGCAGATGTGATGCTATTCAATGCCTCGGTAGGCTTCGGATCGTCACAGCCTGTGGCATTGGGGGTGCTCCTGCTCGCGGAGGTCGGCACTCCGCGGGTACCCCCTCTGACCGCCGTGATACAAACCTCCGCACATCACCCCCTCCCGCCCCGGTGGTTGCGCGGGTAGCTGGACTATGTTAGGAACCCCACGGGTTTGACGGGGCAGCTTTGCGCTGGCGGCAAGTTGCCGCGATCCGAAAGCAACAATGTGGGACTGCTGCGGGGACTGGCGCCGGAGCGGGCATGAGGACGACTTCTCATTGGCTTCTGAAACAACAGGCCTCACCAGCGTGGCGGAGCGATACGCAACGGCGTTGTTCGATCTTGCCGACGAACGCAGCGCGCTGGATGAGGTCGCCTCCGATATACGGGAGCTTCGGGCGATGCTGCTCGGGAGCGGCGACTTTCTACGGCTAATCCGCAGCCCCGTCCTGTCGCGCGAAGAGCAAGGCAAGGCGATAGGAGTTATTGCAGAACGGGCCCATCTGTCATCACTGGTCCGCAATTTCCTTTCGGTTGTGGCGGCCAACCGGCGGCTGTTTGCCCTCCCGGCGATGGTAGAGGCCTTTCTCGCCCAGCTCGCGGCGAGGCGCGGCGAAGTCACCGCTCAAGTCACTGCTGCCCGGCCCTTGAGCGAGGTCCAACGAGAGGCGTTGAGCGACCAACTGCGCCGCAGCGTCGGCGGGAGGGTATCTGTTGACGTCCGCGTCGACCGTGGGCTGATCGGCGGCATCGTCGTCAAGCTCGGCTCCCGCATGGTCGACGCATCGATAGAGAGCAAGCTGCGGCGTTTGCAGCTGGTGATGAAGGCTATTGCCTGAAGAGGTCTTCATGGAAATTCGCCCTGCGGAAATTTCGGCCATCCTGAAGGACCAGATCGCCAATTTCGGCACTGAGGCCGACGTCGCGGAGGTGGGCACCGTACTGTCGATCGGTGACGGCATTGCCCGCGTCTATGGCCTCGACACCGTCCAGGCCGGCGAGATGGTCGCGTTTCCCAACGGCATGCGCGGCATGGCGCTCAACCTCGAGAGCGACAATGTCGGGGTCGTCGTGTTCGGCGAGGACAGCGGCATCCACGAGGGTGACATCGTCAAGCGCACCGGCGCCATTGTCGACGTGCCGGTCGGCCGCGGGTTACTGGGCCGCGTCGTCGATGCGCTCGGCGAGCCAATCGACGGCAAGGGTCCGCTAACCGACGTCCAACGCGCGCGGGTGGAAGTCAAGGCGCCGGGGATCGTGCCGCGGCGTTCGGTGCATGAGCCGGTGCAGACCGGGCTGAAGGCCATCGATGCGCTGGTGCCGATCGGGCGCGGCCAGCGTGAACTGATCATCGGCGATCGCCAGACCGGTAAGACCGCGCTAATCATCGATACCTTCCTCAATCAGAAGCAGATCAACGCCGGCACCGACGAGAGGCGCAAACTTTACTGTATTTATGTCGCGGTCGGTCAGAAACGCTCGACCGTCGCCCAGATCGTCAAGACATTGCAGGATTACGGGGCTCTCGATTACACGATCGTCGTGGCCGCGACCGCCTCAGAGCCGGCGCCGCTGCAATATATCGCGCCTTATGCGGGCTGCGTTATGGGTGAGTATTTCCGCGACAACGGTATGCATGCGCTGATCATCTATGACGATCTCTCAAAGCATGCGGTGGCCTATCGCCAGATGTCATTGCTGTTGCGGCGCCCGCCCGGCCGCGAAGCCTATCCCGGCGACGTGTTCTACCTGCATTCGCGCTTGCTCGAACGCGCGGCGAAGATGAGCGACGAACATGGCGGCGGCTCGTTGACGGCGCTGCCCGTCATTGAAACCCAGGCCGGCGACGTGTCGGCCTATATCCCGACCAACGTCATCTCTATCACTGACGGACAGATCTTTCTCGAGACCGAGCTGTTCTTTCAAGGTATTCGGCCGGCAATCAATGTTGGCCTGTCAGTCAGTCGGGTTGGATCGGCGGCGCAGATCAAGGCGATGAAGCAGGTGGCTGGCCGCATCAAGCTCGAACTCGCGCAATACCGCGAGATGGCCGCCTTTTCGCAGTTCTCTTCAGATCTCGACGCGGCGACGCAGCGCCTGCTCGCCCGCGGCAGCCGACTGACCGAGCTCCTGAAGCAGCCACAATTCGAGCCGGTCCCGGTGGAGGAGCAAGTGGTGGAGATCTTCACCGGTACCCGCGGGTATCTCGATGCGGTAGCAGTCGCGGATGTGGGCCGGTTCGAAGCCTCGATGCTACAGGAATTACGCGCTGCCCATCCGGAACTGCTCGAAGCGATACGTGCTGCCGGCGAGATTTCTCCCGAGGTCGAAAAAGGGCTGGAGGAGTTCCTCGACAGCTTCGTCAGGACTTTCGCTTGACGCGAGCGGAGCCCGCTTAGTGCCCAGCTTAAAAGCCCTGCGGCTGCGCATCCGCAGCGTCAGATCAACTCAAAAGATCACCTCGGCAATGAAAGTGGTCGCCGCTTCACGCTTGCGCCGTGCGGTGCAGCAGGTCGAGGCAGCCCGTCCCTACGCGCAGCGGATGGAACGCGTGCTCGGCTCTCTCGCCGGCCGGATGGCGGGCCTCCCAGGAGCGCCGCCGCTGCTCGTCGGCACCGGTAAGGACGAGACCCATCTCCTGGTCGTCGCGACCTCGGATCGCGGTCTCGCCGGCGGCTTCAACGCCACCATTCTGCGCGAAGCGCGACGCCGGATCCGCGAGATCGAAGCGGGCGGTAAGACTGTCGTTATCTTAATCATCGGGCGCAGAGGGCGCGACGGATTGCGGCGCGATTACGGCCGGCTGATCCGCGACAGCTTGACCGAGGTCGGCCAGCGCCGGCTTTCCTTCGACGAGGCCCGCGACATCGCCGAGCGTATCCTGGTCCTGTTTCAGGCTGGCGGCTTCGACGTCTGCACGATTATCTACAACCGCTTCCGGTCAGCGATGACGCAGATCGTCACCGTGCAGCAGTTGATCCCTTTTGCCGAGGCCCCGGATCGAACCGAACCCGGGCCGGAAGCCGGCGTGCGGGCAGGTGCGGTCTACGAGTTCGAACCATCAGAGGAGGAGATCCTCGCTGAATTGCTGCCCAAAAACCTTGCGGTTCAAATCTTCACGGCGTTGCTCGAGAATACCGCGAGCGAACAGGGTGCACGGATGACCGCGATGGACAACGCAACCCGCAACGCCGGCGAGATGATCGACCGCCTCACCCTCAACTATAACCGCACGCGTCAGGCCGCCATAACCAAGGAGTTGATAGAGATCATCTCCGGCGCCGAGGCTCTCTAAGCCCTACATAGGAATCCCGAAGACATGGCCAGGAACAGCATCGGCACGATCACCCAGGTCATCGGCGCTGTTGTCGATGTCCGCTTTGACGGCGAGCTACCGGAGATCCTGACAGCGCTGCACGTCGATCAAAGCGACCGAACCCTGGTCCTCGAAGTGGCACAGCAGCTCGGCGAGAACACCGTGCGGACGATTGCAATGGACACCACCGACGGGCTGGTACGCGGCACCCAGGTCGTCGATACCGGCGGCCCGATCACGATGCCGGTTGGCCCGGAGACCTTGGGGCGTATCCTCAACGTCGTCGGCGAGCCAGTCGACGAACGCGGCCCGGTGCAAACCAACCGCCGATCGCCGATCCACAAGCTGGCGCCCGAATTCATCGACCAGTCGACCGAGGCGGAGATCCTCGTCACCGGGATCAAAGTCATCGATCTGCTGACCCCTTATGCCAAAGGCGGCAAGATCGGGCTGTTCGGCGGCGCCGGGGTCGGCAAGACCGTGATCATCATGGAGCTGATCAACAACATCGCTAAGGCGCATGGCGGATACTCGGTCTTCGCGGGGGTCGGCGAGCGCACCCGCGAGGGCAACGACCTCTATCACGAGATGATGGAATCGGGGGTCATTAACATCAATGGCCCCGGTTCCAAGGCGGCGCTTGTCTATGGCCAGATGAACGAGCCTCCGGGCGCACGCGCCCGCGTCGGGCTGTCGGGCCTCACTCTGGCCGAATATTTCCGCGACGAGGAAGGCCAGGACGTGCTGTTCTTTGTCGACAATATCTTCCGTTTCACGCAGGCCGGCTCCGAGGTCTCGGCGTTGCTGGGCCGCATTCCTTCGGCGGTCGGCTACCAGCCGACCCTCGCAACCGATTTGGGGACCTTGGAAGAGCGCATCACAAGCACCAAGAAGGGGTCGATCACCTCGGTCCAAGCGATTTACGTGCCGGCCGACGATCTGACCGACCCCGCACCCGCCACGACCTTCTCTCACCTCGACGCGACGACCGTGCTATCCCGACAGATTGCCGAGCTCGGCATCTATCCGGCGGTCGATCCGCTCGACTCGACCTCGCGCATGCTCGACCCTCGGATCATCGGCGAGGACCATTACCAGGTCGCGCGCGACGTGCAGCGAGTCCTGCAAACCTACAAGTCGCTGCAGGACATCATCGCGATCCTCGGAATGGACGAGCTGTCGGAGGAGGACAAGCTGACGGTAGCGCGAGCGCGCAAAATCCAGCGGTTTCTGTCACAGCCGTTCTTTGTCGCCGAAGTTTTCACCGGCACCCCCGGTGCCCTGGTCAATCTCGAAGACACGATCAAAGGCTTCAAGGGAATCGTCGCCGGTGATCACGACGACCTGCCCGAGAGCGCCTTTTATATGGTAGGCAAGATCGAAGAAGCCGTCGCCAAGGCGCAGAAGATGGCGGCCGAGGCGGCCTGAGCTTCGGCAGATGCGATGCCTGAGCGCGTACAATTCGATTTGGTCACCCCCGAGCGTCTGCTGCTCTCGGAAATGGTCGAGATGGTGGTGGTGCCTGGCACCGAGGGGAATTTCGGTGTGCTGCCCGGTCACGCGCCGCTGATTTCGACGATCCGGCCGGGGATGATCGAGATTTACCAGGGGCAGACCGTGACAAGGCGGATTTTTATCGTCAGCGGCATCGCCGAGGTAACACCGGAGGGCTGCACTGTCCTCGCTGACGAAGCGATGGCGCCCGACGAAGTCGATCGCGACGCAATCGAAGCTGAGCTGCAGACGGTCCAGGGTAACCTGCCGAGCCTGCGCGAACGGGTTGCTCGCGCCACCGGCAGCGAACGTGACAGCCTCCTGGTCGAGCTCAGTCGGATGGAGCGGCGGGAAAACGTACTGCAAGCCGAGTTGCGAGCGCTCGGCGAGATCGCACGTTAGTGGCTGATCCCAGCCAAGCCTAGACAAATCCATATCGATAAAATACGATTTTCACGATGCTTAATTCGCGATGTAAATTGAGTCCAATGATGAGATTCCCCTGGGCGGCGTGGTATTTCTGATTTACGCATTTCTCGCCTAAGAACACGTAATTCGTTCTGATAGGTTGACGTTCCCGGTTGAGATTGACGTGGACCGCTGACGCGAGCACGGTCCTTGGCGCGGAAGAGCGCGACCAAGGAGATACGCCAAATGCTGTCGAGTGCCCGCACCCAACAGAGACTGGCGCAGCGGTCGATCGCGCTGGTTCTCGCTGGCGGCCGGGGCAGCCGCCTCAAACAACTCACTGACCGACGCGCCAAGCCGGCGGTGTTTTTCGGCGGCAAGTTCCGAATCATCGATTTCGCGCTTTCCAATTGCCTGAACTCCGGGGTCCGGCGGATCGCGGTGTTGACCCAATACAAGGCGCACAGCCTGTTGCGTCACTTGCAGATGGGCTGGTCCTTTCTGCGTCCGGAAATGAACGAATTTCTAGATCTGCTTCCGGCGCAGCAGCGGCTCGATGAGGCCACCTGGTATCGCGGCACGGCCGACGCGGTGTATCAGAACTTCGACATTTTCCGCGCGGCCGGGCCGGAATTCTTCATCGTCTTGGCGGGTGACCATGTCTACAAGATGGATTATTCCGATATGCTTGCCGATCACATGAAGAAGGGAGCCGACTGCACCGTCGCCTGCGTCGAGGTGCCGCTTCCGCAGGCTTCGGATTTCGGTGTCATGGCGGTCGATGCTTCGATGGCAATCACCGATTTTCTGGAAAAGCCGCAGAGTCCGCCGGCGATGGCCGGCAAGCCCGACCGGGCGTTGGCCAGCATGGGTGTGTATGTGTTCAGCGCGGAGTTTCTTTATGCCGAGCTAGAGCGCGATCATCGGGATCTGACCTCCAATCACGATTTTGGGAGGGACGTAATTCCGAGCTTGGTAAGCCGCGGCTTGGCCGTTGCTCATTCTTTCGAGATAAGCTGTGTCAAGACGACGCCGGAAGCCGAGGCCTATTGGCGCGATGTTGGTACCATCGACGCCTATTGGTCGGCCAATCTCGATCTCGTCCGGCCGACACCATCGCTCGACATTTACGATCCGAATTGGCCGATCTGGACCTATCAGCAGCAGTTGCCGCCAGCCAAATTCGTGTTCGACGATGACGACCGGCGCGGCATGGCGGTCGACTCGATGGTCTCAGGCGGGTGCATCATCTCCGGCGCGACTGTCCGCCGCTCGCTTTTGTTTTCCAACTGCCGCATCAATTCATACGTCCAGACCTGCGAGGCGGTCTTGCTGCCCGATGTCCTCGTTGGCCGCTATGCTCGGCTCAACAAGGTGGTCGTTGACCGTGGATGTCGCATTAAAGAAGGGCTGGTAATCGGCGAAGATCCTGAGCTGGATGCGACTCGCTTTTATCGGAGCGATGGAGGCGTGACTTTGGTGAACGCGGAGATGCTCGCCGCGCTAGACTGAGACACCTCGCGCTGCCGATTGGCGGTTATCAGAAAGCCCGCGCTGCGGTTCACCGATCCCGAACCCAAACCTGGGTCTCATGGTCTGACTGCAACGCGTCACGTACCCGCGTCTGCCGCGTCGAGCAGACGCCTGCTCCTTGTCGAGATAGGCACCGCAGATCGAACCGCCGAGCGTGATCACGCACTTCTCCTAGCGGCCGCACCGGCACATCTCAACTCCATCACTTCCACTGTGACGGCATCAGTCGTCATTGCAATGCCGGTCTCCAATCGCGTCGTGGCCCCTGGAGAAAACATGATGCTGCGCGCGACTTAACTAAAAATGTATTTGTTACCAGCTGACACAGGATACGGCCTTGTGGCCATAAGTTCGCCGCATTCCCTTCGCGTCGACCAACCGGGATGATCACGAGCGACAGGCGTTAGCCGCTGATGAGAGAGAGGAGAGGAATGAGATCGCAACCGGCGGCGCCGTCCGACACCCGGTCAGAGACAGACGGCGCCCAAAATGGCGGTGTCCACCTCAATTATGCGCGACCAGAGAATATCGCTCCCCCGCTGGGTCGCCGTGACACACTGATTGGACATCGGGGGAGTGCTCTGGAAGCAAAAAAATCGGCGCTGGTACGCAAGGCGACCGCACTGGCCGGCGAATTGTTCGACGAAGAGAGGCGGGCGGCTGCCACGCGGTTCATCGCCGAATTCTACGAACATGTACCCCCGGCCGACGTCGCGGATCGTGCCCCGCGCAATCTTTACGGCGCCGCCCTGTCGCTGTGGCGGTTCGGCGAACGGCGTCGTCCGGGCCAGGCCAAGGTCAGGGTGCACAACCCCGATCTCGTCGCAGACGGCTGGTCATCGCCGCATACGATCGTCGAGATCGTCAACGACGACATGCCTTTTCTCGTCGACTCGGTGACCGGAGCCATTAATGCTGGCAACCGTGTCGTTCATCTGATCATCCATCCGATTTTGACGGTGGCGCGCAACCCGGATGGACAGCTCTGCGAACCTCCCGATCCGGCCCTGCCGGAAATCCGCGAGTCGTGGATGCAGATCGAGATCACGGCAGAATCAGATCGGGCCGAGCTGGCACGCCTGACGCAAGCATTGTCGAACGTTCTTGCCGATGTTCGCGCGACGGTAGAGGACTGGCCGAGGATGCGCTCTGTGCTGCGCGATATCGTCGCCGGTCTGTCCGCGCAGTCGCCCCCGGTTCCAGCTGCCGAGCTCGCGGAAGTGCTGGACTTTCTACGTTGGCTCGACGACGACAACTTCACCTTTCTCGGATATCGCGAATACGCTTTCGCCAGAGCGGGAAACGCTGAGCACGGACCGCTGGGAATCTTGCGCGACGAAGCTCATCCCGTGTTCGGGGGCCTGCGCGACCTCTCCTCCTTGCCCCGCGACGTGCAGGATTTTGTCCGCCAGCGCGAGCTTATCGTCATCACCAAATCGAACCGCCGTGCGACGGTTCACCGCACTGCACACATGGACGCGATCTGCATCCGCCGGTTCGCGCCAAGCGGCGAAGTCGTCGGCGTTCACGTTTTTGTCGGATTGTTTACCTCGCTGGCCTACAGCCGCGATCCGCGGTCGATACCGCTGCTGCGGCTCAAAGTCCGTCGCATCGTCGAACGCACCGGGCTGTCGCCCGCCAGTCACGACGGCAAGGCGCTCTTGCACATCCTCGACACCTATCCACGCGACGAGCTGTTCCAAACTGACGAGAACCAGCTGTTCGATACGGTTACCGGCATTCTCAATCTGCAGGAGCGGCAAAGGATCGCCGCATTCGTTCGCCGCGATCCGCTGGAGCGCTTTGTCTCGTGTCTGGTCTATGTGCCGCGCGAGCGGTATGACAGCCAGCTGCGCGGCCGCATTGCGACGATCCTCGAGGAAGCGTTCGCCGGTCAGATTTCGACCTTTGATACCCAGATCGACGAATCGGCGCTGGCCAGGATCCATTTCATCATCCGGACCACGCGGGGCCAGGTACCGGCGGTCGACATAGCGGCGCTCGAAAGGCAGCTCGCTGAGGCCGGCCGCAGCTGGACGGATCGGCTTCAGGAAGCAGCAGCGGAGGCTTTCGGCGAGGAGATGGCCCGTGCTCGCCTGCGCCGCTTTCGGTCCTTCCCGATTGGTTATCAGGCGCGGACGGACGCTGAACAGGCGGTCGCCGATCTCGGCCGGGTCGAGGCAGTGCTGGCGGGTTCTGCGCTCGAAGTCTCGCTCCATCCGCAGGCCGACGGAGGGCTACCGGGGCTGCGCCTCTATCGAGCCAATCAGCCGGTCGCCCTTTCCGATGTGCTGCCCATTCTTGAGAACCTTGGTTTGCGCGTCGTCGCCGAAGAGCCGTTTCAAATCGATTGTGCCGGCAGCCCGCCGGTGTGGATCCATGAATTCCAACTCTCCGGCGTCGCTCTCCTGGCCTCGGTCTCCGTCAGAATCAAGGCTCGGTTTGAGGAGGCGGTGGTCGCCGTGTGGACCGGCCGGGTCGAGAATGACGGGTTCAACCGTCTCGTCCTCAGCGCCGGCCTGTCGGCGCGACAAGTGACGGTCTTGCGGATCTACGCGAAAGTCCTGCGCCAAGCCGGAACCGCGTTCAGCCAAGCGTATATGGAAGATACGCTGACTGCTCATCCCGAGATCGCCCGCCGCCTCGCTCAGCTATTCGAGACCCGCTTCGATCCGGCCCGCGGCGGCCCGTCGCTTGCGACAATTTCCGAGATCCAGGCGATCGATCACGCGCTCGACGCTGTGAGCAGCCTCGACGAGGATCGCATCTTGCGCGCTTACCTAACCCTGATCCTGAGGACGGTGCGCACGAACTACTATCAAAATTCACCTTCGGGCGAGGCCAAGCCGTCTCTCGCGATCAAGCTCGCGAGCAGTGAGATCGAGTTCTTGCCGTTGCCGCGGCCGCTCTTCGAGATCTACGTGTACAGCCCGCGGGTCGAGGGCGTGCATATGCGCGCCGGCAAGGTCGCCCGCGGCGGCATCCGTTGGTCTGAGCGCAAGGAGGATTTCCGCACCGAGGTTCTTGGCCTGATGAAGGCGCAGACGGTAAAGAACGCGGTGATTGTCCCGGTCGGATCAAAGGGCAGCTTCGTCGTCAAGCAGCCCCCCGCTTCCAGCGACAAGCTCGATGAGCAAGCAATCGAGTGTTACAAGACGCTCATCCGCGGCTTGCTGGATCTGACCGACAACATCGTCGCCGAGGGTTCTGGAGAAAGGCGGGTCGTTCCACCGGCGGATATCGTCCGGTACGATCACGACGACCCTTACTTGGTGGTTGCCGCCGACAAGGGCACTGCCACGTTCTCGGACTTCGCCAACGCCATCGCAAAGGACTACGGATTTTGGCTCGGCGACGCGTTCGCTTCGGGCGGTTCGGCGGGATATGACCACAAGGCGATGGGGATAACAGCGCGCGGCGCCTGGGAGCTGGTCAAGCGCCATTTCCGCGAGCTCGGACACAATGCGGAAACCGAGGAGCTGACCGTGACTGGCGTCGGCGACATGTCCGGAGACGTCTTCGGCAATGGCATGCTGATGTCGCGTCATCTCAGACTGCTGGGTGCCTTCGATCACCGCCACGTCTTCATCGATCCCGACCCGGACCCGGAGCGCAGCTTCGACGAACGGTTGCGGCTGTTCCGGCTGCCGCGGTCGAGCTGGGCCGATTACGACCGCGCACTGATCTCTGCCGGCGGCGGCGTGTTCGAGCGGGGCGTCAAATCAATCCCCGTTAGCGCCGAGATGAAGCGCGCCTTCGACATCGAGGCGGACCATCTCACCCCCGCCGAGCTGATCCGCAAGCTCCTGACCGCTCGGGTCGGTCTGTTGTGGTTCGGCGGCATCGGCACCTATGTCAAGGCCCCGGCCGAAACTCACGCTGAAGCCGGCGACCGGGTCGATGATGGGCTCCGGGTCAACGGCGATGAAATCCGGGCAAAGGTGGTCGGCGAAGGCGCCAACCTCGCGGTAACCCAGCGCGGACGGGTCGCATTCGCGCTCGCCGGCGGCCGCATCAATACCGATGCGATCGATAATTCGGCTGGTGTGGACACGTCGGACCATGAGGTCAACATCAAGATTCTGCTCGACCATGCCATTGCTGCGGGCGCCCTCGCGGCCGAGGAACGCGACCCGTTGCTCGCCACCATGGCGGGCGATGTCGCCTCGCTCGTTCTTCGCGACAACTACCTGCAGGGAGAGGCGCTCTCGATCGCCGAGGCACGCGGCGCGGGGTCCCTCGATCGGCAACAGCGGATGATCCGGGAACTCGAGCGATCGGGCCGGCTGAACCGCGCGCTCGAATTCCTACCCGATGACGAAACCCTTGCCGCGCGGTCCGCGCAAGGCCGCGGGCTCGTCCGGCCCGAGCTGGCGGTGCTGCTCGCTTATGCGAAGATGACACTTTACGAAGAGCTGTTGGCCTCTACTTTGCCGGATATACCGGAACTGGCGGAAGAGCTCAGTGGCTATTTCCCAGCGGCGATGCGGGACAGGCTCGGCGCGCAGATCGCCACTCATCCGCTGCGCCGCGAGATCATCGCCACCGTCGTCACTAACGATGTCGTCAACCGCGCGCGTATCACCTTTGTGCACGACCTGAGAGCGCGGACTGGGCGATCGGCGCCGGATATCGCGCGGGCGTATATCATCGTGCGTGAGGTCTTTGGGCTGCGGGATCTATGGCGCGAAATCGAGGCGCTCGACAACCGGGTGGCTGCCCAGGTGCAGATCGAGATGCTGCTCGAGATCGGCGAGCTGATCGAATGCGCCGCCAGCTGGCTGCTCAATCGCAAGCGCCTCGAAATCGGCAGCGAAGTCGATAGGCTCGGCCCGAGCATCCGAAGCCTTGCCGCCTCGCTGTTCGAGCTGTTGCCTGTACCTGATCGCAATCTCGTCGCTGTGCGCAGCCGCGGCCTCACCGATGCGAGCGTGCCCGAAGCCCTCGCCGCTCGGGTCGCCGGCACAGCGTTCCTCTCTGCCGCGCTCGACATCGCCGACCTAGCGGAGCGCTCACGCCAACCGCTCGACCGTGCCGCCCGAATCTATTACGGGGTCGGCGCCCAGTTCGCGCTCGACGAGCTCAAGACCGCCGCCCGCCGCCTGCGCGCCGTGACGCCGTGGCAGAAGCAGGCGGTCGAGGCGACGATCGACGATCTGCTCGGGCTTCAAGCCGGCCTGGCCGAGCGCATTCTCTCGAGCGACAACGCCGGGCAAGCCGACCCGTTTTCTGCGTGGTCTGCGGCTCACGAGGCCGAACTGACGCTCATGGAGCCGCTGATGAGGGAACTGCGCGCCGCCACAACCCCGGACCTTGCGATGCTCGTCGTCGCCACCCGCCAGCTGCGCCATGCGCTGGGATAGCGGACAAACTGGGCTGCTCAGGCGCTAGACGTCTACCATCTGGCGGAGTTCCTCCACAACCTCGGGATTGGCGAGGGTAGAGACGTCGCCGGTTTCCTGGCCGCCCGATATTGCCGCCAGCACCCGGCGCATGATCTTGCCCGAGCGGGTCTTTGGCATGTCGGGAACGATCCACACGTGGGCCGGCCGTGCGATAGGGCTGATTTCCGAGACGACCGCGTCAGAGATCCGTTTGTGCAACTCCGGGCTCGGGTGCAAGCCGGGCTTCAGCGCGACATAGAGATCGGGCACCTTGCCCTTGATGGCATCGGCGACCGGCACGACTGCGGCCTCCGCCACTTCCGGAACCGTCAGCGCCGCGGATTCGATCTCCTTGCTGCCCAGCCGGTGGCCGGCAACGTTGATCACATCGTCAATGCGGCCGAGTATTCGGTAATAGCCGTCGGGCGCCTGTACGGCCCCGTCGCCGGCGAAATAGGGCCAGTCCCGCCAATCCTTGCTGGTTTTGTCCTTGCAGTAGCGTGCGTAATACTGGGCCACGAAGCGGTCGGGGTCGCCCCAGATGGTCTGGAAAATCCCAGGCCAAGGATTGCGGATGCAAATATTCCCCGCCCGCCCAGCTCCCTTTGGGATTTCATTCCCGTCCTCGTCATAGATCACGGGGTGGATACCCGGCAGCGCGGGGCCGGCGCTGCCGGGCTTCATTGGTCCCAACGCCGGGACTGTGCTGCACAAAAAGCCGCCGGTTTCGGTCTGCCACCAGGTATCGACGATCACCGCCTCACCCTTGCCGACGGCATGGTGGAACCAGCGCCAGACTTCGGGCTCGATCGGCTCGCCGACCGTGGTCATGTGCTTGAAGTGGTAATCGTAGTTGTTGGGTTCGTCCGGACCGGCGCGGCGCAGAGCACGGATCGCGGTCGGCGAGGTGTGAAATATATTGACGTCGAGCTCTTCGGCGATCCGCCACGGCCGGCCGGCGTCCGGGAAGGTCGGAACACCCTCGTAAATGACTGTGGAGGCGGCAAGCAGAAGCGGTCCATAGACAATGTAGGAATGGCCGGTGATCCAGCCGATGTCGGCCATGCACCAGTAGACGTCTTCCGGATGGATGTCCTGGATGTATTTCGAGGTGCCGGCGACGTAGGCGAGATAGCCTCCGGTACTGTGTTGGCATCCCTTCGGTTTGCCGGTCGTTCCGCTCGTGTACATCAGGAAGAGCGGCGCCTCGGAAGGCATTGCCTCCGGCTCGACGCGCTTGCCGCGATGGCTCGCGAGTAGGTCGTTGACGATGTAATCGCGCCCGTGCGTGACCGGGTTCGCGCTCAAATATTTTCCCGGATGGCGCTGCCAGATCAGCACCTTCTCGACCGGATGGCCCTGCTCGGCGGCGTCTTCGGCAGCGATGTCGGCCTTTTCCTTCTGGTCCTGCAGGCTACCGCTCCGGTAATAGGCGTCCATCGTGATCAGAACACGGCTGGCGGAATCGACGATGCGGTCGGCGCAAGCCTTGCCGCTGAAGCCGCTGAACACCTGCGAATGGATGACGCCGAGCCGGGCGCAGGCCAACATCGCGATCGGCAACTCCGGGACCATCGGCATGTGAAGTGTCGCGCGATCGCCCGCTTTCAGCCCGCAGAAATCCCGCAGCAGGGCGGCGAATTCATTGACCCGAATATACAGCTCTTGATAGGTGATATGCTGGGTCGGTTCGCTCTCTAGTTCCGGCACAAAATGAATAGCAGTCTTGTTTTTGTATTTGGGCAGATGACGATCGACGCAGTTGAAGCTGGCGTTGAGCTTTCCGCCGACATACCATTTCCAGAACGGAGCATTGCTGGTATCGAGGGTCACATCCCAACGTTTATACCAATCCAGGAGATCGGCATATTCGTTGAAGCACGCGGGGAAGTGGTTGAGACTGAACCGCTCGTAGACACTCTTATCTGCTAAATTAGCTTGCGCAATGAATTTTTCTGGCGGATGATAGTAATTCTCTTCCTGCCAATGGACGGCGATTTCAGCCTCTGACAGCTCTGTCTGTTGTTCCATGGCCATTCTCCTGAGAAAATGACGGTTGCGCGGCTTCCCCGGAATTTCGAACGCCGACGAGATACAGCTGGAATATACAACGCAACTGTTCGAGTTTGAAGCGATGGAGCGGCATAGCGATCGGGCTATAACGGCGAGCGGCGCGCGACTGCTCGGGAAGGACGGGCTATGGGGGCGATAGGAACGCTCTCCGGCGACGATCTGATCGTCGTCACCGGCGGCGCCGGCTTTATCGGATCCCATATCACCGGCGCGCTGGCCGCGGCTGGGTTGCGCGTCGTGATCTCGGATCTGCTGCGGACCGGCGACAAATGGAGCAATATTGCGCCGACGCGGCTCCATGACATCCTGCGGCCCGATACGCTCTCGGCGTGGTTAGATCGGCATAGCAGCGAGGTTGCAGCGATTGTGCACATGGCGGCAATTTCTTCGACGACGGAGCCTGACGTCGACCGTTTCGTCGCAAATAATATCCGGCTGACTCTCGATCTCTGGGAGTGGTGCGCCATCAATGCCGTACGCTTCATTTATGCGTCTTCCGCCGCGACCTATGGCAACGGCGGCGCCGGCTTCGGCGACGATCAGAGTCCGGCCGCTCTGGCCGAACTGCGCCCGCTCAACGCTTATGGTTGGAGCAAGCACGTCATCGACCGTCGCATCATCGACGACGTGGTCCGGGGACGGCCGAGACCGCCGCAATGGGCCGGGCTCAAATTCTTCAACGTGTATGGCCCAAACGAGGCTCACAAGGGCGACATGCAATCCGTCGCCAGCAAAATCCGCCCGCTGGTCGAGGCCGGCAGCCCGGTCCACCTCTTCAAATCCCACAACCCCGGCTACGCCGATGGCGGCCAATTGAGGGATTTCGTCTATGTCAAGGACTGCGTCGCTGCGGTGATGTGGCTGCTGCGCAACCCGGCGGTCAGTGGGTTATTCAACGTCGGATCCGGTACTGCACGAAGCTTTCTCGATCTGGTAAAGGCCGTCGGTGCGGCGGTGGGACACGAGCCGGATATTAGGTTTATCGACACTCCGGTCGAGCTCCGCGATAAATACCAGTACTTCACCCAGGCAGACATGACGAAAATGCGGACCGCGGGCTTCGACCGGCCTTTCCACTCGCTCGAGGACGGCGTGCGGGATTATGTGCGCTCGCTGCGGTAGGGTCACTGGTTCCGCCGGCCGGGGCGCCGCGTGATCATCTTCGATCTGTCGCGTCTCGTATCACGTGCCGGCCGCGAGACGCCGACTGGGATCGACCGCGTCGAACTCGCTTACGCGGAGCACTTTCTCGCCGGCAGCGAGCCCCTTTGCTTTACGATGCTGACACCGTTGGGCCGCTTCGGGCGGTTGCCAAGAGCCGCGGCTGAGGAATACGTCCGGGCCCTGGCCGAAGTATGGCGGCATTCTGCTTCATCCTCGCAGATCCGGTACCCGACCCAGCTGGCGCGCAGGCTGCGTGCGGCAGCCCTGTTGCGGCACGAGCGCCGGCCGCGAACGCAGCTCCGGTCCGAGGCGGGCCGGCCCGTCTATCTCCTCGTCTCACATCATCATCTCGAAAAGCGCCGCATCATCGCCCGTCTGAAACAGAAGGCCCAAGCGTGCTTCGTCTGTCTGATCCATGATCTGATCCCGATCCAATTCCCCGAATACGCATTACCCGGCCAGGACCAGAAACATCGCCAACGGATCGAGACTGCAGCCGCTCTCGCCGACGGGGTGATTGTGAACTCGACCGTGACGCGCCGCACCTTTGAACCGTATCTCACGCGTGCCGGTCGGGCTCCGCCAGTGCTCGTTGCGCCGTTTGGCGTCGACCTGCCGGCGTCGATGCCGGCTCGGCCGCCGCAGCCGAATTCGCCCTATTTCGTGTGCGTCAGTACCATCGAGGCGCGCAAGAACCACTTGCTGCTGCTCAACCTTTGGCGCCAGCTCGCCGAGGAACTGGGCGATCGGGTCCCCCGTCTGGTGCTGATCGGACAGCGCGGCTGGGAGACCGAAAACGCGGTCGATATGCTCGAACGCTGCCCGGCGTTGCGCGGTGTCGTCGTCGAGCGCAGCAATTTGCCTGACGACGAGGTGGTGCGCCTGATCAACGAAGCTCAGGCCCTTCTGCTTCCGTCCTTTGCCGAGGGGTTTGGGTTTCCGCTCGTCGAGGCGCTGGCGCTCGGGGTGCCCGTCATCTGCAGCAATCTCGCGGCATTGCGCGAGAATGGCGGGTCGGTCCCGGAATATTTAGACCCGCTCGACGGCATTGGCTGGCGAACCGCCGTCATCGATTATTCGCTTCCGGCATCGCCGCGCCGCGCCGCGCAGATACGTCGCCTCGCCGGCTGGACGGCGCCCCGCTGGGAGGATCACTTCGCCGCGGTCGACGCCCTCGTCGCCGAAGTCCGGGCTCCAGCGCCAATTCGCCTGGCGTCCCGCCGTGAGCCCCAGATTGACGGCCGCGAGCCGGCAGACGTACGATAAATTTTTTCCAGCATGGGGTCGGACAATGGCCGAGATACCGCGCCTCAATGGCGTAATCGCCGCACTGGAGCAGGATAAGCCCGCCTTCGTCTGCTTCTCCGCCGCGGAAATCGGAGTGGCCCAAGCGATAGGAGCCGCGCCTTACGACGGCGTCGTATTCGAGATGGAACACCGGCCATACGACATCCGCGCATTGCGCGACTGTCTGCAGTACATGCTGGATCGTCGCAAGATCGTCCAAACCGGCTCTCTGGCGCCGGCAGTGACTCCGTTTGTGCGCATTCCGCCTAATGGCGGCGAGATCAGCCAGTGGGTCGCGAAGCAGGTACTGGACCAGGGCGTGTACGGCATCGTATGGCCGCATGTCAGCACCGTCGAAGAGGCGCGTAATGCGGTCGCCGCGAGCCGCTATCCGCGCCCGCGCTCGGCGGCCTATTTCGAGCCGCCGGGCCAGCGCGGCGATGCGCCGGCCGCTGCGGCGCGCTACTGGGGTCTGGCGCAGCAGGAATATTACGGGCGCGCCGATGTCTGGCCGCTCAACCCGCAGGGCGAGATACTGGTCGCGATCATGTGTGAGGAGGTGCGCGCGATCAACAATCTGCCGAAGATGCTGGAAGAGGTTCCGGGGATCGGTGTGGTAATCATCGGCGAGGGCGATCTGTCGCAGGACCTCGGGGTTCCGCGGCAATATGACCATCCCACCGTGGTGTCGGCGATGGACGAAATTCTGGCAATCTGCAAACAACACAATGTCGCCTGCGGGCACCCGCACGTCGACAGCAAGAATGTCGAGACGTTGCTGCAGAAAGGCTTCCGCTATCTGATGCCCGCCCCGGTCTATTCCTACCCCGCGCTGGAGCTCGGCCGCAAAGTCGCTGGCCGCGCCTGAAGGTGCTTGCCGGCCTTCACCCGGGTCGGCATAACCACCAATTGCTCGCAGGCCTGTGCGCCTCGCGGCGCGGAATTGACGCATCAGGTCTATTTGACCTGAATCAATGCCGCTTGCCGCGCCTCGGCTCTAATCACTGCGGCATTAGCAACGGCGGACAGAACCATGGCATCTGCAATGCGTCGAGCGTCTCTACGCGGTCGGCGCATCTTCGCGACCGGCTTGATCCAGATCAATTCCTGCAACCGCAGACCCCGTGATATTAGCCGACGAGGCGATAGACCCCCCACCCCGATCGCCTCTCACTAAACCCCGGCTCCCCCCTGCCGGGGTTTTTTTGAGGATGATACCGATAATCGGCGCTGATCTTCCGATCCGTTAATACCTGTCGTTTGGGGGTGCTCCACTGTTTCATCCGTGCTGGCGCTCCTGCGCGATCGAGGTAAGGAACTCCGATAGTCTTGGGCGATCGCCTTGGGTGCATAATGCTCGTTTCGAACCAGACGATCGATGGCGTCACCAGGGTGCTGGAATTTCGCTGGCAGGATCGAGCGGCGCGGATGCCGGACAGGTAGATCGCGCAACCAAAAAGAGAATTTGCTGCAGATTCGTTGCAGATTGCACATATGATAATAATTGACTCAATCGGAGATTGCAGCTCTCGAAGCAGAGCGGAAGCCCGGGCGCCTCGACGTTAGCGGATCGCCGGAACGGTAAAGCGGAAGATCGCGCCGCCGTCGGGATTGGTCTCGGCCCAGAGCTTGCCGTTATTCGCTTCCACGATTGACCGGCAGATCGACAGGCCTACGCCCATCCCCTGCGCCTTGGTCGTGACAAAGGGCTGGAACAAGCGATCGGCCACTTCCAACGCGATGCCGGGGCCAGTATCGGTGACGCTTATCCTGATCGCCCCGCCCTCGGCCAGCTCGGTCGAAACCGTCAGCTCGTGGCGATCGCTGACCTCCATCGCCTCGATCGCGTTTCTCATCAGGTTGACGACGACCTGCTGGATTTGGACCTTGTCGATCAGCACCTGCGGCAACTGCGACGCGGCTCTCAACTGAACCTTGACGCCGCGTTCCTTGGCGCCGATGAGTGCGAGCGCCGCCGCCTCCTCGACGATTTCGGCGATATCCTCGGTGCGCTGCCGCGGCTCGCCTTTGCGTACGAAAGCACGGAGCCGGCGGATGATCTGCGTCGCCCGGTTCAACTGACCGAGCGCGTCGTCGATCGCGGCGCCGGCTCTCCGGGGTGCGGCGCTGTCACTGCCAACGAGCAGCAGGTGCGCGGCTTCCAGATAGTTTGTCGCTGCCGTCAGCGGCTGATTGATTTCGTGCGCCAGGGCCGAGGCCATCTGGCCCATCTCGGTGAGACGCGATAATTGCAACAGCTCCGATTGCAGCTCTTGCACCCGCTGCCTCGTGCGCTGGCGCTCGGTCAAATCGCGCACAAAGCCGGTAAAGAGGCGATGCCTCTCTCCTTTTACCTCACCGACCGAGAGTTCCATCGGAAAGGTCGAGCCGTCCTTGCGTTGACCCGCAACCACTCGCCCGAGACCGATGATTCGCCGCTCGCCGGTCGCGAGGTAGCGCGCGATGTAACCGTCATGGTTTTCGCGATACGGCGACGGCATCAGCATGCTGACATTACGGCCGCGAACCTCCTCGGCGGTATAACTGAACATCCGTTCGGCGGTCACACTGAAGGACTGGATGATGCCGTGCTCGTCGATGACGACCATACCGTCGGGGACAGTATCGAGGATCGAGCGCAGATGCGCCTCGCTCTCGGACAGCGCGGACGCGGCCAGCTTTGCCTCCGTTATGTCGCGGGCGATCTTCGAAGCACCGACGACGCGGCCGGCTTGATCGCGGATCGGGGAGACCGTCAGCGCGACCTGGATGATCTTGCCGTCCTTTCGTTGGCGCTCGGTTTCGTAGTGCTCGACGCGCTCGCCGTCTCTGATGCGGTCGAGGATGCCTCGCATCTCGTCGGCGCGGCCCGGTGGCGCCAGCAGCGAAATCGGCCGCCCCAACATCTCTTCGGCGGTGTAGCCGAAGATGCGTTCGGCGGCCTTGTTCCAGCTGGTGACGCGGCCGTCGAGGGTCTTGGAGATGATCGCGTCTTCGGACGATTGGACGATAGCAGCCAGCAGCCTCATCGCCGGATCGTTGCCGCTCTCCCGGTCGACATCGATCATGCTCGTGCCGAAGTCTGTCTGTTGCAAACTTCCGCCCCTTTATGACCGCCCGCCACCGGCCCTGTTTACCCATCGACATGGGTGTTCACGAATGCAGCTGCGCTGGCATGTCGGCAGGTGGGGTAAAACGGGCCGGATTTTTATCGAGCCGGCTGATCCAGATCAAGGCGCGGTGGGTGCGGCTTGGGACAATGAGGCCGCGCGTGATCAGGTTATAGCCGATGATTTTCATCGTCGATGATGACGAGAGCGTACGGGATTCGCTGCGGCTTCTACTCGAATGCGCCGGCTTCGAGGCGCGCGTATTTGGCTCGTGCCGGGAATTCCTCGCCGCCGGCTGCATCGGTGAAGGCGACTGTCTGATCCTCGACGTTCACTTGACGGGAATGAGCGGGCTGGATCTTCTCGAACGGATGCGCGGGAGAGGCGACAGGGTCCCTGTCATCCTGATCACCGGCCGTCTCGATACGGCAACCCGGAGCCGGGCTCAGGCTGCCGGGGCGCTCGCGGTCGTCGAAAAACCGTATAAGGCCGGCGAAATCCTCGCTCTTGTGAGACATGCTCTAGGCCGGGGGAATAGCCCCCCGGTGTCCGCCCTCTTTGCACAACACCATTATTGTTGAATGAGCGCGGTGAGAGATTACGCGCTGCGCCGCCGCGGGACAGTGCCGTACGAGATCGATCTCGACGGCAAAGTGATGTTTCTCGGATCGTCTGAAGCCTGTACCGAGGAACCGATCCGGGTCGAGCGGATCGAAACGCATTTCTCGTGGGTCTTCCTCACTGACCGGCACGTCTACAAGCTCAAGAAGCCGGGGCGCGGGGAGGGTTTCGATTTCACGTCTCCCGAGCGCCGGCGCCGGAATGCCGAGGAAGAGGTGCGTCTCAACCGCCGCCTCGCACGCGATGTCTATGTCGGGGTGATGTCACTTACCTTCGACGGGTGCCGCGGCCTTGCGATTGGCGGTCGGGGCAAGACCGCCGACTGGCTGGTCAGGATGATCCGCCTCGCCGGGGCGAACCCTGGACCGCCGGCTCGCTTACGGAAACTGTCAGCACGCCGATCTCCACGCGCTCGCCGGCCGCCTGGCGCGATTTTCCCGCCGCCTCGCGCGTGCACGGACGATTGCCCGTCGCCCGCGCTGATCACCTTCTACAAAGCGCTTGGCGCCATGATTCGGGCGCGCATTGCGATCCTGCACCTCCAAGACTTCGCGAGAGCTAACTGACGCTCCGCCGCACCGAACCGGCGAAGCTTGACGGTGATGGACGGAGCGTCGACTAACGACCAGCGGCTAGCGCATCCCTTGCGGACGCGTCAACTCAGCTAATACTGTGCCGCGGGTGTTTCTGCTTCGCCGAGCTGGTCTGAGCCGTACTGGACTTTTTGGACTTCTTTTTTGCGTGGCTTGATTTCGAGGAGTGCTTCTTCTTGGAGGTCGTGGTTGGAGCCACCGAAGTCGAGGTGTCCGGGGCCATTGTCTGCCCGGTTCCTGCAGTTTGGGCGTAGGACTGGGTGGGCAACGAAGAACCGGCAACGAACGCGAGCAACGCAAACGCCGAAACAAGCGCCTTCATGAGGGACTCCTGGGTCAAAATAACGACGCACTGTTTTTCTTGCACTCGTTGGGAGTGCTACCAAACATTACCGTCGCATTAGTTGCGACGAATGCTGTAGCATTAGATTATCACGTCTTCTGTCGTGACAGATAAGAATTATCGAAGAAACTCTCGCGATGCCGGGAAATGGGCGGCAGCGCGGGCCGATTGCCCGGCGGCCGGCTAAAAAAGACCGCCAGAGGCAGCACGGCGCACGCCTTAAGCGTGTAATATCAGAAAATCTTCTTCCTAAAGCTGTGTCCGCAGGCTACAGAGCGATACGCTGGCGCGAATCGGGGTGGGCTGGAGCGCTGTTGAGCGGATCTGATGGTTCCCGTATATCGGAGATGCGGCTTGCCGGAGCGGTGGAACGAAAAAGCCGCCGCGGGCTGTCCGCGGCGGCTAGGTGGGGGCCGTAAGAGGCCCCCAAGGTTATCGCTGATCCAGACCGGTTACGGGAACACGATCTCGACGCGGCGATTTTGCGGCTCGCGTACACCTGGCGGCGTCGGCACGCGCAGGTCGTTCATGCCGCGACCGCTGACGACCATGTCGCTGCGAGGCACGCCGAGACGCTCGAGCGCGGCGGCGACCGCGTTGGCGCGCCGCTCGGACAGCCGCTGGTTGTAGCTGGCCGACCCCGTGGTGTCGGTGAAGCCGGTAACCGTGAGCTGCACGCGGCCGCCGGCTTTGTAGTGGTCGGCTGCGAGCGCGATGATCCGCTGGCCCTCCGGCGTGATGTTGTACTTATCCCAGTCGAAGAACACGAGGAAGACCTGGTGCACCGGCGGCGGCGGCGGGGCCGGCGGGGCTGGTGGCGGCGGGGCCGGCGGCGGCGCGCCGAACTTCAACGTCAAGCTCGCCACGATATTGTTGGTATTGTAACCCGATTTGTATCTCACCGTGCCGGGCGCGAGAAGACCGGGATTGTTCGGGATCGGGAACACCCCTTTGTTGTTATAGGTCGGCTCGGTGGTCGCCAGATACCGGTAATCCAGGTCGAAAGCCAGCAACGGGTTGATGTCATACCGGAAGCCGACGATCGCTTGATAGCCGAATTGCCAGGTATTGCCCTTCAAGAAAGTGCCACCAATCGTGGCCGGCAGCTGAGCCGGGAAAACGTTCCCACCAGGGGTTTTGAAGAACAGCGCCCCGGTCGGCGAAGCCGAAGCGGGAATCGTAATCGGACCATTCAGTGAGATGCTGTCGTTGCTGTTCACCGCGCCGATGCCGAACCCGACATGCGGAGTGATCGGCCACCCTATCGTGAAATCGTAGATAGCGTTGGTCATAATCGAATTGGTGTTACGGTTTCCCGTAAACAAAGTGTTCCCCACACCAATAGTGTTATAGAAAGAGGTGAACTGAGACAGCCCGTTATGCCGGTAACTGTATTCTTCTTCGAGGCGCCACGGGCCCCACTGGAGACCGGCGCGGGCACCGGCATTGAAACCGCTGTTGTATCTCGCGCTTCCGGTCCCAAAGCTGTTGAAAAACGGGCCATTGGAGGCGCCACCGACGGTGTCGACCCTGAAGGGGACCGATGTCGCGTTCGTAACCCTCTGGTTCGGAAGACTGGTCCACCCGCCCTCAGGGCCGATATACCAGGTCACTGGATAGGGACCCCCCATCCAAGCGAATTGCGCGTTCGCCTCGGCACCTATCAGCGCCATGGCCAGCGCTGCGCCAGCGCCTAGCAAATAGCGACTATTCATCCCCTTGCCTCCAGCCGCAGTCGTACCGCCATCGTTGAGCAATCTTCGCTATCCACCAAACCGATGGCAAACGGTTTTCATCTCAACGAACCCGCTTGTCGGGTACCACCCTCAAGAAGAACCACCAGCGTGACATTCGTGCAACAATTTGCCAGGGCTGAGATTATCTCCTTGATAACTATTAAATTTTGATGACACAAATATGCCAAGCATCCATGGGGGCGTGGCCGCATTACTGGGCGGCCCGATGCGAGCCTCGCTAAACTCCCGGTAAGCTCGAAGGCCCGTTGCTCCGGCCCCTATTTCGGATGATTGAGCCAGGAGCGCGCAAATGAAAAACCGCCGCGGCAGGCCGCGGCGGTTAGTTGGGGCCCCAAGGGGCCCCGAGTCTTCGAGATCAGAGCGCGTTACGGGAACACGATCTCGACGCGGCGGTTTTGCGGCTCGCGCACGCCTGGAGGCGTCGGCACGCGCAGGTCGTTCATGCCGCGACCACTGACGACCATGTCGCTGCGCGGCACACCGAGACGCTCGAGCGCGGCGGCGACCGCGTTGGCGCGCCGCTCGGACAGCCGCTGGTTGTAGCTGGCCGACCCCGTGGTGTCGGTGAAGCCGGTAACCGTGAGCTGCACGCGGCCTCCCGCCTTGTAGTGATCGGCTGCGAGCGCGATGATCCGTTGGCCTTCCGGCGTGATGTTGTACTTATCCCAGTCGAAGAACACGAGGAAGACCTGGTGGACCGGCGGCGGCGGCGGCGCCGGTGGGGCCGGCGGCGGGGGCGGCGGCGGCGCGCCGAACTTCATCGTCAGGCTCGCCACGATATTGTTGGTGTTGTAACCCGATCTGTATCTCACCGCGTTGGGCGGGAGGAGACCGGGGTTGTTCGGGAGCGGGAACACCCCTCTGTTGTTGTGGGTCGACTCGGTGCTCGCCAGGTAGCGGTAATCGATGTCGAAGGCGAGCAGCGGGTTGATTTCGAACCGGAGGCCGGCAATCGCCTGATAGCCGAAATTCCATGTATTGCTCTTCAAGAGGGTGCCGCCGATCGTTGCCGGGAGCTGCGCCGGGAAAACGTTTCCACCAGGGGTTTTGAAGAACAGCGCCCCGGTCGGCGAAGCCGAAGCGGGAATCGTAAACGGACTCAGTGAGATGCTGTCGTTATTATTCACCGCGCCGATGCCGAACCCGACATGCGGGGTGACTGGCACCCACCAGTTCCATGCCCAGGTGCCAAAGTCGTAGATAGCGTTGGTCATAATCGAATTGGTGTTACGGTTCCCCGTAAACAAATTGTTCCCCACACCAATAGTGTTATAGAAAGAGGTGAACTGAGACAGCCCATTATGACGGTAACTGTATTCCTCTTCGAGCCGGACCGGGCCCCACTGGAGACCGGCGCGGGCACCGGCATTGAAACCGCTGTCGTATCTCGCGCTTCCGGTCCCAAAGCTGCTGAAAAACGGGCCATTGGAGGCGCCACCGACGGTGTCGACCCTGAAGGGGACCGATGTCGTGTTCGTAACCCTCTGGTTCGGAAGACTTGTCCACCCACCTTCGGGTCCGACGTAATAGGTGATCGGATAGGGCCCCCCCATCCAAGCAAATTGCGCATTCGCCTCGGCGCCTATCAGGGCCATGGCCAGCGCTGCGCCAGCGCCTAGCAAATAGCGACTTTTCATCCCTTACCTCCAGCCGCAAAATACGCGTGTGACGATGGTCATGCCGCCGCCATTTCCCGATCTTTGCTATCCACCGTTCCGATGGCAAACGGTTTTTACCTCAACGAGACCGCTTGTCGGCAAATCCATGAAGAAGAACGCGCAGTGCGACATTCACGCAACAGTTCAGTCGCGACCCGAGCGATTTCCGCCTAGCGGGGCCGCGTCTTTTTAGCAACACCGAATAACTTGATCGCGTTCTCCGGCGATTTCGGCAGCGGCGCCGTGGAACCGAGTAACATTGTAGGCGTCGCCGCGGTCCGGCATCGACGCTAGCGGCGGTGCCTAGCCCATTCAACGTGTGGTATAGCCGCACGAGCGGAAAGCGCCGCGACGATCACCACAGACGCAGCAATCTCAGGGGTCGATCAGAACCCCAGGGTTCAAAATGCTCCGCGGATCGATCGCGCGTTTGGTGGCCTGCAGCGCCGCGGCAAACAGTTCTGGCCGCTGTTTATCGTACCACGGGCGATGGTCGCGGCCGACGGCGTGGTGGTGGGTGATGGTCCCGCCCCCGGCAATCAACGCCTCGCTGGCCGCGCTCTTGATCATCTGCCACTGCGACAGCAGATCGCCGTGCCGGCCGAGAGCATGAAACGTGAAATACGGCGCGGGCCCATCGGGGTAACCATGCGTAAATCGGCAGGTTACCTGACCTGCGCGCCCGGTCGCTTGCCGAATTGCCGCTTCGGTCGCGACCTTGACAGTGTCGTGAAATGATTCGAACCGCTCCCACGTGATCGCCGTCTCGAATGTATCGGTGATGATGCCCTTTCTGATCAGCTGCTCCCGGGCATAAGGCATCCGGATAAAGGCGTTACGCCAGATTCCCGCTGCTCCCTCGCGATGTGCGTCCGGCTTTGCGGAATCTTCGGGCGTGCCGCCATGATCGGCGCAGCACTCCAACGCGCGGGTCATCCATGCGTCGAGCTGATGATCGCCGGACTCGAAAGCCAGCACGAGTATCGCCGCCGTGCCGTCGCCAGCTCCCGTGTTCTGAGCCTCCTGCGGGTCGAGTATACGACAGTTCGCGGGGTAGAGGCCGGCCTGGGCGATCGCTCTGACGGCACGTGCAGCCGAGAAAAAGTCGGCAAATCGGACTGCACCGCCGGTGCGAAAGCGCGGACGATCCTGGAGACGCATCCAGGCTTGCGTGATCACCCCCAGAATGCCTTCCGAGCCGATGAAAAGTCGGTCGGGGCTGGGACCCGCGCCGGAGCCGGGAAGGCGGCGGGTCTCGACCACACCGCGCGGGGTCACGACCCGCAGGCTCTCGACGAATTCATCGATGTGAGTGTAGAGGGTGGCGAAATGGCCGCCTGATCGGGTCGCGATCCAACCGCCCAGTGTCGAATATTCGAAGCTCTGCGGGAAATGCCGCAAGGTCAAGCCATGCGGCCGGAGCTGCGCCTCGAGGGCGGGGCCGAACACGCCGGCCTCGATGCACGCGGCTCGCGAAATCGGATCGATTTCCACAACGCGGTTCAGGTGCCGCAGATCAAGCGAGATCGACGCGCGGAAGGGCGTCCCGTCGATCCGGGGCTCAACACCGCCGACCACGCTGCTGCCGCCGCCGAACGGGATCAGTGCAGCTTCGACGCTGCCCGCCCAATCGAGCAGAGCGGCGACCTCTGCCTCGTTACGAGGATATGCAACGACATCGGGGGCGTTACCGTATTCGCCGGCAAGGCCGCGGGCGTAGTCGGAAAAGGATTTGCCATAAGTGTGGGCGGTGCGATCGTAAAGTTCGGTCGAGCAGCACGCCGCCAGTGCAGCCGGCGCCGCGAGCCGCGGGGGCCGCAACTCGATCTTAGAAAGAGGCGGCGGTGCGCGCTCGTCGAAGCTTTCGACACCAAAGAGGCGACGGTAGCGGTCGAGCGCAGCCGTCTCCTCCGCGGCCGTCATGCCCTCGCCTTCACGCCCCCAGCCGAAATGTTTGAGCCGCTGTTCCGCCATCGCGCTCTCCCGGAATCTGACGCCGCCGAGAATAGTGCGGCAATCTCGGATCTTACGTTATGAATCTGGGTCTCGGGCAGCGGTGGTGTCGATCACCGGATCCTCGGCCGGTATGAACCAGAAATCGCCGTCCTCTACCCGAGTGAGCGGCACGAGGCCGGCTTCGGGCGCGAAACAGAAGCCCCGATACCCGCGTGCAGCCAGAAAGTTGAAAGCGTCGTCAAGACGGTCGCCGGCACGCGCGAGCGCCGTGCCGCTGAGTTCCAGCAACAGACGCGGTCGGAAGCGCTTGAGAGTGCGCTCCGCGCCGCGCAGCAGTTGCAGCTCCCAACCCTCGATATCGGCCTTGACGAAATCGAGGCGATCGAGGCCCAGCCTTGTCACGACGCCGTCGATTGTCGCCAGCGCCACGATCTCCTGCGTCACCGCCTGCCAGCGCTCGGATGGCTTTCCCAGATGGGCAAGGCCGAACCCGAAGCTCCCCCGCCGCTTCAGCGGGATAGTCAAAGTATCGATCCGAGCCTCCGAGCCCAGCGCGATCGGCACCACCGCCACATTCGACAATCCGTGCACCCAGACGATGGTGCGGAGGATTGATCGCGCATAGCTTCCCGGCTCGAAGGCGTAAACCCGGCCGCGGCCGGCTGCACGCGCGAACAGCTTCGTGTATTGCCCGGCGTGCGCGCCGACATCGAAGACGACGGCGGCCGCGGGCACCAGACGGGCGATTGTCGGCGCCAGCGCGCGGTGATGCTGCTGAGTCGCGGCCTTGAACAAATGCGCCAGGAAGCTTCCCGACGGATGCCATCGATAGGGGTGAACCTGCACGGGGCCGCCGATGCTCCGCTGCGGAAGTCGGCTGAACTTATCAACACGGTGACACAGAGCGCGCGAGGAATCTCCGAGAATCGGAGGAGCCCAACCGACGCCGCTCGCATCCTCGAGATGGCAAGCGCCGGCACGGAGTGAATGATCGGCGCTACTACCGATCGGCTGCGCTTGCTTTGATCGGCGCGCTGGCATAACGCTGCCGATACCCAGCAGCGCGCGGCTGGGCCAGCGGCCGTACCTCTCCAAAAGCTCCGGGGATGCCATGTTCCCGTCGCGTTCGATCGACGCAGCCCGGCGAATGGCTATCCCGCTGGAGCTCGGTCTCGACGCCGTAGGCTTCGCGTTTTCCCCGATCCTGGTTCTGGTGCCGCACGCCGTCGCACCACTCATCTCGATCGCCGGAATATTGGCGATTGGCCTCGTCCTGCCAAACGCAATGGCGGCATTTCGGGCGGTGCGTATTCCGGCATTGATACTCGGGGCGCTGCTCGTATGGGCGAGCGCCTCGGCGGTGTGGTCGATCGATTCGGGGCATAGCCTCGTCATCGCGACTCGCCTCGCGGGCCTTTTTTCCGCGGGTCTTGTGCTGGCGGCCGCAACCGACGCAGTTGCCGATCCGCGCCGGCTGCTGTGTTGCTTCTACACTGGCTTGGTGGTGGCGCTGGTTCTCGCCCCTGTTCAGTTTGCAACCGACGGGCTGCTGACGCGGCCCTGGGTGACGCGCGGGTTCTTTGCTCCGCAACTCAACCAGGCGGCTGACACGCTCGCCATTCTGGCGCTGCCGGCGAGCGCGGCGCTGGTTCAGCGCGGCCGTGTCGTCCTCGGGGTGCTGCTCGCCGCGGCCATGCTGGCGGTCATCTTCCATCTCGTCGGGACCGCGGCTAAGGCGGCGCTCGGCGCGGCAATCCTGATCGCTCCGATACTGTATATCGCGCCGCGCGCGACCGCCCGGATGGCCGCGATCTTGTGTGTGCTTACAGTCGTCACGGCGCCGCTGACCTTTGCGCGGGTCGCCCGGCTGGAGGCGGTGACGGAAACGGCGGAAGGGATCAAGTTCTCCGCCTGGCACCGGCTCATGATCTGGTCGTTCGCGGGCGCCCGGATTGCCGAGCGGCCGCTCGCCGGCTGGGGGCTCGACGCCTCGCGCGCGATTCCCGGAGGTGACGAGCCGATCTATGAGGGCAGGGTGTGGCTGCCGCTGCACCCGCACAACGCCGCCATTCAGCTGTGGCTCGAGCTCGGGGTGCCGGGTGCGGTGCTCTTCGGGCTCCTCCTAGCATGGTTGTGGCTGCGCCTTGCGGCCGCCCCCTGGCCGCAGCTGTTCAAGGCCGCCGCGGGCGCCAGCCTGACGGGCGCGGTGATCGCCGCGACGGGCGCTTATGGCATCTGGCAAGAGTGGTGGATCGGGACACTGTGGTTTTCACTATTCTTTATCCTCGTCATGGCGCGGTACGTCGGCAGCAGCGATTTGCCGCATGATCGAAGCGCGGCGGTGCGCCAAACACGGCTACTATAACTGCAACTAGAAATTGGTCCGGTGACCGGCGATTTTGCATTCTGCAGCAAATCTGCAGCGGAGTCTCTACCATTGATTGTAATCCCCCTTTCGGCCGGGTACTGCTGGCCGCCGCCATAGCGTTGGCCTCGCCACCGGCCCGTTCGATAGCGGCACCGGATATATACGATGCGAGTAAGGCAATTTTATGATCGCCATCATCGCAACAGTTTGGCGCTGGCGTGAGCCTGTCGCCGCGCCTGAGGCGCGCGGCGAACGGCACCAACGGAACGGCGACCGGCCGGCTGCGCCGGAGGGCTCGATCCGCGTCATAAAGGTGGGTTTCTCAGTACTTTTACGATAAATTTTCTGCGGACCTGATCGCTCGGATGCGCAATGCCCGCTATCCGCCGTCTCGCCGCGATCTTAGCCGCTGATGTGGCGGGTTACTCGCGCCTGATGGGCGCCGATGAGGAAGGCACGCACGAGCGCCTCAAGGCGCATCGCCGCGAGCTCGTCGACCCGAAGATCAGTGAGCACTCCGGCCGCATCGTCAAGACGACCGGCGACGGGATGCTGGCGGAATTCCCGAGCGTTGTCGACGCGGTGCGCTGCGCCGCCGATATCCAGCGGGCGATGATCGATCGCGAAGCCGGCATCCCTGAGGACGGCAGGATCAGATGGCGGATCGGGATCAATCTTGGCGATGTCATCGTCGAGGACGGCGACATCTTTGGCGACGGCGTCAATGTCGCGGCGCGCCTCGAAGCCCTCGCGAACCGGGCGGGATCTGTATCTCGCGCACGGTGCGCGACCAAATCCGCGACAAGCTGTCCTTTGCTTTCGAGGATCTGGGCGAGCAGAGCGTCAAGAACATCGCTCGGCCGGTGCGGGTCTATGCGTTGCGCTCGGGAGCCGTGGGTGAGCCTCCGGCATCCCGCGTGCCGCGAGTCGCGATGCGTCGCCGGCGCGGTGCCATCATCGCGACATCGGCGGCAGTTATGGCGGCACTGGCGATCGGCGGCGGTGCATGGTGGCTCTGGCCGACCGCAAGACCTTCTGCGACCCCGGCGCTCGCAGCCGCCACTTCAATCGCGCAGCCGCTCGTCGCACCGCGGCTGTCGATCGTCGTCCTGCCGTTCGCCAATCTCAGCAGCGACCCCGATCAGCAATATTTTGCCGACGGGATCACCGAAGACCTCACGACCGATCTCTCGCGGATCGCCAACATGTTCGTGATCTCGCGCAATACGGCGTTCACCTATCGGGACAAACCGATCGACACAAAGCAGATCGGCCGCGAACTGGGCGTGCGCTATGTGCTCGAAGGCAGCGTCCAGCGCTCAGGCACCCAGGTCCGCGTCAATGCTCAGCTGATCAATGCCGAAACGGATGCGCATTTGTGGGCCGAACGGTTCGATGGCGACACCAGCGATCTGTTCGCGCTGCAAAACGAGATCACAAGCCGTATCGCGATTGCACTCGGCGTCGAGCTGACTGGCGCGGAGGCCGCACGACCGACCGAGCATCCCGACGCGCTGGACTACTTGCTCCGCGGATATGCCGCAGCGAGTAAGGTGGCAACGCGCGGCACCCGGGCGGAAGCGATCAGCATGTATGAGCGCGCGTTGGTGCTCGATCCCCAGTATGCGGCAGCGCAGAGCGGTTTGGCGGGCGCGCTGACAGGCCGCGCGATGGATGGAATGGCCGACTCGCCGACTGCGGACATCGCGCGCGCGGAAGGTCTCGCCAACCAAGCGTTGGCGGCGGCGCCCAGCAGCGCGGGGGCACATTACATCAAGGGTCAGGTGCTGCGGGCGCAGGCCCAGGTGCTGCGCGAGGAGGGCCGATGCGACGAGGCTATTGCCGAGTACGAGACGGCAATCTCGCTCGACCGCAACTTGGTGTTCCCAATGACTGCACTCGGCTGGTGCAAGCTCCTCACCGGGTCGATGGACGAGGTGATCCCGCGTATCGAGCAAGCCATCCGCCTCAGCCCCCGCGATCGTGCCATCCCCATTTGGTATCAATGGATTGGGGTCGTGCACCTCCTGCAGTCGCAGGTTGACGAGGCAATCGTCTGGCTCGAAAGGGCACGCAACGCCAATCCGGCGCACCCGGGCATCCGCGCCAACCTCGCCTCCGCCTATGGCCTCAAAGGCGAGACCGACCGCGCGGCCGCCGAACTCGCCGAAGCGCGGAGGCTGAGCCCCGATGGCCGATTTTCCAGTATTACCCGCTTGAAAGCCGTCGGATATTTCGGGGTGCCAAAGGTCCGCGCCTTGTTCGAGGCCACTTATCTCCGCGGCCTTCGGCTAGCCGGGGTGCCGGAAGAATGACTGCGACCCGCCGTCTTGCCGCGATCCTGGCCGCCGATGTGGCGGGCTACTCGCGCCTGATGGGGGCAGACGAGGAAGGCACGCATGAGCGGCTCAAGGCGCACCGCCGCGAGCTCGTCGACCCGAAGATCGGCGAGCATTCCGGCCGTATCGTCAAGACCACCGGCGACGGGTTGCTGGCGGAATTCCCGAGCGTTGTCGATGCGGTACGTTGCGCCGCTGAATTGCAGCGGGCGATGATCGATCGCGAAGCCGGCATCCCCGAAGACCGCCGGATCAGGTTCCGGATCGGGATCAATCTCGGCGACATCATCGTCGATAGCGACGACATCTTCGGCGACGGCGTCAATGTCGCGGCGCGCCTCGAAGCCCTCGCGGAACCGGGCGGGATCTGTATCTCGCGCACGGTGCGCGACCAAATCCGCGACAAACTGGCCTACGCGTTGGAGGATTTGGGCGAGCAGCGCGTCAAGAATATCGCCCGGCCGGTACGGGTCTATGCGTTGCGCGCCGAAGCCGTCGCCGACCTGCCGGCACCAAGCGTGCCGTCCGTTGTGCCAATCTCCCGGCCGGTTGTCGCGCCACGCCTGTCGATCGTTGTGCTGCCGTTTGCCAATCTTAGCAACGACCCCGACCAGCAATATTTTGCGGACGGGATCACCGAGGATCTAACGACCGATCTGTCGCGGATCGCGAACATGTTCGTGATCTCGCGCAATACTGCGTTCACCTATCGCGACAAGTCCATCGATACAAAGCAGGTCGGCCGCGAGCTTTGTGTGCGCTATGTCCTCGAAGGGAGTGTCCGCCGGTTGGGCAATCAGATTCGTATCAACGCCCAGCTCATCGATGCCGAGACCGACGCGCATCTCTGGGCTGAGCGCTTCGACGGAGAAACGGGCGATCTTTTCATGCTGCAAGACGAGATCACGACCCGGATCGCAGTGGCGCTTAATCTGGGGCTACTCGGCGTCGAGGCGGCTCGGCGTACCGAGCATCCAGATGCGGCGGATTACATTCTCAGGGCACGCGCCTTAGGGTTAAAGCCGCCGACGCGTGAAATCCGTATCGAGCGCATTACCCTATTCGAGCGCGCATTGGCGCTGAATCCAGGATCTTACGAGGCGCAGAGTTGGTTGGCGGCTTCGCTTGCAGGCCGTGTCCTCGCGAATATGACCGACACGCCCGACGCTGATCTCTTACGCGCGGATGCATTAGCCGCACAAGCCTTGGCAACTTCACCGAATAGCTCTCTTGCCCACTACGCCAAAGCGACGTTGCTGCGCGCGCAAAACCGGTTCCGGGAAGCAATCACTGAATACGAGACGGTGCTCGCGCTTGATCGCAACTGTGTGTACGCATTCCCTCCCCTTGGCCAATGTAAGCTCTTCATCGGCTCGATAGAGGAGACTATCCCACTCGTAGAGCAAGCCATTCGGTTGAGCCCCCGGGATCCTGAGCTCGGCTTTTGGTACGATACCATCGGATTGGCCCATCTGCTGCAATCGCGTGCGGCAGAGGCGGTCGTATGGCTTGAAAAGGCGCGCAATCATACCCCGGCAAATTCGATCCTCCGTGCCCATCTTGCTTCCGCTTATGCCCTCAACGGCGAAACCGAACGCGCTGCCGCGGAACTTGCAGAAGCTGGAAGGCTGAGTGATGATGATCGTTTTCGTAGTATCGCCCGGTTGACGACCTTACACGCAGGCGGGCGGTTCTCGCTACCGAACATCCGCGCCTTGTTCGAAGCGACTTATTTCACCGGCCTTCGGCTGGCAGGGGTGCCGGAACAGTGACCACCAGACGTAAGCAGAAAACAGGGAGACCTCGCCATGAGGTGCGTGAATTCCAAACAGGGTCACAACGCTTGCAAAGGTAGCTGGCGCCACTCGAAGTGCTGGCGTTCCGGACCCGCAACAGGCTCACTCCGGGCGGCTCGACTAGCGCTGGTCACCGCACTTCCCGGGATCGCCGCAACCCCCACCGCTGCCGCGACATGCACGAGCCTGGCCGGCTTGACGCTCCCCGAAACCTCGATCACGGCCGCTGAGCGGGTCGCGGCCGGGACCTACACCGCACCCGATGGTGAGGTCTTCACCAATCTGCCGGCGTTCTGCCGGATCGCCGCCACTTTGACTCCAACCTCGGACTCGAACATCAAAATCGAGGTCTGGATGCCGTTTTCCGGCTGGAACGGCAGATTTCTGGGGACCGGCAATGGCGGCATTGGTGGGCTCATCCTGATCGCTGTCGGCCGCGCACACAAAGCTGCTGGCTTTTGTCGTATCGCCGACCCCGCTGTAGCGCGGCAGCTCCGGATAGGGGCAGACGGGGCGCGTCAAAGTAGTCATGCCATTAACCACCCTTGAGGCGATGATTTTGTCCGGCACCACGCCTTGCTCCACCCATTGCAGAAGTGGGCTCAGTTCATCGATGGTGTCTGGCCCGGCACCGCCGCCGCAATGTGCCACCCCCGGCATCAGGAACAGCCGAGCAAAATCCTGAGTGCGACGCAGAGCTCCCTGCCGATCTCTCTCGTCGTGCCGGCCCTTTCGAGCTTGGCTGGTGATCGGTTGCTCGTAGTAAGCGGAAGTGTTCAATGTTGGCACTTGCGGATCGGCAAAGCCGTGAACGAGGAGCAACTTTCCGCCGTGTGACCTGAATTCTTCGAGATCCGCAGTGTTTGCGTTGAGCATTGCAGCCATTGCGTCATCGAGCGCGTCCATGTCATGGTCGAAATCGAACGTCAGCGGGTCGAAGTCGTTACCGAATGCCCAGTACGGCGAGTTAGCCGTTGCAGTAGATATTGGGTAGCCACTGTTGCTCTCGCTTCCGCGTACCTGTCCAGCGTAGATCCTCTCGCCCGTGCGCGGGTTGCTGGGCCCTTCGTAGGATTTTCGCACTGCCGCAACCTGCGATACCGTTAGGCAGCTAGCGGCATCGCCGGCTCCGCCCGTGCACTGCAGCGCAGAGGGATCCCAATGGCAGTCCCGAGGGTCGGTGAGAAAGTTGTCCGAGCTCAAACCGCCATCCTTGCCCGCACATTTCTTTACGACCGCGGCAGTAATCGCTGTAGTCTGGGCTGCCGTAATGTTCGCTTGGCCGCTGAATGTCCGGATACCCCAGATGTTGGAGGCGGCTTTGTGTGTGTTGTTGAACAAGGGGGCA
>Ga0306917_10000026_pt1 | contig 46524 bp, 27 predicted proteins | sample tim00Cox00000000_FD_203313 | JGI IMG/M metagenome (GOLD analysis project Ga0306917, IMG submission 203313) | Lab enrichment of tropical soil microbial communities from Luquillo Experimental Forest, Puerto Rico - timezero.00C.oxic.00.000.000 (v2)... | ecosystem: Environmental > Terrestrial >... | reverse complement strand
ATTCGCCGTTGCTGACCGCCTCGACAGCCAGCTCGCCGTTGTCGACGACATCGACCTGATGGTCGGCCTTGCGCAGCAGCATTTTGACGAGCTGCTGGTTTACCTTGTTGTCTTCGGCCAGCAGGATTCGGAGGGATCGAGTTGCCGGCCGCGGCAGGATGCGGGGTGCTACGCTCGGCTCCGTCCGCCGCGGACCGGCAAAGCCGAACAGCTGCGCAAATGCATCCAACAGCGATTGCTCGCGCACGGGTTTCGTCAGCACGGAATCAACAAGCTCGGCGGTGCCTTCCGAGAGGCCATGCCGCCCCGCCGATGTGGCGATGATCAGCTTCGTCTCGGCAAGACCCGGCATTGCGCGGACGCGTTCCGCCAACTCCTCACCCGAGAGGCCGGGCATCATCTGATCGATGATGACGAAGTCGAACGGGTTGCCCTGGTGAAAGGCGCGCTCCAATTCGGCTGTCGCGGCAAACCCGTCGTCGGCCGACGCCGCCTCGATCCCAAATGCGGCGAGTTGGCGGGTCAGGATGCGCCGGTTCATTTCGACATCGTCGACGACCAGAGCGCGCATTCCGGCGAGCCTGCCGGGCAATGCGCGGCGTTGGACCGTCGGGTTGGTCGCCGGTTGCAACGGGACTTCGAACCAGAACCGGCTGCCGTGATCGAGCCTGCTGTCGACGCCGATTTCCCCACCCATCAGCTCGACCAATTGCTTAGATATGGCCAGACCGAGCCCGGTGCCGCCAAAGCGGCGGGTTATGGAGCCGTCGGCTTGGCTGAATTTTTCAAACAGCTTGTCGCGAACGGCCTCCGACATTCCGATCCCGGTATCGGTGACTTCAAACCGCAGCCGGCGCGTCTCTTCGGTCGATTCGGGATGCACCGTCACTTCGACGGAAACACCGCCGCGTTCGGTGAATTTGAGCGCATTGCCAACAAGGTTTAGCAAGATTTGGCGCAGACGCGTCGGATCCCCGCGGAATCCGCCGTTCGCCGCCGGATCGACGAAGACCCCAAGATCGATCCCCTTCTCATTGGCTTTCGGCGTCAGCAGGGCAACGGCTGCTTCGACCATATCGACAAGGTCGAAGTCCATCACCTCGAGATCAACCTTGCCGACTTCGAGCTTGGAAATATCGAGGATGTCGTTGATCAGGGTCAGCAGCGCCTCGGCGCTGTCGCGCACGGCAATCGCGCACTCGTGCTGCTCCGGCGTCAACTCCGTCTGCAGCAGCAATCCATTCATGCCGATGATGCCGTTCATCGGCGTGCGGATCTCATGTGACATGTTCGCGAGGAACTCGGATTTGGCTTGGTTCGCCCGTTCGGCAGCCTCTCGTGCCTGCTCCGCTTGCCGGCGCGACGCGGCGATCTGCTCTTCGGCGGCTTTGCGCTCGGTAATATCCGTGAAGGTCCTGACCGCACCGCCGCCCGGCAGCGGCACGTTGCGAAACTCGATCATGCGGCCGTTTGGCCGCCACCGCTCGCGGATGCGCGGCTGGTCCAGAGCCCCGCCGAGCTTGACGATCTCCTTCAGTATTTCGTCCCGTCCGTATTCCTGCTCTGCCGCCTGATAGGCAAGGACGTCGTCAAAACGCGGGTGCGATGCCACCAGCTCTTCAGGGAGCTCCATGATCTCGACGGCGCGGTGGTTGCATAGCGCCACCATCCGGTTGGCGTCGACCACCATGATGCCCTGGTCCATGTGCTCGAGCGTGGTCTCGAGCAGCTGTGTTTTTTCGCTGAGCTCGCGCTCGCTCTGGCGCAACGCGTCGGCAGCCTGCCGCAATTCGGAGGTCGTGCTTTCGAGGCTCTCGCGATTGCGCTCTAGCTCGCGAAACTGAGTGCCGAGAGCCCGGAACAGCGCAACAAACCCGAACACTGCGCAGAGCGCACCCATCGCGATAAACGTTGACTGCCGCCGCCAATGCGCGACCGCTTCATCCTCCGACGTCGATCCGCTTTCACGCAATGCGGCGGCCTTGCGGAAGGCTTCGAGATAGTCGGTGCGGATCGCCGCAGCGACGCAGCCGAGATACTTGCCATCAGGACTGTTGATCCGGCGCGCCGCAAAGAGTTTCCAGGCGCCCGCCTTGCGGCCCCTGTCGGGCCTGCTGAAAACGTTCGTTGCTTCGTTGTGCGTACCGAAATATTCGCCAATGCCGAGTTCAGACAAGTCTGCTGCCGAACCCTGGCGGCGCCGGGACGTATTTACCAGCTTGTCGTTTGCCCCGGCCAGGACGAGTGCGTCGGCCTCGGGCAGCTCCTTCAGCCGATCGATCAGGAATTGATGCCACTCATGGCTGGCAAGCACTTGCTCGAACTGCTCAGGAGTCGCCAGTCCCAGGGGCTGGATTCGCGCTGTCGCCTCGCCGAGAACGAGCTCGACGGCTTGCAGCGTGCGCTGCGTCTGTTCGGCGAACGCGACCCCGAGATTTTCCAGTTCCTCGGTCGAAGCGATGATCGCGTCCTGGCGCAAATTCCGGATTGTCAACCCGGCCGCGAGGATGATCATCAGGACAACCGCGCCACCGAGCCAGATGAGGCGGCGGTTGGATCGAGGTTGCCGCTCGGAACGTGAGAAAGACCTTATCAACCCGATTTCACTGTGGCGTTGACGGCAGCCCCGATCGCCCGAGTTCAAGGGAGGTCAGCGCGGTACGGTGAAGGCTACCTGCGTTAGGTTAATAAGAGGTTAGGTGGCCGGCATCGACTGTGAGAGAATCGACGCCGACGGCATGCTCACCAGTCGTGGGGCGCGTGAACCGGCCACCTCGCCAGATGCATAGGGAGGAAACCTTATGGAGACGGAAATCATCGGCAAGGTAAGCCGCCGCATCGTTCCATTCGTGGCGCTCTGTTACTTTCTTTGTTACCTCGATCGGGTCAACGTCGGCTTTGCTGCGTTGCAGATGAACAGCGATCTCGGCTTTTCTGCAACAGTGTTCGGCTGGGGCGCCGGTATTTTCTTCTTCGGCTACTTTTTCTTTGAAGTGCCGAGCAATTTGGCACTCGAACGGTTCGGGGCGCGTCTGTGGATTGCTCGGATTATGGTGACTTGGGGCCTGCTGTCGGCCGCCATGGCGCTGATCTGGAATGAAACGAGCTTTCTCGTGCTCCGCTTCCTGCTCGGCGCGGCCGAGGCTGGATTCTTTCCCGGCATCATCCTGTTCCAAACCTACTGGTTTCCCTCCGCCTATCGCGCCCGGATGGTCGGACGATTTATGACCGCGATCCCGATATCGGCGGTGATCGGCGCTCCGCTATCCGGGCTGATCCTCGGCATGGACGGGATTTGGGGACTGAGGGGCTGGCAATGGCTGTTTATCTGCGAGGGCGTTCCGACGGTTCTGCTCGGTCTCGTCGTGATGTTCTACCTTACCGACGGCCCTGAAAAGGCGAGCTGGCTCGACGCGGACGCGCGCGCTTGGTTGATCGACCGCCTGCGGCGCGAGCGGACGGTACGCGAGGCTCACGCCAAGCACACTCTGTGGGAGGCGCTGAAGCATCCCCGTGTGCTCTTGTTCGGCCTCGTTTATTTCGGCACTGCCGCAGCGGGCTACGGCTTGGGATTTTGGCTACCGACGATCGTCAAGGAATTCGGCGTCAGCGATCTCCAGACCGGGCTCATCACCGCGATACCCTATGCGGTCGGCGTCGCCGCTGTCGTGATCTGGCCGCTCCTTTCCGACCGGATGCAAGAGCGGAAGTGGAATACCGCGCTGGCCTTTCTGGTCGCTGCCGCCGGTTTGGCGCTGTCCACCTATTTCCCGGACCCGGTGCACAAAATGACCATGCTCTGCATCGCCGCGGTCGGGATGTTCGCGATCGCACCTTTGTTTTGGACATTGCCGACCGCATTCCTCAGCGGCACCGCCGCCGCCGGCGGCATCGCACTAATCAATTCGATCGGCAATCTCGCCGGTTTCGCGGCGCCATATGCAATGGGATATCTGAAAGATGCGACCGGCGGGTTCAGCGCCGGCTTGCTGGTGGTCGCGTTTTTCCCGTTCCTCTCCGCGGTCCTCGTGTTGTTACTCGGGCACAACCCGGCGCTCGAACGCGGCGTGGCCCCGGAAGCCGCCGATTAAATCACGCCCTGTCGTATTCCTGCGAGATGTCGCGGTTGGTGTAATCGGGTAACCGCGCAGCCGCAGCGAAGCTGATGACGGCACAAAAGAGGATATAAAGAGCGATCGCGTAACCCGACCGGAATGCCGCAAACAAAGCCGTCGCGATCAGCGGCGCGGGACCGCCGGCGAAGACCGAGGCGAGCTGGTAGCCGAGCGAGGCGCCGCTATAGCGCAGCCGGCCGGTGAAGCACTCGGCGATCAGCGCCGCTTGCGGCCCGTACATCAGGTCGTGCGGAATCAGCGACAGCACGATCGCGAGGAAGATCCACCCCGGTATCATCGTGTTGAGCAGCGCGAAGTAAACAAACCCGAACACCGCCGTCACCACCGCGCCGATCAGGTACATGCGCTTGCGACCGATCCGATCCGATAAATGGCCCGCGAACGGGATCGTGAAGAACGATACGACCGAGGCAGTGAGGACAGCGATCAGCAGGAGGTCGCGCGAGGTCCCCAAAATTGTGGTCCCATAAGTAAAAACAAAAGCGGTGAAGATATAGAACGGCGCTTGCTCTCCCATCCGTGCCAGTGCGGTGAGGATAATTTCTCTGGGCTGCCGTTTAATGACTTCGAGTGCCGGTGCTTTTTCGACACGGTTTTCCGCGACGAGGCGTGAAAAGGTGGGCGTCTCCAGGATGCCGAGCCGGATATAGAGCCCGACCCCGACCAGGAGGATGCTGAGAAAAAATGGAATGCGCCATCCCCAGGCCAAGAACTGGTCGCCCGAGATCGCGCTGAACGCCAGCGCCGCCAAATTCGCCAGGAACAGACCTGACGGGACGCCAAATTGCGGCCAGGCAGCAATAAAACCGCGATGGTGGTCGGATCGCGCCCATTCCATCGACATCAGCACCGAGCCGCCCCATTCGCCGCCGACGCCGACCCCTTGGATAAAGCGCAGGACGGTCAGCAAGATCGCGCCCCAGATGCCGATCTGCGCGTAGGTAGGCACGAACGCGACGAGAAAGGTTGCGATGCCCATCAGCAACAGGGTCGCGATCAGCGCCGCTTTGCGTCCTAGGCGATCGCCGTAATGGCCGAAGATCGCCGCCCCGACCGGACGGGCGACAAAAGCCGACGGCGTAAATGGCGAAGGCCTGCAATGTTCCGACCAGAGGATCGGATTCCGGAAAATACAGCTTCGCGAAGACCAGCCCAGTGACCGTGCTGTAGAGAAAAAAATCATACCACTCGATCGTCGTCCCGATCGTGCTGGCGATCACCGCGCGCCGCAACTGCACGCGGTGTTCGAGTTCGGAAAGTGGGCCCGCGGCAATATCCGTTGCTGTCATCGAAAGCATCTCCTTCCGAACTCCACGGAGCCCGTCTTGCGCCCGGCTAGCCTAATGGCGGAGTATTTTACTCTACCATCGCGACAACACTAAAACGAAACCGCGATTTCGCCGTGTTAGGCGAGCAGACTGACTACGACGCCGGACGCTGCGCTTCGGTCAGCCTCAGCCTTGCCGGCAAGCCCGAACAGGCGCATTCTGGTGGAGGATTGAGTGGAGGGAAGCCTATGCCGCGTATCAAGCATATCGCGCTGACGACCAAGGATCCCGCCAAAGTGGCGGCCTTTTACCAAAATGCTTTCGGCATGGAAGAAATTCGGCGAGCCCCGAACGGCGCCGTGTTCCTGACCGATGGCTATATCAATCTGGCGATCTTGAATTGGAAAACAGAAGAGTCCGCCGATGTCGGGGCCAACGGGCCAAACTACAGCGGCATCCATCACTTCGGCTTCGAGGTCGAAGACCTCGACGCGACGGCAGCGAAGCTGGAGCGCGCTCGGGGCGAGCGGCTTGAGGAGAAACCGGAGCTCGACATGGAGATGGCAGCCGGCGGCCATCGCAATTTCGAAATGAAATGGGCCGGCCCCGATGGTGTCGTGATCGACATCTCCCACACCGGGTGGGAAACAAAAACACGGTAAATACGATTTCGGGAGGAATTCGGCATGGCCGATAACTTCAGCATATGTATTGGCACGGTCGGGACTGGCGCCTGGGTCAGCAGCGATCGCGGAGAAAGTTGGCGGCAAGTGCGGACCGGACTGTGGGCCGAAAGCCGCGTGTTCGGTTTCGCGGTTCACCCGAAACAGCCGCGGACCATACTGGCCGGCGCCGATGACGGCATCTACCGCAGCGAAGACGGCGGCGAACGTTTCGAGCGGCTCGACTCGCCGATGAATGCGCTGCACGTCTGGAAGGTGGCCTTCGATCCGATCGACCCCGAAATCATCTTCGCGGGCACGCGGCCGGCTGCGCTGTTCCGCTCGGCCGATGGTGGGCGTCACTGGAACAAGCTGCCGGTGGAGATGGCCGAGGAATGCCCCAATGTACGCATTCCCCGGGTGACGGCTCTCACCGTCGATCCCTCGGACCACCGTCTGGTCTGGGCAGGTGTCGAAGTCGACGGAGTACGCCGCAGCCGCGACGGCGGCGAGAGTTGGATACGGATCACCGGCGTGACCGATCCCGATATTCACGACACCGCCGTCAGCGTCAATGCCGCCGCGACCGTACTGACGAGCACGCCGCGGGAGATCTTTGCGAGCACCGACGGCGGTGAGAGCTGGCGCGGCTTGGGCGTCGGCAAGCATTTCCGCCTGCCCTATTGCCGCAGCCTGGCGTTAAAGGCGGACGATCCGCGGGTGGTGTTCGTGGCCACCGGTGATGGCGCGCTCGGCAGTACCGGCGCGATCCAGCGCTCGAAGGATGGCGGGCAGACTTGGCATGCGCCGCCGCTGCCGGTCGAGCCCAACTCGCCGATCTGGGCGTTTGCGACCCATCGGGCGAACCCCGACCGGATTCTCGCCTGCAGCCACTATGGCGAAATTTTCGCGAGCGAGGACGCCGGCGATTCCTGGACCAAATTGCGCCGGGAATTCAGCGAGATCCGTTCCCTGGCCTGGACCCCAAGTTAGTCACGGGGTCTAAAGATCGAGTTCGAGGACCGGGGACTTCGAGCGCGAGCAGCAGATGAGCACGTAGCGGCCGCGCCCGTTTTCTTCGAGGACCTGGTCGCGGTGGTCGGGCTCGCCCGCCAGGTAGGGCGTCAGGCAAGCGCCGCAATAGCCGAGCTCGCAAGAGGTTCTGACGGCGATGCCGTACCGCCGGAGCACGCCGACGATCGTCTCGCCGGCCGGGACCTCGTATTCGCCGCCGCTTCTAGCGAGCCTCACTCGGAACGGGCGATCCTCTTCGGCGGTCGGTTCCGTTGAGATCGTGAAATACTCACAATGCACCGTCCCCGTCGGCCATCGGTGCGCCGCTCGCGTTGCCGCTGCCATCATCGGCGGCGGGCCGCAATAATAGACGTGCGTTCCCGGGCGCGGATCGTGCAGCGCCGCCGCAATGTCGAGGCCTCGCGCCGGATCGCCGCCATCATGATGGAAATGCAGCCTTCCTTGGGCAGCGAGCGGGGCTAGCTCGCGGCGAAAGGCGGTCCGCTCGGGCGAGCGGGTGCAATAATGAACCTCGAATTCGGCATGACGGAGCCGCAACTCTGCGATCATCGCCATTATTGGCGCGATGCCGATACCGCCGGCGATCAGCATATGGCGCTCGGCCGCCAGGTCGAGGGGAAAATCGTTGCGGGGGAGCGAGGCCTCGACGAGGTCGGCGACACGAACGCGCTCGTGTAAATATTTCGAGGCTCCACGGCCCGCGTCCTCACGGAGCACCGCGATGCAGTAGCAGCGGCGCTCGGCAGGGTCGTTCGATAACGAATATTGCCGCAGGAAGCCATCGATACGCAGGTCGATGTGGGCGCCCGCCGCGAAGCGCGGCAGGTCGCGTCCGCGCGGGTCGACCAGCTCATAGCCGTTAATCGCCTCGGCGAGGTAGGTGATCGACCTGACGCGCAATTGCATGGCCCGCTATTGTTGCAGATGTCAGGCGTTCTCGGGAAGATTTTGCCTGGCGCTTCCATCAGCCGAGGAGATTCAGAATGGCCTTGCAGATCCGCCGCGTGGTGACCGGTCACGACGCAACCGGGCGCGCGATCGTCAAAATCGATGAAACCGCAAAGAACCTCGTCTCCTCCCGGCCGGGGGCGACCTCTTGCGTCGTGTGGACAACGCAAGGTTTCCCGGTCAACAACGATGGTGAAGAGGACGAGGGGCTGCGCAAGACCGGCACGACGCTCGACAACGGCACCGTCTTTCGCGTGCTCGAGCTGGCCCCCGGGGTCAGCCCACGCAATCATCGCACCGATTCCATCGACTATGCCGTCGTCATGGCGGGCGAGGTCGACATGGAACTCAACGATGCGACCGTCCACCTGAAAGCCGGAGACGTTCTGGTGCAGCGCGGCACGATCCACAATTGGGTCAATCGCGGCACCGAGCCGTGCGTGATCGCCTTTGTGCTGATCGCCGCGAAGCCGGCAACCGCCGGCGGCAAGGTCCTCATCGCGCAGGGATGATCCGCCCGCCACACCTGCCCTTCTGGTCCTCCTGGAAGGAGGAAGTCCTCACCCGGACGCGAACGCGGAGCGGGCGGGGAGGCACGGGCCCCGCCTCCCCCGCCGACCCCCTGGGCAGGCCGCCAGGGTAACCCGGGATCCCGCGGCTCTTACCCAAGCTCGTGTTGAAGCTCACTATAATCGCTTTTCGCAGTGTCGTCGGAATTAGTTTTCATTGCCGCCGGAAACGCCGATCAGTACGCAAACTGGGAAATCCACGAACAACCTGGACGCGCCAACGCGAGCCTCCGCTTCGACGGTACGGGCCGTAAATACGTTCTGCCAGCTTCGACCCGAAGGAAGGCTCATCTCGGTGTCGCCCCAATTGACGCTCCCTCCGTCCTGGTATAGGCGATGCACCAGGCGTGGCACCGCAACAGCAATACTCTCGCGGCCGCGAGTTCGAGCAAAGGCGCAGAGGTGGCCGCTGCGTTCGCCTTCGACGTCGAGCGGCTGGTAATCGCCCTCCGCGAACAGCTCCGGATGCATTCGCCGCAGCTCGAGCAGCTGGCGGGTGACGAACAGCTTCTCGCGGCCATCCCGCCAATTGGCCGCGAGGTCCGCGGGCGAAGCACCGCGAATATCGTCCAGCAGAGCTCGCCGCGCACCCCAATCGATTGGCCGGCGATTGTCGGGATCGACAAGACTGAAATCCCACAGTTCTCCGCCCTGATACATGTCCGGCACACCCGGCACTGTCAGCTTAAGGACTAACTGCGACAACGAGTTGATCGCCCCCAGCCGCGCCCGCGACTCGACGAAATTGCGAAATTCCGAGATGAACGGATTTGGCCTTGCTGCATCGAGCACTGTCTGCACGAAAGGTTGAAGCGCAGCTTCGTAAGCAGTGTTCGGGTTGCTCCAGCTCGATTGCTGCTTCCCTTCTCGGACTGCCTTGATCATGTAAGCCGCCAGCCGCTCTGCAAGGCCTCTCATCCTCTCAATGTCGTCGGGCGCCAAGTCGGGTGGCCAGGCGCCGAGCAAAGATTGATAAAAGAGATATTCGACATTGCGGTCGGGTACGATTTCGCCGTCGATTTCGGATCGGCGCGACCGGTTGAGTCGGAACCACCGGGTTACCCGCCGCCCCCATTCTCTCGGCATTTCGGATAACAGCGCCAAGCGCGCCCGGGCGTCCTCGCCGCGTTTGGTGTCGTGGGTCGCCGTCGTAACCATCGCGCGCGGCCAGGAGCGAATCCGCTCACGAGTGACATGATGGAAGGCCGCGACAGACATGCCAAAACGTCGCGGATCTCCGCCGACCTCGTTCAGTGCGAGAAACCGGATATACCGGTAAAATGCGGTATCTTCGGCCGCCTTTGCCATCACCGGCCCGGTCAGCTGCTGAAAATGCATTGCCAGCCGCAGCGCCTCGTTCGCATCGGCATCAAGCTTCCGATCCGCCGAGCCGCCGATGAGAACCCCGTGCAGAAAATCGAAAATGCTCAAATCCTGCGTCCGCCACCGTTTCCTCGCTTGGGCGATCGCCCAATCAATGTAGCGGTGATCGTCGACGCTGGCGCCCTCGCGCGAGACATACGTCCGATAGACCGGAAATGCGGCGATCACTTCTTCGAGCGCAGACAGCATGCCGTTCAATGTAAAATCCCGGGTGCGCCAGTTGCGCATCGAAAAGGCATGAAATTCCCGGGCCAGCACATTTATTTCACTAGCGAGGTTTACTTGCGTAATGCGTTTCTTACAAGCGTATAAGACGTCGTCGTAGCTGTCGTCGGCATTGGCAAAGCGGCGGTAAAGACGAGTCATTGCCGTCTCACCGGCAGGATCGACAAAAATCGCCAGGACTTGATTGGCGAAGTCGTAACCCGTACTCCCGGCAATGGGCCAATCCGGTAGAGCCTCGTAGCGTGCAAGGATCTTTTCGACGAGAACGTAGAGCGGACCGGTGAAACCGCGCTGCAGCTGCTCGCAGTAGGCCTTTGGATCGGACAATCCGTCGATATGGTCGATCCGCAGCCCCTGCACGTCGCCGCACTCGATCAGGCCGAAAACCAATCGGTGCGTATGTTCGAACAGCTCAGGCAATTCCATCCGCAAGCCGGCAAGCTCATTGATGTTGAAGAATCGGCGATAATTGATCTCCTCTGCTGCGACTCGCCAATAGGCGATCCGGTAGGCCTGCATTTCGAGCAATTGGTGCAAAGCCGCGAAACTCGCCGGATTGCCAGGCTCGCCCTTAAAGTGTTCGAGTGCGAGCTCTATTGCGTTGGCAAGCGGCGGCTCGCGTGCGCCGTCGGCGAGCAACTGCTTCAATGCTGCTGCGTGCGGGCGCGCACTACCAGCCTGGTATTGGCCGATCTTTCTGAACTCGCGGGCCACATTGGCCAGCCTCTCCCCGCCCGCCTCGAGGATGGTTGCGTAGGAATCCGGCGAAAGAGGAAAACGATGGTCGTAATACCACGCGCTGAAGCTGCCCTCTTCAGCGTCGAAGCGAACAGCGATATCACCATTTTCAAGGGCCGCGCCATAATGATCGCCTAGCACTGGAAGTAGTACGCGGCCTTTGAGGTCGGGCCGAACCGGCTCCCAGTTGATGTCGAAATAAGCTGCGAACGGCGACTGTTGTCCCCATTCGAGAACATCGAACCACCAGCGATTGTCGCTCCCGACGCCCATGTGGTTGGGGACGAAATCGAGGATCAATCCCATGCCGTGCGCGTGGAGCGCGTCGACAAGCGCCCGAAAATCAACCTCGGTGCCGATTTCAGGATTGAGCCGGTTGTGATCGATGATGTCATAACCGTGGGTCGAGCCCGGCCGCGCCTCCATGATAGGGGAGGCGTAGATGTGGCTGATGCCGAGCGTTGCGAGGTACGGCACCAGCTCGGTTGCGTCGCGGAATGTGAACTCGTGATGGAACTGCAGTCGATAGGTGGCACGGATTGCAGTGAAGCTGTCGGGTAGTCCGCTCATTTCCGCGCCGAGCGCCGCCGCGCCTCTCCGACCAGGCCCGCAACACCTCTCAGGTCGTCGTCGCCGAGGATCTCCTCTAGAGTCCGGGAGAGATGCCGACGCCAGTTGGGGTGCTCCTCGGTCGTTCCGGGCAGGTTCGCCTGCTCGGTCTCGGAAATAACATCCTCGAGTTGGACGAGCATCAACCGGGCACGCGAGCGGGCGAGATAAGTGAGAACGGCGTCGCGGAGCTCAGTCGAATAGACCGGTTCGCCGCTTTGGGGCAGGAACTTGCCGATGTGATCTTGCGTGAGCAGTCCCTCTCTGAGCAAGGCGTCGAGTAGCAGTCGGCGATCGCGGTCGCGGTCGGCCATTTCGGCTGCCAGCGCATCCCGGTCGGGATAAAGGCCCAGGCGTTTGCGCCAAGCGATATCGCCACCGAGCCAGAACCCCTTCAGCGTCGCAATGTCATGGGTGGCCGCTGATGCCGCCGCGAGTGGCGGGTATTCGGCCGGCGGCACGAAGCCGCCGTCCTCGCGGCGCTCGAAGACAAAAATCCGATATGACAGTGCATTGGCCGATCGCATCGTTTCGCGAAATCCCTCCGGCACGGTCCCCAGATCCTCGCCGACGATGGCGCAGGCGTGGCGTTGGCTTTCCAGCGCGAGAAGACGCAGCAGATCATCGAACGGATAATTCACATAGGTACCGGCTTTTGCCTCCACTCCGCTCGGAATCCAGTAAAGCCGCTTTAGCGACATCACGTGATCTATCCGCAGCATGCCGGCATGTCGCATATTGGCGCGCAGTGATGCGACGAACGGCGCGAAGCCCTGGCGTCGAAGTACCAGCGGATTGACCGGCGCCAGACCCCAGTTCTGTCCGCCGCGGCTCAACGCGTCAGGGGGCGCCCCGATCGATGCCCCGGGCGCAATCAACTCCTGATCGGCCCACGCTTCCGCGCCGTTAGGATCGGCACCGACCGCGAGATCACGGTAGAGCCCGATCGGCATCCCAGCCCCCCGGCCGGCAGCCGCTGCGGCACCGAGCTGCCGGTCGGCTTCCCATTGCAGATACTGAAAGAACTCGATGCGGTCGCGGTGCGCGCCGGCGAAATCCGCCACCTCCGGCAATCGCGGGTTGCGCATTGGGGCCGGCCAGCAGTGCCATGAGAACTGTCCTTTCTGGCAGACATGGTGCTCATGCAGCGCCTCGAACAGGGCGAAGTCAGCGAGGGATTGCCCTCCACCTCGCTGGAACTCGCGGAACTCCTGTCCGAGGTCAGTTTTGGCAGTCCCCTCTGCTCCGAGGTCGCGTGATTGGAAACGGCGAAACAGGGCCTCCAACACTCGCCGTTTGCACGCTGTGACCGCGCCGTAATCGATGAGCCGAGCCGAGCGGGCGGCCCAATGGGTCGCCCCGAACCACTCTTGCTGCATCAGGCGGTGTACGGCGTCGTCATCGGCAAAGCCGGGTACCGCCGGCACGTCTATGTAGAGATAAGCGAGCTGGCTGCGGCTCGATGGCGAGTAGGGGCTGACATGCTGCGGCTCGGCGGCGAACAGCGCATGCAGAGGGTTAATGCCGACGACCGCAGCGCCATACTTCCCCGCGGCGCGGGCGAGCGTCGCAAGATCGCTAAAGTCTCCGATTCCCCAGTTGTGCGCGCTACGCAAACCATAGAGCTGGCAGCTCAGGCCCCAGCTGCGCGCTCCCGTCCCGAGCTCTGCTGGCAAATAGCACCGATCCGGCGCGATGATCAGAGTGACGCGTGCCGAAATGTTGCCGGCCTCGAGCTCCAGACGGTGATAGCCGAGCGGCAGACCAGCCGGCAGCGGCATCGTCATGCGCCCTTTTCTGGCTCTCCCGTCCAATACCGCGTGGCCACGACACTCTCCACCATCTTCTAGCCGGCACGTCCAAACGATTTTTCGGCTCTTCACGGGCAGCCGCAGTGTAAGTCGAGGTAGCGGATCCTCTGCTCCGACGATCTGCGCTGCCTCGAGGCCAAGCAGCAGCCCTCTCTGTTGTTCTTCGAATTGGCGCCGCGCCGACACCGGGTCGACCGGGAGGCCGAAGCCCGTGATCAGTGCCGACAGCGTATCGTCCGATACCTGTCGCGTCTCACCCAGCGCGTCGGTGTAGTGGGTGTCGACGCCAATAAGCCGGGCGAGCTGCGAGACCGCGGCACGATCGGCCATTTTCAATCAAATCTTCCACGCTCCCGCAGCGCGCGGAAGGGCAAAAGAAAGAAAGCGGCGCTGAAGGGCGTTCCCGGCTCGGCAGACCCATAAATCATTCGCCCATTCGCGGCATTCCGAGGCACCGCGATACCTGCGTCTGCGAAGTTGGCCAGGAGCAACAACTCCGAGCCATCTCCCATTTGCCATTTGACGATCATTGCCCTCGGCCCGAGCGTCTGGTAGCTCCCGGCAAATGGTGGCATGCCGGAAAGGCGGGGAACGATTTCGATCCTCCTCACCTCGAGCAGTCGGCGATAGCGTGCGAGCCAGCGTGGGTGAGGCTCCCTGTCGGGCTCGGCCCAGTCGAGCCGCGAGATTGCAAACGTCGACTGCGCGGTCGGGTCGGGAATTTGCTCGCGGGCCGCTTCGTCCTGGAATTCGGGGAAATGGGCGAATTCCCGCCGCCGCCCCTGGCGCACCGACTCGCGCAGCCCGGGCTCGAAATCGCAAAAGAATGCAAACGGCCGGGCGGTCGCCCACTCCTCGCCCATGAACAGCAGCGGGATCTGTGGCGCCAGCAGCACGATCGTGATTGCCGCATGTAGCGCGGCTTCCTCGGCGCGCGTGGCAATCCGCGCCCCGAAGGGGTGATTGCCGACCTGGTCGTGGTTCTGCACAAAGCTTACGAAAGCCGTCGCCGCCAATTCGCCCGACGGTTCCCCGCGCGTCTTGCCGCCGCGAAATTGCGAGCGCTCTCCCTGATACGCAAACCCTTCGGCAAGCGCGCGGCCCAGATGCCTGGCCGGTTCGGTGATGTAATCGCTGTAGTACCGCGACGTATCACCGGTCACTAGGGCATGCAGGGCATGGTGAAGATCGTCGTTCCATTGTGCGGTGCAGCCGGCAACGCGGCCTTCCGTTCGCCGCAAATACCGCGTTTGATTGCGGTCGTTCTCGAGGATGAGGTGGACGTTGCGATCGGTAATACGGCGCCTGACGGTTTGGACGATTTCGCTGATTATGTCGGGCTCGCTGCCGTCAAAAATCGCATGGACAGCATCAAAACGCAGCCCGTCGAAATGAAACTCCTCGAGCCAATAGAGCGCGTTCTCAATAAAAAATTCGCGCACTACCCGGCTGCGCGCTCCGTCGAAATTGATCGCGGCGCCCCATGGTGTTTGGTGGCGTTCGCTGAAGAAATCAGGAGCGATCGCCGGCAGATAATTCCCCTCGGGGCCGAAGTGATTATAGACGACATCGAGAAAGATCGCCAAGCCGCGCGCGTGGCATGCCTCAACAAGTTGCTTCAACGCGTCCGGCCGACCGTATTGCGCCGCCGGGGCATAGAGAAACACGCCGTTGTAACCCCAATCACGGCCGCCCGGAAACGCAGCGATCGGCATCAGCTCGACCGCGGTGGCGCCGAGCTCGACGATATGATCGAGATGCTCGACAGCCCCGGCGAAGCCGCCGGCCCTGGAGAACGTGCCGAGATGCAGCTCGTAAATGACAATCTCTTCCCAGCGACGGCCGCGCCAGTCGGAATCGCTCCAATCATACGCCCGCGGATCGATGACCTCGCTCGGACCGTGCACACCCTCGGGCTGACAGCGCGAAGCCGGGTCTGGAAAGGTCCGACCGTCGACGAGGTAACGATAGCGCATTCCAGGCCCGGCCACGCTGGTCGACGTCGAGAACCAGCCGCTCGGCTCGTGCTCCATGGGGATCGGCTGGGCGAGCGGCTCTTCGACCTGCAGGAAGACCGAGCTTGCTCGCGGCGCCCACAGCCGGAAGTCAACTCCATTCGGCGTCAGCTCGGCCCCAAACGGCAGGTTATGGTGCCGGCGCATTGTGCGTTCCCGGCGCGGAGCTACGGCCCGCGGTAAAATTTCCCGCAGGGCGCGGCGCTCGGTTGATGAACAGCGCGAAGGACTGACCCTGCAATCGATACACCTGCCCGGGTGAATACAACCTGGTGTGGGTTACTCGACCCGAGGGTTCGGACGTATCGACCAGCGGCTCCCATGACATCGGCGCGGCGAGGACCGGAAAGCAAAAATCGAGGGCTTCGTGATGGGCGCTCATCATGACGAAGAAGCTCTCGTCGATGTCGCGCTGCCCGCCCGGCGTGAAGAACTCGCCGGCCGCCCCGCTCAAGACGTAACCGAAAGACTGCACGCCCGGGTTGCTCCAATCCTCCGCCGTCGCCTCGCTGCCCGACGGCATGACCCAAGTTATGTCTTTGACCCCCGCCTCCGAAAGCACCTCCCCGCGCAGAAACCGCGGCCGTGAGAAAACACGGTGGCGCCGGCGGAGGTGGATAAGATAGCGCACGAACCTGGCAAGGCCCTCGTCCTCTGGTCTCAGGTGTTCCCAATCGAACCAGGAGATCTCGTTGTCCTGGCAGTATGCGTTATTGTTGCCGTGCTGTGTGCGTCCGATCTCGTCACCGGCGAGCAGCATCGGCACTCCGAGCGACAACAGCAGCGTGGCAAAGAGGTTGCGCTTCTGGCGCTCGCGAACCGCCTCGATGTCGGGATCGTCGGCTGGCCCCTCGATGCCACAATTGAAACTGTAATTGGCGTCGTTTCCGTCGCGATTGCACTCGCCATTAGCCTCGTTGTGCTTGTCATTGTAGCTGACCAAGTCTTCCAGCGTGAAGCCGTCGTGCGCGGTAACGAAGTTGATGCTCGCCCAGGGGCGCCGTCCGCGGTATCCGAAGACATCGGACGAGCCGGCAATGCGCGAGGCGAGATCGGCGACGAGACCGTTGTCGCCTCTCCAAAAGCGCCTGACAGTGTCGCGATATTGCCCATTCCACTCGGCCCAGCCCGGCGGAAAATTCCCCAGCTGATAACCGTAGGGGCCGAGATCCCAGGGCTCGGCGATGAGCTTCAGGCCCGCCATTACCGGGTCCTGCCGGATCGTGTCGAAAAACGCGCTGCCCTGGCCGTAATCGCCGTTCTCGCGCGCGAGAGCAGTGCCCAGATCGAAGCGAAAGCCATCGACGCGCATTTCCAACGCCCAATACCGTAACGAGTCCATGACCATCTGCAACACCCTCGGATGATCAAGGTTCAGGGTGTTACCGGTGCCGGTCACGTCGTAATAAAAGCGCCGATCGGCTTCCAATCGGTAATAAGCGGTGTTGTCGATGCCGCGAAACGAGAGGGTCGGGCCGAGGTGATTGCCCTCACCGCTATGGTTGTAAACGACATCCAGAATGACTTCGATCCCGGCGTCGTGCAGTCGCTTCACTCCGGTCTTGAAGCCGGCAATCGACTGCGTCGCCAGAAAGCGTGGATCCACCGCAAAAAAACCTATGGTATTGTAGCCCCAATAATTGACGAGCCCGCGCTCGATCAAATGACGGTCGTCGATCGAAGCATGCACCGGCAACAGTTCCACCGCGGTTATGCCGAGATCGACGAGATAGTCGATCATTGCCGGTGAGACGAGACCCGCGAATGTACCGCGCTGCGCGGGAACGACATCGGGATGCTTTATCGTGATACCACGCACGTGCAGTTCGAGGATAATTGTCTCTTCCCAAGGGATCTGGGGCCGCCGATCCCCGCCCCAGGTGAATGCCGGTTCAACGACACGGCATTTCGGGACGTTGCGCGCGTTGTCGCGGCGGTCAAAGGACAGATCCTCGTGTGGATTGCCGACGCGATAACCAAATACCGCGTCACTCCAGCGCAACCTCCCCTGGACCGCTTTGGCGTAGGGGTCGAGCAATAACTTGTTGTGATTGAACCGGTGCCCGTTCGACGGATCATACGGTCCATAAACACGATAGCCATAGAGCAGGTTCGGCCGGGCATCGGGCAGATAGGCGTGCCAGACCTCGTCGGTGTATTCCGGGAGCACAATCCGGGTTTCCTCGCGATTGCCGGAGCGGTCGAAAAGGCACAGCTCGACCTTTTCGGCGTGTGCCGAAAAAATCGCGAAATTCACGCCTTCCCCATCCCAGGTCGCCCCAAGCGGATAGGGACGACCCGGCCACACCTTCTCTGGCAATGCCATCAGGACTGCCCCAGAATGCTCAATCTGCGGTAAAGACGAGCGTTCCCAGCGGCGGCAACTTCAAACATAAAGAGTAGGGGTGACCGTGCATCGGGTGCGGCTCGGCATGGACTTCTCCGGCATTGCCGACCCCGCTGCCGGCATACTCCAATGCATCGGTATTGACGCGTTCGCGATAACGCCCGGGCCGAGGGACTCCGATGCGGTAATTCTCGCGCGGTATTGGCGTAAAGTTGCAGGCGATGACCGCAAGCTCGTGCGGATCGCGGCCGCGCCGGGTATAAGAGAGGACACTCTCGGGTGCGTTTGCGGCGTCGATCCAGGAGAAACCGTCGGCCTCGCAATCGAGGCGGTATAGCGCCGGTGTGCCGCGATAGAGCCGATTGAGATCGCGCAGCAGGCGTCGCACTCCCTCATGGTAGGGGTCGGCCAGCAGTTGCCAATCGAGGCCGATATCGTGGTTCCACTCGCGCTCTTGAGCAAACTCACCACCCATGAACAGCAGCTTCTTGCCGGGATGGGTCCACATGAAGCCGAAATAGGCGCGCAGATTGGCAAAGCGCTGCCAGCGGTCGCCCGGCATCTTGCTGATCAATGATCCCTTGCCGTGCACGACCTCGTCATGACTGAGCGGCAGAATGAAATTTTCGTGAAAAGCATAAAGCAGCCCGAAGGTGAGGTTGTTGTGATGGTACTGGCGATGGATCGGGTCATGCGATATGTAGCCTAAGGTGTCGTGCATCCACCCCATATTCCACTTGTAGCCGAAACCGAGGCCGCCGACGTAGACCGGGCGCGACACCATCGGCCAGGCGGTCGATTCCTCTGCCACAGACGTCGCGCCGGGCTCAGTGAAAACCAGCTCGTTCATCCTGCGCAAGAACGCGATCGCTTCGAGGTTCTCGCGTCCGCCGAAGGCGTTCGGAATCCATTCCCCTTCGCGGCGGCTGTAATCGCGATAAAGCATCGAGGCTACGGCGTCGACACGGATGCCGTCGACATGGAATTCGCGCAGCCAATAGAGCGCGCTCGACAGTAGGAAGTTGGCCACCTCCTGGCGCCCGTGATTATAGATCAGCGTGTTCCAATCGGGGTGAGTCCCCTGCCGCGGGTCGGCGTGTTCGTACAGCGCGGTCCCGTCAAACCGTCCGAGGCCGTGCGGATCGTTGGGGAAGTGTCCTGGCACCCAGTCGAGCAGCAAACCGAGGCCGGCCCGGTGGCAGGCATCGACGAACTCGCGGAAATGCTCGGGTGTCCCATAGCGGCTCGTCGGCGCGAACAGCGAGATCGGCTGGTATCCCCATGACCCGTCGAACGGATATTCGGTGATCGGCATGATTTCGATATGAGTGAACCCCATATCGGCGGCATAAGGCACGAGCTGGTCGGCGAGCTCACGGTATGTTAAGTACCGTCCGTGCTCGGCCAGATTGCGGCGCCACGAGCCCAGATGGACCTCATAGATCGAGATCGGCGCCTGGCGGTCGTTGCACTGCCAACGCTCTGCCATCCATGACCCGTCCTGCCACAGATGGCGTGACGGCTCGGCAATGATCGACGCAGTCTTCGGCGGCGTCTCTGCTCGTTCGGCATGCGGATCCGCTTTCAGCGGCAGCAGCTGCCCACTCGCCCCCAGAATCTCGTATTTGTAAACATGACCGGGGCGCAGCGCCGGCACGAACAATTCCCAGAATCCGTCGACCTGGCGCATTGGCATCCGACGGCCGTCCCAGCTGTTGAAATCGCCGACGACGCTGACCCGACGGGCGTTCGGTGCCCAGACCGCGAATGCTACGCCCTCGATGCCTTCATGGACACAAGGGTGAGCCCCCAGCTTGCGATAGCTGGCAAGGTGATTGCCCTCCCTCAGAAGGTAGATGTCGAGCTCACCGAGAACCGGCGGTAAGCTATAGATGTCATGAAATTTCTGCCGAACACCGCCGCTCAAAACCTGCAGCTGATAACGGAATGGCTGTTTGCGCGCAGCAACCGTCGCGACAAACAATCCCTCCGGATGCACCCGCTCGCCCGTAACGACGACTTCGCCGGTCGCCGAGTCGAGAATCGCCATTTCCTGCGCGGCTGGGAGCATCGCGCGGACGCAAACTCCGTCGGCCGTTTGATGCATACCGAGAAAAGAAAACGGGTCACCGTGGCGAGCCTCGACAATCGCCAGAATGCCGGGATCAAGCTGACGCAACAAGTTCAGCCTCACCCGTCTTGGCCAAGATGCCGAGGACTCCATTCAGCGGGATGTCGACCCAGCTCGGCCGGTTCGCGAGCTCGTACGAAACCTCGTAGATCGCCTTTTCGAGCGTGAAGAAGGTCAGCATCGCGCGCGCTTGTTTCTTGCTCACGGGATAGGCCGTGCAGCCCCGCATCGTTTTGCGATAGGCCGCGCGAAAGCCATCCACGGCCCGCTGCCGCCAGGCCTCGGCCAACTGCCGCATTCGCGGCTCCGCCGCCGGCCGCGCTTCGGCGAGCTGCCGTACCGCGGTGAAGCTGGCGTAGTCGAAGGAGCGGATCATCCCGGCGACGTCGCGCAGCGGTGAACTCTTTCGCCGGCGGTCGGCAAGCGGCCGCGCGGGCTCCCCTTCGAAATCGACGATGAAGAAATCGTTCTTCACGGCAAGAACCTGGCCGAGGTGGAAATCGCCGTGAAAGCGGGTCTTCTGCGCTTCGATCTCGTCAGGGATCAGCATCCGAATTCGGCGGAAAAACTGGTCTTGGACAACAATGAGACGCTCGGCCAGTCCCCGAGCAGAGGACGGCAATCTGGTGCGATTGCGCTCCAATTGGGACAGCATGTCGGCGGCGGAGGCTTCCAGGGCCCGCCGCCATTGTCTGATATCCTCGGCGCCGATCGGTTCCGGCGTAAAATCGGGATCGCCATCGCCATACTCGGCCAGCGCGCGATGCATTTCGGCTGTGCGGATCCCAAGTTGACGCGCCAGTGCAAGGAAGAAAACATCGGGATCTGGCAGGTCAGCGGGCCTGGTGCCGCCTGATGTAAGCGCGTCATCGAGATACCGGGTGAGATAATCCAACGCCTGGGTCCAGCCATCGCCCTGGTTGCGGATAAAGCCAAACAGCACGCCCAACGCATGGGCTTCCGCCCTGTCCTGGCCGTCGAGAGCGACCTCCATGAAGGCCAACAGCGGCGGCGTGTTGGCGAACCCGGCGCGCTCGACCAGAAACCGTGTCATCTCAATCTCGGGGTGCGGACCGGGTTGCAGGCGGCGATAGGTTTTGAGAATGCTGTAATCTTCGAAGATTACCGAGCTGTTCGACTGTTCCACCCCGGCGCGGTGGGCCACTAGGCGCTCGGGCGGCGCAACCTGATCGAAAACGGGCGTCTTGCGGCAGCGGATCTCGCCGCCCTCGAGGCTGATGGTCGCCTCTTGCCGAATCGCCTCCATCATCGCGAGCGAAAAGCCCTCCTGCGACAGCGCATCAACAAGCGCGCCCTCCCGTCGGTACTGGCGCAATTCGGCAAGGGTCGCTGGGATCAACCCCTGCCGCAACTCGGTATCGGCGGACGACCAAACCGTCGCGAGTGGGAGGAAATAGCGCTGCCGTTCGCCGCGGCCGAGCTGAGCCTCGACCACTTCCACGAGGAATTTCTCGGATCCTGACCCCTCCTCCACCGGCCGGGCGACTTCACCATGCGCCAGCACAGTGGCCGATTTGACGCGCTGATCTTTTGCTGCAAACCAGCGTTGGCGCGGGAAGAAGCCAGGAATCACATCGCTTTCGAGCTGCGCCAGATTGGGCTGGCGGAAGAGGTCCGGCCAGCCATACGGCAGGACCAGAGTAAAGAATTCGGGCGGCGTCGCTCGGAGGCTCGTGGCCTCGGCGGCAGCCGGGAGGAGCTCGAACCAGAGAAAGCTGTAGCCTTGCAAGGTGAGCATATAGGGCAGCTCGCCAATCGGCGGAAACAAGCTGCGCCCCAGGAGTTCCACCGGCTGGCGGCCGCGCCAATCGGAAAGGTCGAGTTCGACGGCTTGGGGGGATCGCGACAGATTGGCGACGCAGAGGACAATCTCGTCACCAAGGTTGCGCAGATAGGCGATGACCTTGCGGTTCGCCGGGTAGAGAAACCGCAAGCTGCCGCGACCGAAGGCGCGCCGCGAGCGACGCGCCGCAATCAGTCGTTTGAGCCAGTTCAGCAGCGATGACGGAGATCGGCTCTGCGCCTCGACATTGACCGCCTCGAACCCGTAAACCGAGTCCATGATCGGCGGCAGATAGAGCCGAGCCGGGTCGGCCCGGGAGAAACCGCCATTGCGATCGAACGACCATTGCATCGGCGTGCGCACACCGTCGCGGTCACCGAGAAAGACGTTGTCCCCCATGCCGATTTCGTCGCCATAATAGAACACCGGCGTCCCCGGCATCGAAATCAACAACGCATTGAGCAACTCGATTTTGCGCCGGTCGTTTTCCATCAGTGGCGCCAGGCGGCGGCGAATGCCGAGGTTCAGTCGCGCCCGCCGGTCCGCGGCATAGTAATTCCACAGGTAATCGCGCTCGCGATCGGTCACCATCTCGAGCGTCAACTCGTCGTGATTGCGCAGAAACACCGCCCACTGGCAGCTCTCCGGAATATCCGGAGTCTGCCGCATGATGTCAGCTATGGGATGACGGTCCTCGGTGGCAATGGCCATGTAAATCCGTGGCATCAGCGGAAAATGGAATGCCATGTGGCATTCGTCGCCCGCTCCGAAATATTGCAGCACATCCTCCGGCCACTGGTTGGCCTCGGCCAGCAGCATGCGGTCCGTATACCGCGTATCGAGCTCGCTACGCAGCCGCTTTAGCACCTCATGGGTTTCAACCAGGTTCTCGTTGTTGGTTCCCTCCCGCTCGATCAGGTAGGGCACGGCATCGAGACGCATGCCGTCGACGCCGAGGTCCAGCCAGAATCGCATGACGTTGACGATGGCCTGGAATACGTGCGGATTGTCGAAGTTCAGATCCGGCTGGTGCGAGTAGAAGCGGTGCCAATAATATGCCTGCGCGACCGGATCCCACTCCCAGTTTGATTTTTCGGTATCAACGAAGATGATGCGCGTGTCTGGAAATTTCTGGTCGTTGTCACTCCAAACATAAAAGTCGCGGAAGTTGGATCTGGATTTTGCCCGTCGGGCGCGCTGGAACCACGGATGCTGATCCGAGGTGTGGTTGATGACCAACTCGGTGATCACCCGGATATTGCGGCGGTGTGCCTCTCGCACAAACATTCGAAAATCATGCATTCCCCCATATGATGGGTTGATCGCTCTGTAATCGGAGATGTCGTAACCGTCATCACGCAGCGGCGAGGGGTAAAACGGCAGCAGCCATAATGCCGTGACCCCGAGATCCTGCAGATAATCGAGCTTGTGGCGTAGCCCTTCGAAATCGCCAATGCCGTCGTCATTGGCATCGAAGAAGGCTTTGACATGCAGCTGGTAGATAATCGCGTCTTTATACCACAGCGGGTCCGAACTCTCGGTGTGTGTTATCGTGGCGCTCTCGGCCAGCGGAGTGGAAACGTCGTTGGGTGGCGTCATGCGGCGTCAGCGGACAGCAAGCGGAAGACCATGGCAGGGTTGGTTTTGGGATCGAGGTGAAAGCGCTGATCCGCACCGCGGCAGACAATGGTGCGGCTGCTCAACGCCTCCTCGAGCACGAATTGCGCGTCGGCCGTCAGACCCAGTTCGACGAGCGGAAACTCGACCGTATCTTCGTGCGCGACCTGCGGATCGAGATTGATGACGATGATCACGATGTTCGACCGATCCGCGGTCAGCTTTGCGTAAGCGAGGATATTTGGGTCATTGCAGCTCAGAAAGCGTAGGTTGACAAATTCCTGCATTGCCGGGTTGTTGCGGCGAAAGCGGTTGAGCGCCGCGATATCGTCTTTGATGTGCTCGCGACGATCCCAGTCCCATACCTTGTATTCGTATTTCTCGGAATGGAGATATTCCTCGCGCTCCGGTATTGGTGCGTTCTCGCACAGTTCGAAGCCGTTATAGATGCCGTAGACCGGCGACAGCGTCGCCGCCAGCACCAGGCGAATACGGAACGCGGGCCGGCCGCCCTCTTGCAGGAAGACCGGCAGAATGTCGGGCGTGTTGGTGAAAAAATTCGGCCGGAAAAACTCCCTCGCGGGATAGCCGGTCAGCTCGGTCAAATAATCGGTTAATTCCCATTTCGTGTTGCGCCAAGTAAAGTACGTATAAGACTGGGTGAAGCCGCATTTGGCGAGCGCCCGCATCATCTTCGGCCGCGTGAACGCCTCGGCCAGGAAGATTGCTTCCGGGCAGCGGGTTTTGACCTCGCGAATCAGCCATTCCCAAAACGCCAATGGCTTCGTGTGCGGATTGTCGACGCGAAACGTGCGCACTCCCTGACCGATCCAGAACAAGACGGTATCGCGCAACTCGGTCCACAACCCTTTACCGTCTGGATTGTCGAAGTCGACATTGACGATGTCTTCGTATTTCTTTGGCGGATTTTCGGCATATTTGATCGTTCCGTCGGGTCGGAAGCGGAACCATTCCGGGTGCTCGCGAACCCACGGATGGTCCGGCGCGCATTGGATCGCGAAATCGAGCGCCACCTCCATGCCGAGCGCCGCTGCGGCATGCACAAAGCGGCGAAAGTCTGCCAATGTCCCGAGCTCGGGATTGACCGCCCGGTGCCCCCCTTCCGCCGAGCCGATCGCATAGGGGCTGCCCGGATCGTTAGGCTCTGCGAGAGTGCTGTTGTCCCGGCCCTTGCGGTTAATCCGACCGATCGGGTGGATCGGAACGAGATAGACGACATCGAAGCCGAGCCGCGCGATCTCGGGCAGGCGTGCGATACAATCATCGAACGTGGCGCTAACGCCCGGCTGGGAGCCCTGGCTGCGCGGAAACATTTCATACCACGCAGCAAACCGCGCCGCTTTCCGGTCGGCGACGACTTCGAGCTCGCGGCAATAACCCATAGCATCGCCGCGCTCCGAGCAACGCGCCATTAATCCCCGCAACTCGGCCGCGAACAGCAGCTCTGTGCGAGCGCGGATGTCGGCATCCGATAAATCACGCAAGAAGTTGCGAATCCGAGGAGCGTCCGTACCTCGAGCCTGCGGCAGCGCCGCCTCGACTATGGCCAGACCCTCGGCGAATTCGAGCTCGACGCTTTGGCCGGCGGCGCGCTTCTTCTCGACCTCGTCGCGCCAGCTCTCGAAATGATCGGTCCACGCCTCAATCGTGTACCGCCAGAGCCCAACCGCATCGAGCCGGAAGCGGCCGACCCAACGGTCATTGTCGTAAAAGACAAACGGCGCCTCGCGCCACGCCTCGTCCTCGTACCGATACCGTAGGACGGCGCGCAGTTTGTCGTGTCCATCGCGGAACAGGTCCGCCCAGACTTCGAACAGCTCGCCGACAATACGCTTTACCGGATAGCGGCCGCCGTCGAGCTCGGGATAGACCTCCTCGATTTGAATCCTCGCCTCAGGCCGCCACCCTCGAGGCTGCACGACCGCACGCTCGGTAGCGGCGGTGCCGGCACGAAAAATCCGAACCCCAAGCGGCGCGACTGTGAGCCGCGAGCCTTCGAGCGTCACTTCGCGAGTTTCATGCTCATTGGTATTGACGAGGATGAAGACGCGCTCCTCCGCCCCTTCCGCGCGCCGCTCCAATACCACCACCGGATCGGCCTGGGTGGTCAGCAGACGCTGCGGGCCCTCTTCATTCAAGGCCGGGATTGCGCGCTTCATCGCATTGATCTCGGCAATGAACTCACTGAGGTCGAAGCGCTTGGGCTCCACCTCGCCGTCTCCGGCGCCAACGACATCGAGGCGCCGAGACCAGCCGTATTCGAAGCCCATCGGCATCATTACGCCTGCAGAATAGCTTGCGGCAAATGCATAAGCCTGCCGATAGCGCGGCTCGATTTGTGTTTCCGGAATGCCGGCGGCGAGCAGTTCGTTGACCAGGCGGTCGGTATCATGGCTTTCGGGAAAACCGACCGTCGGCGCGATGTGGCGAAATTCCTCGTATTGTTCGAGAAGCCACGGGCTCTCGAAATCCCACCATTTGACGCTGTTGAAGAGATAGTCAAAGCCAGCGCCGGTGAGGGCTAAGACCGCCTCTTTCGGCGCCCCGAGGTTCTCGGCGCAGAACAGCACATCGGCCGATGCCGCCTTGGCGTCGTCGATCAACCCACGCCAGACTTCCGCGGGCACCTTGTAGGCGGCGTCGCAGCGGAAGCCGTCGAACCCCAGGCCGATGTAGTGGCGCACCAGCTGTTGAAAATACGCCAGGATCTGTCGCCGTTGCGGCGGGCGATAATCGAGCTCGGCGAGATCGCCCCATGTCGTCTTTCGACGAGGATCGGCAGGATCGGTCGCCTGCGGCGAGACGAGATTGCCGCGCGCATCGCGCGTAAACCAATGAGGCCGAGCGGTGAGGAGCTCGCTGTCCTTTGAGGTGTGGTTGACAACGAGGTCCATGATCACCCGCAGACCGTACTCGCGAGCGGCATCGGTGAACCCGCGTAACAACGTGTCGTCGCCGTCCGGCTCACTGCCGCGAAAGCGGGGATTGAGGCGATAGTAGTCCTTGACGGCATAGAGACTTCCGGAAAATCCCGGAAAATGAAACGGATTGATATAGACCGAATTGAAACCCATTGCCGCAATTCGCGGCAGATGTATCGCCCACTGCCGGACAGTCCCGGCCAATGTCGGAAACAAATTATAGATGCGGAGCCCTTCGCTCATTGCGATAGACCTGGGTTATGCGCTCTCGCCTGTTCCCGACCGGTAAATTAATCGCGCGCCGTCGAGCAAAGTTCCATCGAGACCGACACTAACCCGATCATCCGCCGCGCAAAACCAGGATCTCCGGCGTTTCGGGCAGGTCTGACCGCAATAGAACGACGGTGCTGCTCGTCAAATTCCGTACCCGATAGAGGTCACCGATTCGCGTCAGAAATTTGTCCAATGTCGTGCGGGTGAAGATGTGCATCGGAATGACGATTTTCGGTTTGATTTGCTGCACCACCTCGATCATGTCATCCTGGTTCAACGTCCACACGCCGTCGATCGGCACCATGACGATGTCGATCGTGCCGAGTTCGGCCAGATGTGTTTGCGTCAGCGTGTGGTGCAAATGCCCGAGATGGGCGATGCACAAATCGGCAATCTCGAACACGAAGATCGAGTTGCCGTTATAGCGGGTTCCACCCAGCTCCCGGATATTGGTCGGGACATTGTGGATTCGGACATCTCGGTACTCGAGCCGATGGCTGGCGATGCCGCCGTCGGGGTCCCAGCCCCGCAGAATATATTTCACGCCGGGCTCGACCGCATCGCTGTAATGCGTCGGGTGTGCATTGTTCATCGTGACGATGTCCGGCGTAACGGGTGCTCTGATCGCGTCGTTGTAGTCGGTAACGATGCGCACGCCCGCCGGGCTCTCGATCAAAAAGCTCGCATGCCCGAGAAAGGTGATCGCGACCACGCCGTCCGGGACCGCCGCTGCGAGGCGAACTGGTCCCGACCGCTGCGCGACAGGTCCGTTACACGCCGCCTGCGCCGGCGACATCAGCAACAAGCTGATCAGAACGATCGAGGCGAATGCCAGGATGCGAGCGGAGATGGGGCTGGGGTGAGGGGCCATCAGGGCACTACAGCACGACCTCGATCAAATACGGCCCCGACGTTCCGAGACCCTCAGCGAGACGGTCGTTGAGGGCCTCCATTGTCGTGGCCCGGGCGCCGGGGACACCCATAGCGCGCGCCAGCCCGACCCAGTCCAGGTCGGGATGGCCGAGGTCGAGCATGTCGAGCGCCTTACGGCCGGGATTGCCGGCGCCAACATTGGCGAGCTCTCCTTTGAGGATCGCGTAGCTGCGGTTCGAGAATAAGAGTGTCGTCACGTCGAGCCCCTCGCGCGCCTGCGTCCACAGCGCTTGCAGGGTATACATGCCGCTGCCATCGCCTTCGAGGCAGATCACCTTGCGCTCGGGGCAGGCGACTGCGGCGCCGGTCGCGACCGGCATGCCCATGCCGATCGACCCGCCCATGTTCGACAGCCAGTCATGCGGCGCTCCTGAACGGGTCGGCGCAAAGAAGCTGCGCCCGGTGGTGACGGCCTCATCGACGACGATCGCATTCTCGGGGATAAGCGCGGCGAGCGAGCGGCCGAGCGCTTCCGAATTGATCGCGCCGGTAGCGGGCGCGGGCGGCGGATCATTGGTAATCGGCGCCGGGGTCGAGCGCGCGCCCAACTCGTCGGCGAGAGCCGCGAGCGCGCCGATCAGATCCTCTTCGGGCCGAGCCAGCACATGACCCACAGCCTCGGGCGGCGATAGCAGGCTCGGCTTGTCGGGGTAGGCGAAGAACGCCACCGGCATCTTGGAGCCGACGAGGATGATGTGCTTGAGCCCGGCGAGGACCTTGACTGCCTGGTCGACGACATAGGGCACCCGCTCGACAAACACCCGGCCGCGCCCGCGCTGCGTGCGCGCGTTCGAGCCCTGCGCGATCAGCCGGGCTCCGGTCTTGGCGGCAATGCGGCCGGCGAGATCGAGCCCCTCCTGGCGCAATGCCCGGCCGGTCACGAGCAGCAAGGCCGGCTCACCCGAGCGCAACACCCGCGCCGCCTCGGCCACCATCTCGTATGAAACTCGTCCCGGCGCCGCGGCGGGCGGCACTTCTGCTGGGCCCGAGCCTTCGTTCCACGCCGTATCCGCCGGCAGGATCAAGGTCGCGATCTGGCCCGGCGGCGTCCTCGCCGCGGCGATCGCCGCTGCGCCGTCCGCCGCGACCGAGCGCGCATCGGGTGAAGTCTTGACCCAGCGCGAAAACGGTCTCGCGGCTGTCTCGATGTCGGTGGTCAGCGGCGCATCGTAGCGGCGATGATAAGTCGCGTGATCGCCGACGATGTTGACCATCGGCGTCGAAGCCTTGTTGGCGTTGTGGATATTGGCGAGCCCATTGGCCATGCCGGGACCCAGATGGAGGAGGGTTGCCGCCGGGTTTTCGGTCATCCGCGCATAGCCGTCGGCGGCGCCGGTGACAACGCCTTCGAACAGGCCCAAGACGCAACGCATGCCCTCGACCCGGTCGAGGGCGGCGACGAAATGCATCTCGGAGGTGCCGGGGTTGGCAAAGCACACATTGACCCCGCCGCCGACCAAAGTGCGCACCAGGCTTTCCGCACCGTTCATGAACTACTACCTCCGATTTCCGAAGCGGCAAGCAGCATGCCCGCTGTCGTCCGCTACTTCAAGGCGGCGCGGGATGCTTGGAAATGACACAATGATGCCGATCTTAGCGTCATCCGTGAGCGGGGTGCGGATGCGTACAGCGAGCCAAGTGCGGCCTCTCGTCCGGCCCATCCCCCATAGGGGGGCCGATGCAGCCTCCGGCCGCGGCATTGCCAGGGCGATGGGACAAAACGCGCTGCTGGCGTTCCCGCCGCAGGCGTTCGAGGAAGAGGTCGTGGCCCGCCGCTTCTTTGGCCGGCGGCAGATTATTCTGAACCGTCCTGCGGGCATTCAGCACGTCCTCATCGACAATCCCGGCAATTACCGCCGCACCGCCGCGACAATGCGCATGCTGCGGCCGCTCCTCGGTAAGGGGCTGCTGCTGAGCGAAGGCGAGGACTGGAAATATCAGCGCCGGACGGTGGCGCCGGCCCTTGCGCCGCGGACAATCCCGCTGCTGGCGCGCCACATCGCGCAGGTCACCGGCACGCTCATTGCGGAGCTCGCGGCATCGGGCGAATGCACCTTTGATCTTCTCACGGAGATGCAATTCCTCGCCTTGGAGATCGCCGGCAGATCGATGTTTTCGGTCGCGATGGACCGGTATGGCGCGGAGATGCGCGATCTGATCATCCGCTACGCCGAGCAACTCGGCCGGCCGACATTGTTCGATCTTCTGCTGCCCTTGCCGATCCCGACCCCGCGCGATCTCGCGCGGCGGCGGGTTCGGCGGCGCTGGGTGGATCTGATCGGGCGGATCGTCGCCGAGCGCCGGGCTGTGGCGCACGGCAGCGCGCCAGGCGATCTGTTCGACCTCATATCGACGACTCGCGATCCGGAAACAGGTGCGGGGTTTTCGGGCGAGCGGCTGCTGGATCAGATCGCGACCTTGATCACCGCCGGCCACGAGACAACTGCGGTGGCGCTTTTTTGGGCGCTTTACCTTCTCGCCGGCGCGCCCGACGTCCAAGAGCGCCTCGCCCTGGAAGCCGCACCTCTCGATCTAGGCCCGGACCATGCCGCCGAGGCATTGCCAAAGCTGATCTATACCCGCGCTGTCGTGCACGAGGCGTTGCGCCTCTACCCACCAGCGTTCACGCTGGTGCGCCAAGCGCGCGATGACGACGACGCCGGCGGCATTCCGGTCTTGCGAGGCGCGGTCGTGTTCATCGCTCCGTGGGTACTGCACCGCCACCGGCGGCTGTGGGCGCAGCCTGAAGTCTTCGATCCGGCCAGGTTTCTGCTCGGTGCGCCACCGCCCGATCGCTTCGCGTATATGCCGTTCGGCATCGGGCCGCGCGTCTGCGTCGGCGCTCAATTCGCGCTGACCGAGGCGACCTTGGTGCTGGCCAGCATGATCCAGGCGTTCCAGATCGAGCGCGCCGATGACGAGCCGATCGAACCAATCGCGATCGTCACCACCCAGCCCGACCACCCTCCCCACTTCCGCCTACAGCGCCGCTTTCGACCTTAGCGATGACCATTTTCTTGCGCCGGGGAATGACGCATTCTGTGCGCGTCGTCGAATGGGGGAAAGCATGCGTGCGCAACGACTGACGACGATCATCTTTATCGGGATGCTGCTCGGCATCGCGGTGGGATATGCCTGTCACCAGCTGTGGCCCGATCCTCAGACGGCAAAGACAATTGCCGGCTACATCTCCTTGTTCACCGACATCTTCCTGCGCCTGATCAAAATGATTATTGCGCCGCTCGTATTCACGACCTTGGTGGTCGGCGTGGCGCATATGGGCGACACCAAATCGGTCGGGCGGATTGGCGGCAAGGCGATGCTATGGTTCGTTAGCGCCTCGCTCGTTTCGCTGCTGCTCGGCCTCATCTTGGTCAACATCCTGCGCCCGGGCGACAACCTCAACCTGCCGCTGCCCGATGCCAGCGCCGCAACCAACCTCAACGCGGCATCGCTGTCGTTCAAAGACTTCGTCACTCACCTGGTGCCGAAGAGCGCGGTTGAGGCGATGGCCAACAACGAGATCCTGCAGATTGTGGTCTTCTCTCTGTTCTTTGGTGTTGCGGCAGCATCCCTCGGCGAGCGGGCGGAGGGGGTCATCAAGATCATCGAGGAGACGTCGCAGATCATTTTGAAGATCACCGGCTACATCATGGCGCTCGCTCCGATCGCCGTTTTCGCAGCGATGGCGGCGACCATTACGACGCAAGGCATCGGGATTCTGGTGACCTACGGCAAGTTCTTGGTCATGTTCTACCTGAGCCTCGGCGTTTTGTGGCTGGTGCTGATCGGCGCCGGGCTTCTCTTCCTCGGCCGCGCTGTGCTCCGCCTCATTTCACTCATTCGCGAGCCGTTCCTGTTGGGCTTCAGCACCGCGAGCAGCGAGGCTGCCTACCCGGTAACAATGGCCCAGCTCGAAAAGCTTCCGGTCAGCAAGAAGATCATCAGCTTCGTATTGCCGATGGGCTATTCGTTCAACCTCGACGGCTCAATGATGTATTGCACCTTTGCAACGATCTTTATTTCGCAGGCCTACAATCTCCCGCTGTCGATCACGCAGCAGGTCACAATGCTGCTGGTGTTGATGCTGACCAGCAAGGGCATGGCCGGTGTACCGCGCGCCTCGCTCGTCGTGATCGCCGCGACCCTGGTGACCTTCAACCTGCCCGAGGCCGGGCTGCTCCTGATCATCGGCATCGACCAGTTTCTCGATATGGGTCGCACCGCAACCAACGTGATCGGCAACAGTCTGGCGACAGCCGTGATCGGCCGGTGGGAAGGTGAGACCGCGGAGACGATCGGCTTGCCGGCGGAGGCGCAGGCGGCGTGATACCGCTTCTAATCGCCGCCGTGGCGCTGATCGCGCCGCTGCTTGTGTTTTCCGGCGCGCACGCCCAGGAACTGACCGGAACCTTGAAGAAGATCAAGGACAGCGGGACGGTGACGCTCGGTTATCGCGCCAGTTCGATCCCGTTCTCCTACCTCAACAAGGTGCACGAGCCGATCGGCTATTCGATCGATCTCTGCAATGAGATCGTCAAAGAAATCTCGGGTGAGCTCAAAGGGGTCGAAATCGGCGTCGCCTACAAGTTGGCGAGAGCAGAGACCAGAATCCCCGCTGTGCGTTCGGGCGAGATCGACCTCGAATGCGGCTCGACGACCGCCGATTTCCAACGCAAGAAGCAGGTCGCCTTCTCGCCGATCTTTTTTATCGCCGGCACAAAAATTTTGGTGCCGCGCTCCTCTGCCATCTCTTCCTATCGTGATCTGCGTGATAAGACAGTCGTCGTGACCGTCGGCACCACCAACGAGGCGGCCGTGCGGGCGATCTCCGAAAAGCAGGATCTCAACATCAAGCTTTTGGTCGGCAAAGACCACGCCGAGTCCTTCGATCTGCTCAAGGAGGGGAAGGCAGATGCGTTTGCCACCGACGATGTGCTCCTTTATGGCCTGGTGGCGACCACCCATACCGGAGACCAATACCACGTGGTCGGCGAGTATCTGTCCTACGACCCCTACGGGCTGATGTACCGCAAAGACGAACCTGAGTTCGACGCCGTAGTCGACCGCACTTTCACGCGCCTCGCACAGAGCCGCGAGCTGGTGCAACTCTACAACAAATGGTTTCAGCAGCGACTGCCGACCGGCGAGACCCTAGATCTGCCGATGAGCCCGCAACTGGAGGAGATCTTCCGCGTCGAGGGAGTGCCCGACTGACCCGCGCCTCTCAGTGCGTAACTGATGAATAGGGGAGGACCGGCTCCCCGTTTTTATATTCGCCGGGCCACAGAACAACTTCTCCTTTGCCGTCGCGGAAGTCGTCGATACTGGTGCCGCTGATGTTCTGGAATTGGACAGTCATCAGCCGGGCTTTCTTCCATTCGCCCTTGTCGCCGAACTCGACATCGCCGACAACCGTCTTGAACGTGTGGCCGCGGATGTAGTCGGCGACCTTGTCCTGGTCGAGGCTCTTTGTTTGCTCGACGGCCTCACCCAATACCTGCAGATCGGCATAGGCCCACGGCGCCAGATAATAGCCGAGCGGATCGACGCCCTTGCCGGCGGCTCGCTCCTGATACTGCTTCAGAAATTCCATAACGCCAGGGAACCGCAGCTTCGGCGCCGGCAGCCAGAAGTCGAAGGTAATGATGCCGTTCAGCAGCGGGCCCAATGAGGTCTTGATCGACGTGCTCTGCGGGCCCGTCATCGTGCCGCAGCACATCTTGGTGTTGAGCCCGATCTCGCGCATTGCGCGGATCAGTCCGACGCTGTCCGGCGGGTAGGAGGCGATGTAGACGATATCCGGGTTGGTCGCCTGGATCGCGCGGATGATCGGGGTGAAATCGGTTGTTGTCGGCGGATAGGTCTTGTCGTAGGCGACAGTGAGCCCGGCCTTCTTGATATTGGCGCGGGCGCCGTCGGCGGTGTTGCGGGTCGCCTCGCCGTCATCGACCGCCAAGGCAATCGTCTTGAGCCCGAGCTTTTCCTTATTGGTCTTGATGATCTCGAAAAACCCCTCGGAGATCGCCGCTCGCGGGTCCGGACCGACGGGCAACATCGAGAAATATTTCGGGTAATGGAACTCCTCGTTGACGTCCATAGCAAACAGACCCATGAACGTCTTGTTGTGTGCAATAACGACCGGCAATGCCGGCGCCGTAACGTTGGTGCCGTAGGCCGAGACGACGAGGTCGACCTTGTCGACATCGAGCAATTTCGTATAGATGCCGGGCACCAGCGATGGGTTGGTCTGGTCGTCGTAGTAGACGAGCTTGACCGGGCGGCCGAGCAGCCCGCCTTTCTTATTGGTGTCCTCGGCCCAGATCTGCATCGCCAGCAGTCCCGAGGTGCCGTTGACCGCGAGCCCGCCGGTCAGCGGCATGCTGAACCCGATCGTAATCGGAGACCCCGCTGGCGTCTGGGCGTGAGCTGCTCCAGTGGCCAGCAGCACTGCCATAGTGAACACAATCCGTCTCGTCATCCCTGCAAACATTTCCCCTCCCCTTCGTCATTCCGCGAAAACAGGAATCCACAACGGTTGGCCCGCAGCTGCAGTCCTGATGCCCCGCCTTCGCAGGGGTGACGAAGAGCGCTCAGCGCGGCAACAGGCTCGTGCCCATCAGGAATTCGTCGATGGCGCGGGCGCATTGGCGGCCTTCGCGGATCGCCCAGACGACGAGCGACTGACCGCGCCGCATGTCTCCAGCGGCAAAGATTTTAGGCACCGAAGTGCGATAGTCGACGGTATCGGCGCGGACATTGCCGCGCGTGTCGAGCTCGACCCCGGCCTCTTCGATCATGCCCGGCCGACGCGGGCCCAGAAACCCCATTGCCAACAACACCAGATCGGCCTTCAAGGTGAAAGTGCTGTGCGGAATTTCCTGCATTACAAAGCGGCCGTCGGGACCCTTTGGCCAGTCGATGCGGATGCATTCGAGCGCCGTCACCTGCCCGTTTTCGCCGAGCGCCCTCTTGGTCAATACCGCCCAGTCGCGCTCGCACCCCTCTTCCTGCGATGACGAGGTACGCAATTTGAGCGGCCAATCGGGCCAGGTCAGCGCCTTGTTCTCCCGCTCCGGCGGCATCGGCAGGATTTCGAGCTGCATGATTGAGGCTGCTCCTTGCCGCACCGAGGTACCGATGCAGTCGGAGCCGGTATCGCCGCCGCCGATCACGACGACGTGTTTGCCATCGGCCGTGATCGTGCCGTGCGGCGCGGCGCGCTCTTCGCTGTCACCGGCGTTGCGCTTGTTCTGTTGCGGCAGGAAATCCATCGCGAAATGGATGCCGTCGAGCTCGCGGCCCAGGACTTCGAGATCGCGCGGTGCTTCGGCCCCGCCGGTCATCACGATCGCATTGAATTCGTCGAGCAGCGCCGCGACCGGCACACCGCGTCCGACCTCGACCTCGGTATGGAACGTCACACCCTCGCCTTCCATCTGTGCGATGCGGCGGTCGATCAGCCATTTCTCCATTTTGAAATCGGGGATGCCGTAGCGCAGCAATCCCCCGATGCGGTCGGATTTTTCGAACACCGTGACCAAATGCCCTGCCCGCGCCAGTTGCTGCGCGCAAGCGAGCCCCGCCGGACCCGAACCGACGACCGCGATCTTTTTGCCGGTGCGCCGCGCCGGCAATACCGGCTCGATCCAGCCCTCCCGCCATCCGCGGTCGACGATCGCGCATTCGATCGTCTTTATCGTCACCGGGTTGTCGTCGATATTGAGCGTGCAGGCAGCTTCGCACGGCGCCGGGCAAATGCGGCCGGTGAACTCGGGGAAGTTATTCGTCGAGTGCAATGCCCTCAACGCCGCCCGCCACTGCTCGCGGTAGACGAGATTGTTCCAGTCCGGGATCAGATTATTGACCGGGCAGCCGTCGTGGCAGAACGGGATGCCGCAATCCATGCACCGCGCCGCCTGTTTGCGGTTTTCGCCATCGGGCAGCGGCTTGACAAATTCCCGCCAGCTGCGGCGGCGGACGTCCGGCTTGTCGTAGCCCCGATCCTGGCGTTCGATCTCGAGAAACCCGGTCGGCTTACCCATTGAGGTGAGCCCGGGATGGGGCCTTCATTCGGCGGCCTCGATGCGAGCGGCCTGACGCTCGGTCTGCAATTCGAGCAGGGCGCGCCGGTAATCCTTCGGCGTGATCTTTACGAACGAGGCAAGGGTATTGTCCCAGTCTTCGAGCAGAGCACGCGCCCGCGCGCTGCCGGTGTAGAGATGATGGCGCTCCAAGAGGATGCGCAGCCGCACTGCATCAAAGCGCAGTGGGTCGCCCATGCCGTTGTCGTAAACGCTCGGCGCGCGCTGCCGCGGCCGGTCCTCGGGGTCGGCATCATCTTCTTCAGCTGCATCGATCGGTTCGAGCTCTACCTCGCTCTTGTTGCAGAGGCTCGCAAAGCGGCCGTTCGGGTCCCAGACATACGCAATGCCGCCCGACATACCGGCGGCGAAATTGCGGCCGGTGTCGCCGATCACCGCGATGACCCCGCCGGTCATGTACTCGCAACCGTGATCGCCGGTGCCTTCGACGACGGCGACGGCGCCCGAATTGCGCACCGCGAAACGCTCGCCGGCAACGCCCTCGAAATAGGCCTCGCCGGCGATAGCGCCGTACAGCACCGTATTGCCGATGATGATGTTTTCGGTCGGCTCGCGCTGCGCCTCGGGCGGCTGGCGCACGATTAGCCGTCCGCCCGACAGGCCCTTGCCGGTATAGTCATTGGCGTCACCATAAAGCTCCAATGACACGCCGTGCGCGAGAAACGCGCCAAAGCTCTGCCCGGCATTGCCGCGGAACGTCGCCCAGATCGTGTCCTGCGGCAACCCGCCATGGCCGAAACGCTGCGCGACCTCGCCCGACAGCATCGCACCGACGGTGCGATGAACATTCCTGATCGGACGCTCGATCCGCACCGGCTCGCCGCTCTCAAGCGCCGGCTGCGCCGCAGCGACCAACTCATTGTCGAGCGCCCTGTCGAGGTGGTGCTGCTGCCGCTCGCAATTGTAGATCGCGACGCCGGGTTTCGCGGGCTCCTGGTACAACAGGCGCGACAGGTCGATCCCCTTGGCCTTCCAATGATCGATCGCCCGCACCGTGTCGAGCTTGTCGCAGTGGCCGACCATTTCGTTGAAGGTGCGGAAACCGAGCTTAGCCATCAGCTCGCGCACTTCCTCGGCGACGAAGAAGAAATAGTTGATGACGTGCTCGGGCTCACCGGTGAAGCGCTTGCGCAATACCGGGTCTTGCGTAGCGATGCCGACCGGACAGGTGTTGAGGTGGCATTTGCGCATCATGATGCATCCGGCGGCGATCAGCGGCGCTGTCGCAAAGCCGAACTCGTCGGCGCCGAGCATGGCGCCGACGACGACATCGCGTCCGGTGCGTAGCCCGCCATCGACCTGCACCGCGATGCGAGCGCGCAACCCATTGCGCACCAATGTCTGCTGCGTCTCAGCGAGCCCGATTTCCCAGGGTGATCCCGCATGAGTGAGCGAGGTGAGTGGGCTCGCGCCGGTGCCGCCCTCGAAGCCGGCGATTGTGACGTGGTCCGAGCGCGCCTTGCTGACGCCGGCGGCCACGGTGCCGACGCCGACCTCGGAGACGAGCTTCACTGAGATGCGCGCCCGCGGATTGGCATTCTTCAGATCGTGGATCAGCTGCGCCAAATCCTCGATCGAGTAGATGTCATGATGCGGCGGCGGTGAGATGAGCCCGACGCCGGGCGTCGAATAGCGCACTCCGGCGATGATCTTGTCGACCTTGCGCCCGGGGAGTTGGCCGCCCTCACCGGGTTTTGCCCCTTGCGCCATTTTGATCTGCAGATCATCGGCATTGACGAGGTATTCGGTCGTCACGCCAAACCGGCCCGAGGCCACCTGCTTGATCGCCGAGCGCATCGAGTCGCCGTTGGGCAGCGGTTTGAAGCGCTGCGCCTCCTCACCGCCTTCGCCGGTATTGGATTTGCCGCCGATGCGGTTCATCGCAATCGCCAGTGTCGTATGCGCCTCGCGGCTGATCGAGCCAAAGCTCATCGCTCCGGTCGCAAACCGCTTGACGATCGCGCTGGCCGGTTCGACCTCATCGAGCGGCACCGGCTCATCGGCGAATTTGAACGCCATCAGCCCGCGGATTGTCAGGCGGCGCTCGCTCTGGTTGTTGATCGTCGCCGCAAACGCGCGGTATTCGGTGAGGGAGTTGCCACGCACCGCATGTTGCAAATTGGCGACCGATTGCGGCGTCCAGGCATGGTCCTCGCCGCGCAACCGGAAGGCGTAGTCGCCCCCTAGATCGAGCATGTCCTGATAGAGCGGATTGTCGCCATAGGCCTGTCTGTGGCGCTCGACAGCTTCCTGCGCGATCTCACGCAGCCCCACACCTTCGATCGTCGTCGCCGTGCCGGTGAAGTATTTCTCGACAAAATCGCTGGCGAGACCCACGGCGTCAAAGATCTGGGCGCCGCAATAGGACTGGTAGGTCGAGATCCCCATTTTGGAGATGACTTTGAGGATCCCCTTGCCGATGGCCTTGATGTAGTTGGTTTGCACCTGCTGTGCAGTGAGCGGCACGTCGTTTTCGACGCGGATCTGTTCGAGCGTCGTGAAGGCGAGATAGGGGTTGATCGCCTCCGCACCGTAGCCGGCGAGCGCGCAGAAATGGTGCACCTCGCGCGCCTCTCCGGTCTCGACAACGATCCCGGTCGAGGTCCGCAACCCCTGGCGGATCAGGTGATGGTGAACCGCCGAGGTCGCGAGCAGAGCCGGGATCGGCACCCTGTCGGCCGATGTTGCGCGATCGGACAGGATCAGGATGTTGTGGCCCGCGAGCACCGCTTCGGTCGCCTCGCGGCAGAGCCGGTCGAGCGCCGTCGTCATCCCGTCCGCGCCTTCCGCCGCCGGCCATGTCGCGTCCAGCGTGTCGGTGCGGAACGCGCTGACCAATTTCTCGATCGCGTGGATCTTCTTCAGATCGCCGTCGGTCAGGATCGGCTGCGAGACCTCCAGCCGGTAATGCGAGCCGGCCTCGTGACCCAACAGGTTCGGCCGCGGCCCGATCATCGACACCAGCGACATCACCAGCTGCTCGCGGATCGGGTCGATCGGCGGATTGGTGACCTGCGCGAAGTTCTGCTTGAAATAGTTGTAGAGCAGCTTGGGCTTATTCGACAGCGCCGCAATCGGCGTGTCGGTGCCCATCGAGCCGACCGGATCGTCGGCGTCGCGCGCCATCGGCTCGAGGAAGAACTGGATGTCCTCCTGCGTATAGCCGAATGCCTGCTGCAGATTGAGCTGTGCAGTCGGATCGTTGCGACGCGCTGGCGCCACGACGGTGGAGGGTTCCTCGGGGGCCTGTTCCTGCAGTTCGGGCAGCTCGTGCAATTTGAACTGGGTGGCTTCGAGCCATGCCGCATACGGGTGTTCGGCGGCGAGTTTGCGCTTGATCTCGTCGTCGTCGACGATGCGGCCTTCTTCGAGGTCGATCAGCAGCATCTTGCCGGGCTGCAGGCGCCACTTGCGCGTGATCTTGTCCTCCGGGACCGGCAACACTCCGGCCTCGGACGCCATGATCACGTGATCATCGTCGGTGACGATGTAGCGGGCTGGCCGGAGACCGTTGCGGTCGAGCGTCGCGCCGATCTGGCGGCCATCGGTGAACGCGATCGCCGCCGGCCCATCCCACGGCTCCATCAGCGCGGCGTGGTATTCGTAAAACGCGCGGCGCTGTGAATCCATCAGCGGGTTGCCGGCCCACGCCTCCGGGATCAGCATCATCATCGCATGCGCGAGCGAATAGCCGCCGCCGATGACGAGCAGTTCGAGCGCATTGTCGATGCAGGCGGTATCGGATTGCCCCGGGCCGATCAATGGCACCATCTTGGCGAGATCGGCACCGAGCAGCTCGGAAGTCATCGCCTGGCGGCGCGCCGCCATCCAGTTGACGTTGCCGCGGACCGTGTTGATTTCGCCGTTGTGGCACAGGAACCGGTACGGGTGCGCGAGCCGCCAGGACGGGAAGGTGTTGGTCGAAAACCGCTGATGCACCAGCGCCAGCGCGGAGACCGTCAGAGGGTTGCGCAAATCCTCATAGAAGCTCTCGACCTGCGGCGCCAAGAGCAGGCCCTTGTAAACGACGGTGCGCGTCGAAAAGGACGGCATGTAGAGGTCGCGCAGCGCCGGCAGCCCGTGATATTCGGCCAGCGCGGCGACCGTGTTTAGGGACTGCTTTCTGATTGTCAGGATCTTGCGCTCGAATGCATCCTGATCGGCGAGCGCAGGATTGCAGGCGACGATCGCCTGGCTGATCCACGGCATCGTCTCGATGACTTTGCTGCCGAGCCCGGTCGTGTCGGTTGGGACGTCACGCCAGCCAATGAGGGTCTGCCGCTCGGCCCGGATGAAACCCTCGACGTGTTCGATGGCGATCGCACGCGCCTGCGCGTCCCACGGCAGAAAGCACATCGCGACCGCATAGCGCCCGGGCTCGGGCAAACTCAGCGCTTGCCGCCTCGCCCAATCGCGCAGCAACGCGTCCGGCATCTGAATGAGGCAGCCGGCCCCATCCCCGACGAGCGGGTCGGCCCCGACCGCGCCGCGATGGTCGAGATTGACCAGGATCTGCAGGCCGCGCGCGATGATATCGTGCGATTTTCGGCCCCGAATGTTGGCGACGAAACCGATACCGCACGAATCATGCTCGTTGCGCGGGTCGTAGAGGCCCTGTCTCCCTGGCAATGCCATCGCAGATGCTCTTCACCTGACGCTGTTGACGCGAATTTTGACGACCGCGCCGCCGCAAGACGGCACAAATGCCATAATATGCACAAGATTGCCGGGGACGCGAATCGCTTTAACGATGGGTTAATTCCAAAATCAGTCGCTTAGCGACCCGAACCGACAGGAGAAGGGTGATGGCCAAGGGCTATCTCGTAGTGCGGGCCGAGGTCCCCGATGTCGCAGACCGCGAAAAATTCGATCATTGGTATGCGACCGACCACTTGCCGTGGGCGGTCCGGGTCTTCGCGGCGCTACGGGGCTGGCGCTGCTGGAGCCGTACCGACCCGGCGGTCCATTACGCGTATTACGAATTCGCCGATGCCACAGAGGCCGAAGCGCTGATCGGTTCCGACAAGATCGAGCCGCTCGTTGCCGATTTCGACCGCGTGTGGGGCGACCGTGTGTCGCGGCGCCGCGACGTGTTGGAAATCGTGCAGGAGCTCGCGCCATAGGCTGCGCCCCGTAGCGCGAATACCTCTCCCCGACCCCTCTCCCCGGAAAGCGGGGAGAGGGAGTACTTCACCCCTCCCGAAAGGCCTTGCCGTGGCCGACGAGCTTCTGGCGGGGCAGATAGACGCCTTTGCTGTCGTCGGCGATGACGCGGCCGATCACCTGCGCGCGCCGGCCGTGGCGCTGCAGAATGGACAATACCGGGTCGCGATCCTTCTCGGCAGCAAGAACGCAAAACCCGATGCCCATATTGTAGACCTGATGCATCTCCGCATCGCTGACGTTCCCCAGTCTCTGGATCAGCTGAAATATCGGCGGCGGCGGCGGCAAGCCGTCGATCAGGAACCCGACTTTGGCGTCCACACGCGGCAAGTTCAAAAGCCCGTCGCCGGTGATGTTGATCAATGCTCTGACCGTTGGCACCTGCTCGATGATGTCGAGTATCTCCGGTACGTAGATCAAGGTCGGGCGCAACAGTTCCTCGCCGAGCGGAATGCCGAGCTCGGGGAAGACATGGTCGATCGGCGATTTACCTTGGTCGAAGAGGACGCGGCGGGCGAGCGTCAAGCCATTACTGTGGATGCCGCTGCTTTCTACCCCGATGACGAAATCGCCTGGCACGAGATCGCGGCCGGTGATGATGCGGTCGAGCGGCACTATCCCGACTGCCGCGCCGACGAGGTCGAAGCCGCGGACAATGTCCTTGAGCGAGGAGATCTCGCCCCCCGGGATTGAAATCGCGGCTTGCCTTGCGCCTTCTGCCAGCCCGATCGCTATGGCGCCGAGCATGCCGGCATCGGCCTCCTCGACCGCGATGTAGTCGACCATCGAGACCGGCCGGGCGCCGACGCAGAGAAGATCATTGACGTTCATCGCCACGCAATCGATGCCGATCGTGTCGTAGCGCCGCATCATCTCGGCGACGACCGATTTCGACCCGACCCCGTCGGTCGAGATCGCGAGGCCGACGCCGCCGATATCGATGACATTGGCGAAATAGCCGATATCGAGCTTGACCTGACCGAAGCCAGACGCCGCCGGCCAGCTGCCCTTGATGCGTTCGACGATCTTGTGGAGACCGGATTGCGTCTCATCGGTATCGACGCCCGCCGTTTTATAGAGGGTGGTCTGCGTTTCCATTCGGGTGCTCCGATTAGACGAACCGCACTCGCCTGCGTAAGATAGCGAACAAACCACCGGGAGAGGATCACCCCATGGCCACACCGCAACTGCGCCCGCTCGGCGAACATCTCGGCGCCGAGGCGCTCGGGGTCGATCTATCGCAGCTCGACGACGACATCTTCACCTGGGTCCGCCGCGCATTCGCCGAGCATCCGGTTCTCGTCTTCCGCAACCAGCAACTGGGCGCCGGCGACATCGCCGCCTTCGGCCGCCGTTTCGGGGTGCCACGCAAGCATGCGCTCGTTAAATACCGCCACGCGGACTATCCGGAAGTGTCGTGGCTGACCAATGTCGAGGAGGACGGAAAGATCGACTGGTACGGCGTCAAACGCGCGACTGACTGGCATACCGACTCGACCTATGAGGAAAAACTGCCGCTGCTGGCGATGCTGCACGCCCTCGAAGTTCCGCCGTCAAGGGGCGGCACGATGTTTGCCGACATGCGCGCCGCCTACGACGCGCTGCCGGACGACATGAAAGAGCGGCTGGCCGGTCTCGTCGGATTACATGGCCGCAGCAGCGGGCCGGCCGGCGAGCGCCTCTATGGCGACGACAAGGGCGCGACCGAGAGAAAATATGACGAGTTGCCGCGCCCGGCGGTCATCGAGCACCCGGTCAGCGGCCGCGCGATCCTCTTTGTCAACCCGATGCACACGCACGGCTTTGAGGGGATGGAGCGCGAGGCGGCCTGGCGGCTGATCGAGGACCTCGCCGCGCATGCGACGCAGGAGTGTTTCACCTACTACCATTCCTGGCAAGTCGGCGACCTGTTGATGTGGGATGAGCGGGCGACGATGCACCGCGGCGCCGGCGATTACCACCCCGAGGAACGACGCGTCATGCTGCGCACGATCGTCTACCCGAACTGAAGGGCCCCTCACCCGCGAGGCGGGGAGAGGGAGCCCTTAGCCCTTCGACCCGCCTGCCCTCTCTCTTTCCTCCTCCGCCTGCGGGGGAGCCCCGGACGGCCGCCCGCCAAGGCGGGCGTTCCGGGGGTTGGGTGGGGGTCCTTCAATGCCGCGCTGACCGCATCGGGGTTGCGTTCGATCACACGCAGATAGACGCGAGCAATATCTTCGGGTTTCCGGCGCCCCTGCTCCCAATCCTGTAGAGTTCGCAGGTTGAGCCTGAACTGTTTTGCGAATTCGGTTTGGCTCAGACTCAGACGCTTGCGCAACGCGGTCAACGCGTTGGGGCGGAACCCTCGGGCCAGTTGCTCATCCGACAAAGGTTGCGCATCAGGATCATTCCGCGCTGCCTGGTCGACTTCTTCGTCGGACATTCGCTTTAACCGATCCCAATCGGTCCGGCTTTCAGGTTTGGGATCGCGCCCCGGCCTGTAGCGTATAAGCTGCTCTTTCACGACGGCTCGCCCTCCTGGCGCTGATGATTCGGCGAACGTGGTTGCCGGGCATTGGGTTCGCATGTGAAAGGATCACACCGCGCGCAGCGGATATCGAGGGTTACCAATGGGCTGGGACCGCCGCTAGAGCGGCGGCGGCGAATCGGACGGACACTGAACAGGGTGAAGAGCACGTCTTGCGAACACCCGAAGCAATGCAGGCCGTGCTGGCTTCATCCAGTGACCAGATTTCAGCGAACGCGAAGCATACACTACCCGCCCTTCAGTTATCTTCAAAACCTTACGTATCCTTCCTCTGGGGCCTAAATAGCAGTTTCCGACCGCAATGCTCTCTACCGGAACTGTCATTCTAACCTCTACCGTCGGAGCTCTACGTCGGAGCCAGCAGTCTCCTGATATGCTCGTTCCACGTCAACTTCAAAGCGGTGGGCACATCGCGCTCATTCAACAACGCAATAAATTTCGTAATGAAATCTGATCGACAACGAGGGCCTACGGTGCCGAGAGAGTGGACAAGCCATTCGCGGACCGGAAGGAAGCTTATATCATGTCCTTGTCCAAAGTATTGTCGCGCCAGCGACTTTGCGTCCGGGGCGGGCGGACTAGCCGAAAAGAAATAAAGATAGTCATCGATCGCGTACCGTAGGACCTTTGTTTGAAAGGTCGACAGGACGCGTGCGCGGTCAATCGGCCGCTCTGTCACCTCAACCGCTAACACGATCTGGTCATTGCTCTTGATTGTTATGTCTCCGCCCACATCCGAGGCTCGATCCGCCACATTGATACCTTGCCATTCGATCGACCAATTTAGCGCAAAGCAGTCCCTGATCGTCTGGAACATTGCTACGGTAGGGAGAACAGGCATTCGCCCGCCGCTCGGCACCTGCAAAAGCCCCGCGACCAAAGATTCGTATTGATCGAGGCTTAGTCGTTGAACGTGTAATGGCGCGATCCTGGCGGCATCGCGTAGTCTGACGAATGCATAAGTAGAAATCGCAAATACGAGCGTGCGACAATCTGACCGGACAACCGAAGGTGTTCAATAAACGACAGCAGCGCGTCGAATCCGGCCTTGTCTCGAACTCCCTCACGTGTCTCAGCTGAGAAAGATACGCTTCGCCGAAAAACGGAGAGAAATGGACCCCTTGAGCTCGGGATTTCGTGGCTATGGAGAAATGGGTTGACTACTCGCTCGTCGAGTGTCCGCCCGTTATAGGCGGCTGGACCTTGGTTGACATAAGGCAACCGAATGTCGACTTCTCCATCAAGTATACGCGCGAGTGCACACCCAATCAAAACTTCCCTATAAGCTTGGGTGTTTGACACCATCAGGGTGTCAGTGGCCGCGGCAATTTCTTCGGGGACATCCGGATTGAGATTAGCTGCGAAATCGGCCTCAGCCTCAGCGAAAACCTCCTTAAGTAAAGCTTCTGCATCATCATATCTTAGCTGCGCCATCCGACCAGCCACTTCAGTAATTCAGCCACACGCATTCCTGCCGGATTTTTTTTATCGAGTGACAATGCTTTTCCTCAGCGTCAAATCGACGCCAACCCTTAAGGCTCGTCCATGAGATCGCAACGGTACCCAGATATCGCTGCTTTGCCTTGGACTTTGCCGAGCACCTGTGCAAGTTCGCGGTGTTGGCTCTCATCCATTTCGAAACCATAGGCGCTGCTGTCGCCGCGCGTTTCGTGAAGATACGGTGGATCACAGTAAAAGAGTGTTTGAGGGCTGTCGTATAGGCGGATGACGTCGATCGCAGGTCGGTTTTCTATTTGCACCCGAAGCAGCCGCTCTCCGATTTTCGCTAGGGCTTCCACTCCGCCGAACCACCGGGAAATTACACCCGACATTCCGGCGCGGCTTGTATTTTTGCAAATTCGCCCATCTGCCGAGGGTGGCCGTTTGGGCCAGACCTGTGCGGGCTTGGCGCGCGCGAACATAAAAACGGCGCGCCCGTTTTAAGGGTTCGAGGCTTACCGGCGAGTCGTTTATCGCGTGATAAAACTCCTCCCGCGAGAACGGGGTTAGCGCAATCACCCGGATCAAGCCTTCAGGATCATCTCGAAGTGTGCCGAAAAAGTTTACAACCTCTCCATCAATATCGTTATAAGTCTCGACGGGAGACGGTCGACGGTTTATAAGGACGGCTCCTGATCCCGCAAACGGCTCACAGTAGTGATGGGCCTCCGGAAGGAGCGGTAATAACCAATCTAAGTGGTTATATTTTCCGCCGTACCATCCGAAGGCTATCGGACGCCTATGACGGCGAGTTATTCGCAACGACTCATGGCGAGATTCCTGGTCGACATATATGGGTGACAGAGATCGGACAGTTGTATTCTGTCCTAACTTTGCCGTTTCTTGTCGAGTTGCATCTGCTGACCCGCTGTTGTTCTGACGTGGCAGCTCTAATAGCTGGTCAGCATTGATGGTATGCTTGATACGATTGACTGCTTTGCCATTCGGAGACCAAGCGATATCGCCGTTCTCTCTATCTGGTCCGAAGTCGCGCTGCGCATTACCGAGATCCGGGATGCGTTCTGGTGGCGGCCGAACCTGACCACGACCTGACATCAGGCGATCCAAGAAATCTTTGTCTTCCTGCTCGTTTGAGCCGAGCAACGCCAATGCTAATTGACGCCGCTGAGCCTCGCTCTGGCCTTCGGCGGGTCGTTTTTACCTTCTCACGGGTGCCCGGCGCGGAATCTGGTAGAAATTTCACAGGCTCTTTCCGCATCAGCGACCCTTGGTTCTGATTCTGTTCTTCTAATACCGTTGCGCGATAAGATCCGTCAACCGAAGATTATCACGGGAATTTTTCCCTCGGTTCCGTCGGTGCTGCCCCTCTGCCTAGCACGTTGGCGGCGGATATACAAGATCCTGAGCTTCCTAACCGCAGCATTGGGAATATATAGTGCCATCCGGCCGCTGCCTGCGAAAACCTCCTCCGACAGAGTCCGGGCAAAAGTCTGCTCTGCGCCCGACGCGGTGCTTCAGCCAAGAATTTGGTCCTGTGCTCCCCCCTATTCTTTCAAACCGACATGGTCCAGCGCGGGCCTGGCTTGACTAGAACGAATCATGAATCCATATGAGTACCTGACAAGGCGCGCCGGACTCCACCGATGTCGGAAATCATTAACATCCGGCTCCGCAATCCTGTCATCGCCTGTTTTCGGCACCCAGAGTCGAGGAATTACAACGACTTGCTTTCGCGCGCACGAAGGCAGCGGTCCCCCGCTCGCGGGGGGAGGACTATGGCGTCTGGAGCGAGTTGCCTGTACAACCCAAGAGAGAATTTGCT
>Ga0306917_10000015_pt1 | contig 57021 bp, 54 predicted proteins | sample tim00Cox00000000_FD_203313 | JGI IMG/M metagenome (GOLD analysis project Ga0306917, IMG submission 203313) | Lab enrichment of tropical soil microbial communities from Luquillo Experimental Forest, Puerto Rico - timezero.00C.oxic.00.000.000 (v2)... | ecosystem: Environmental > Terrestrial >... | reverse complement strand
CCGATTACGGTCGCAAGCCGCAGCGGTGCGACCGAAAAGGCGGTGACTCCATTGATCGACAAGCCGATCAAGCGGCGCAAATTCCAGCTGCTGTGGCCTTCGGCCCGCGCCTCGGGCTCGTAGTCGACGCGCATCTGGCGAAAACCAATCCAGCTCGAGAGTCCTTTGAAAAACCGATTGCGCTCTGGAAGCTGCCGCAGCGCATTGGCCGCGCGCGGCGACAGCAGGCGAAAGTCGCCGGCATCTTCGGGAATTTTCCGCTGTGCGCCCCAGTTGATAAGCAGATAGAAGGTTTTCACAGCGGCGCGGCGAATGAACGACTCGTTGGCGCGATTCGCCTTGGCGGTGTAGACGACATCGCAGTCTTCATCGAGCCAGTGACCGACCAGCGCCTCGATCAACGACGTTGGATGCTGACCGTCGCCGTCGATGAACAGCACCGCCCCGCGGCGGGCATGGTCGAGCCCGGCGAGCAGCGCCGCCTCCTTGCCGAAATTGCGCGAGAGCGAAATGACCTGCACATCGAGCGCGGTCGCGGGCAGCTCACGTGCGATGGCGAGGGTGCCGTCGCGGCTGCCATCGTCGACATAGACCACTTCGCAGGCGAGCGTGCGGGTCGCGGCGAGCCGTTGCGCCACTTCGACGAGCCGCGCGTGCAGGCGTTCCAGTGTCGCCGCCTCGTTATAGAGCGGCACCACGATCGAAAGTCCCGCAGCGGCGGCATCCGCCGAACGGCGGTCACGCGACAGCGAGGTGATTTTCGCTTCGGCCGCAGCGGTCATCAGCTTGCTCCTTCGGCCCCGCTTATAACCGTTTCCCGGCAATATCTCCACGGCGCAGGTTGTCTCCCTATTCGGTCGGCGGATCGAAAAAGCCTTCGCGCATCAGCTCGAATATGACGACCAGGTCAAGGACGCGCGCGCGGTGCTTGCCGATCTGGCGCCGGTCCACCGCGAAATTCGCAGCCGCAGCGGCCGCTGGGGACGGCATGCGCCTGCGGCCACATCGCACGGTCGATGACAAGATCGACGGCGCTGTGATTAGCTTTGTGAATGTTTCCAAGCGGCATATGTGAATGTTTCCAAGCGGCGTCAGGTGGCGCAGGGGCTGTGCGAGGGCGAAGCGCGGCACCGGCTTTTGCTCAGCGATTTGACGCATCGGGTTCGCAACATCCTTGCCGCGAAGCGATGGATCGCGGGCCACACTTTGCGCGGCGACAAAACCAACAAGGAGCCGATCGAGCGGTTCGAGGGCCGGCTTTCGGCGCTGGCTAATGCCCATTAACTTGCTGGTAGATGCGGACTGGAAGGGCAGCCGGAACAGATGCTGTCGCGCGCCGGACTGAGCCCAACAAATGTCAGCCGCTCAAAATAGCTGCACCTTCGCTGTGCGCGGCAAGCCTTATATCAGAAGTCGATTCGGCAAGTTGGTTGTCCGCGCGATATGGCCACTTGCCCGACAGTTCAGCCGGGCTACCCCAAAATACATCTTCGCCGCGTGGAACAATTGCACCGTCGGGCCGTTCCAATCGTTGCCTGGCTTCGGGGCGAGGGCGCGATGCCACGAAGAACGCTGGCAAAAATCGAAAAATCTGCGTGGGCGAGGGCCAATCCTAGAAAAATGATTTGGTCCCAAAGAGATATCGGTGGCGGCTGCCACGAGGTGTGAATATAATTCGTGTTAGTGGGGTGTGTTGTGACCTGGAGTAACCCCTTGCCAAGCAGGCCAATGCCTCGGACCGAACGCGAGACCGTGAGCAGGCCAGCGGGAAATCGTCTTCTCGCCACCTTACCGGACGATGCATTTGCGCTTTTGGAGCCCGATCTGCGGCAGCTGACGCTGCCGCAGGGAGTCGTGTGCTATGGCGCCGGTGATCCCATCGATCAGGTCTATTTTCCGCACACCGGTATGATCTCCCAGCTCATCACGACCGGCGACGGCGACATGGTTGAGACCTCCTCGACCGGTCGCGAAGGCGCGGTGGGCGTGCAATGCGGGCTCGGGCCGCGGCTGTCGTTTACCCGCACGACAGTCCAGATCCCGGGAAAGTTTTCGGTCATCTCAGCGCCGCGCTTCGAGTACGCGGTCGGCCGCAGTCCAGCACTGCGCGATCTGATCCTGCGGTATACCGAGACATTGTGGGCGGAGGCGCAGCAAAACGCCGCCTGCAACGCCATTCACGATGGCTCATCGCGATTGTGCCGCTGGTTGTTGCAATGCGCCGATCGGACTGGCAGCGAGCAGCTCTTGCTAACGCAGGAATTCCTCGCCGAAATGCTGGGCGTTCGCCGCACCACCGTGACGTTACTCGCCCAGGAACTGCAGAAGCGGGGCGTCCTGCGTTACAGCCGCGGCCGGATCACCATCCTTGATCGCGCTGCACTGCAAGCTTGCGCCTGCGAATGCTACGAGACGATCAAGCACGAAAACCTTTCGCAACGGATCGGAATCAAGATCTGAACTGCGCGGCTGCGTCCGACCTCGGCATTAGCATGCCGTAGTCGTTTTCCGTTCAAAGGTTTCGGCAGGTTATTTTCGATCAGAATCTAAGTAGCCGCTAAGGCGAGATCGAGTGTCGGCAGGTAACTTCCTTTCCTCGCCGGTGCCTCGTTGCTGCTGCGGCGTTGCACAAATTCTACAGAAGCGCAGCCGAGAATTTTTTTGCAAGTGAGTCGCATGACTTACCGACAGGTTTTTCAAGCACAATGATAATAGCCGCAAGCACGGGTTGCGCCATGTCGGCTGTCGGCGCCTTTTTTGACGATGTTAGCACCAAGTTTCTTGGCGACACCTTTGACGCGGTGTTCGCGATGCTGCACGGCGCGCATTATCCTGACGGCGTGCGCGAAGTGATCGCCAACCGCGTGATCGAATTTGGTCGGACCGCTTCTGAGCAGGACCCACAGCGTCTGGCGCGCGCCGTCGTGGCCAGCTTGGGGATCAAATTGTGAAGGAAATGGGGAGCGATGCCGCTTCCTCTTACCAAAGAAATTGAAGAGTGCCGCGCGCATGCGGCGCATTGCGCCCGCCAAGCAAAAAGCGCCGCCTGTTCCGATATTCGCGAGGATTTCCTTCGCCTCGAGCAAAATTGGCTGCAACTCGCACGCAGCTATGAAGTCGCACAGCAGATCGGAAGCCCCAGGACCGAAGTCCGCTAACGATCACGAAAAATGCGGGACGATTGCTGACTATAGCCGCTCGCGTCAGCTGGAATGCGGCTTGAGTTTGCGCTCAAAGCTGTCAGTGGTCGAGCGCACATTGGCTTGGAAATTGCGCCAATCTTCGCTGACCACGTCCCAATTCACCATTGGCGCCTTGCCGCCTGCGGCGCTAGCCGCAAGCCCATTGCCGGCGCGTCCGGTCGTGGAATCATATTCGTAGACGCCCAGGACGGTCACGGCCACTCCAAGAATAAAACCAAGTAGGACCGGCATGGCGAAGCTCCGTGGCTAAAGAGCCGTTAGAAATGCGCACCATGGAACGCGCCGCGGCCCCGATCGTTCCCCCGGGGGCGCAATCGGAAAATGGCCGGGCAAAAAGCACGGCGCGGCAAGGATTTGGGAACAAAGCCTGAGCAACGCGAACTTTTACGGCCAGATAGGCGTTAGTCGGCCAAGCAACGAAGCGTGCAAATGACTGCAACGCGAGGGGAGCGATCGAGAAGCGCAATCGAGGAGTGTCATGGCCCAAGCCCGTTCCGCCGACCCTGATTTCAACCGCGCCTTTGGCGACGCAAAAAAACATGCGAGCAACCTCGCGGGGGAGGCATCGGACGCCGCCCAGGAGGTCTATGAACACGCCCGCGATAGGGCCAGCGATCTCGCCGATAGCGCCAATGACGCGGCGCGAGAGACGGCTGGTTCGCTGGAGCGCGCGCTACGCAATACCATCGAAACTCAACCCTATACCGCGGTCGCCATTGCGCTTGGGTTGGGCTGGCTGTTTGGCCGCATGCATCGTCCGTTCTGAGCCATGACGACGCGGTTGATTGAGAGACACCATGACTGAAAAGAACCGCGAAGAAGAACGCGAGACCGAGGATCAGATCGCGCGACGGAAGCTTGGTCCACGCGGCGAACCGGGCGCGCCTGATACGGCCAAGATGACTCCGCAGCAGAAAAAGGAACTGCCGGAATGCGGCGACTTTGACGGGCACCCGGCTTGAGCCCCTCGGTTGGGTTCCTGAATTAGAACGCCAGCACCAGTATGCCGACAAAGCGCGTTAGGACAGCGGCCGCGCCAGCTCCGTCGCGAGTGTGGCGTAGAGCGGATTGTCACAGGTGTACACGTAATCGAGGGCCGAGACCGAGACGGCCTGCGCGCCCCGCTCACGCAAAAAACTTGCCAACGCCTGCACATTGTCCGGCGGACAGTGCAGCGTCAGCATGCCGGAAGAAGTCGAACCGCCGAACGGCGTCGCTACGCCGAATTTGTCCCGCGCCGTGGCAAGGAGCTTGTCGTCTAGTCCGGCAAGGCGCGTGCGCACTTCGGCGAAGGCCTCGGCGCGCTTTTGCGCGGCGATGCGGTCGAGCAGCAAGCGTGCGGTCTCGCGATGCGTCTCGTGCCAGGACGCCGTACGCGCGGCAACGAGGTTCGCCTGCGAGCGCAGAATCACGCCGTCTTCGATGGTCTTGAGCCCATTGGCGGCAAGCGTCGCACCGGTCGTGGTGATATCGACGATCATTTCCGCGGTGCCGGCCGCCGGCGCACCTTCGGTTGCGCCGGAGCTTTCGACGATCCGGTAATCGACGATTGCGTGCGCGGCAAAAAAATCGCGCGTCAGATTGGCGTATTTGGTGGCGAGCCGCATCTTGCCTTCGTGCTTGAGCCGGAATGCAGTCGCCACATCGTCGAGATCGGCCATTGTGCGCACGTCGATCCAGGCCTGCGGCACCGCGACGACGACGTTGGCAAAGCCAAACCCGAGTCCAGCAATCAAAATGACCCGCTCGTCGGATTGCGGAATCATCTCGCGAACAAGATCCTCGCCGGTGATGCCGAGATGCACGGCGCCTTGGCTAAGTTGCGAGGTGATTTCCGCCGCTGAAAGGTAGGCGATCTCGATGCCGTCGAAGCCGGCGATGGCGCCACGATAGTCGCGGGCGCCGCGCGGCTTGACGAGCTGCAATCCGGCGCGAGCGAAAAAGCCTTCCGCGTTTTGCTGCAGCCTGCCTTTCGACGGCACGGCAAGTATCAGCGGGGCGTTCACCGGACATCTCCGGCGGCCGTCAATTCATCGATCGAGGCGGCAAAACCGACGGCGGGAATCGCCTCGCGCGCGCCGAGCCGAGTTAAAAGTCCGTCGTAGCGTCCGCCGGCAACCAGCGCATTTTTGCCGCCGGCGTCCTGCAATTCGAAGACAAAACCGGTGTAATAGTCGAAGCTGCGCCCAAACGCGGTTGCGAATGTGATGGCGCGCACGTCGACGCCGCGGGCGGCAAGGAATCCGGTGCGGGTTTCGAACAGATCGAGCGCTTGGCTAAGCGATATTTTTGCTTCGGCGGCGAGTGCCCGCAATTCACCAGCGGTATCATCCGGAACGCCGGCAATCGACAGGAAACGCTCGATCAGCGCGCGCGTCTCGCGCGGCAGCCTAGTCGGTGCGTTTAGCGTCGCTTGTTCGAGAAAGCGATCGGCGATTTCGGCAACAGTACGCCCCCCGACGGTCGCGATGCCGGCGATCGACAGTAGGTCGGTGACGAGATGATGCGCGGCTTTGGGGTCCGAGCCCGCCAACGCCGCGAGCACGCCTTGATATTCCGGCCGATTGTCGGCGGCAGCGAGCGTGAGCTGATTGAGATCGTGCTTGAGCGAGGATTTGCGATTGAAATCCTTGATCAGCCGCCGCTTCCAGGCCGGCGCGAGATCGAGCGCGGCAATAAAAACGGCGAACAATCCAACGTCACCGATGCGGATCTCCGGCGCGTTCACGCCGTATTGCGCTGTCGCTTCAATGCCGAGCGCCAGCATTTCGGCATCGGCTGCGGCCTTGTCCTGGCGGCCGAACGATTCAATGCCGACCTGAAGAAACTCTGCCGATGCGCCGGGACGGTGGCGAAATACCGCGCCGAGATAGCAGAAACCAGCCGGCTTGCCGGCTGCCGCGGACTGCAAATAAGCACGTGAGGCCGGAATAGTGAGATCAGGGCGCAGGCACATTTCGCGCCCCTGCGGATCGGTGGTGAGAAACATCCGGCGACGAATGTCCTCGCCCGATAGATCGAGGAACGGCTCGGCCGGCTGCAGTACGGGCGGATCAATCCGTGCATAACCGGCGCGCATATAGGCGCCGATGAGCGCCTGCGCTCGCGGATCTGGACCATTCTGTGCCTTAATCGACCTGTCACTCATAAAAACAATCGTCCAAACCCAGGCTTGCCGGATGACTTGCCGCACATTGATCCGCCGCTGATCGTTGACCCAACACCTTAATTCTCCCGTTTCAGGGGAGGCGGGTGCTGGGCGAACTCCTCAATACCGAATCTCGGTGGCCTTCGTGCCGTCGGCGCGGGCCTTTAGCACGCCATCTGTCGACTTTCGATGAACAACCCGCCGCGCCGTTAACGATCGCCGCCGACATGGCCCGGCCGAGGGGCTGGCCAGAAGCCGATCCGTTGCAGTGAATCATGCAACATTATAACATTACAGGCGATTTCCATTGTCATTAAGCATTGCTGTCGCCGTCAGTCAGCCGCGGCTCGTAGAGGACCCGATTGCCAACCCGCCGTCATGTCATTTCGTTTGCGAGTGCTGCGGGTGCTTTCGCCGCGCTGTCGATAATGGCGGGTATCTTTTCGGAACGACGGCAGACGGGGACAACCCAGACGGGATTAGCGCAAAACGCGTCGAAAGCCCGCCTGCGCGCAGTCGCCACCTTCTCGATCCTTGGCGATTTTGTCGGCAATGTCGGTGGTGAGCGGGTGCAACTGACAACGCTGGTCGGACCGAATGGCGATGTTCACGTCTATGCGCCAGCGCCGGGGGATGTGAAAACGGTCGCGCTGTCGGGCATCGTATTCGTCAACGGGCTAGGCCTCGAAGGCTGGCTGGATCGGCTGATCGCCGCCTCGGCGACGCGCGCGCCCGTCGTAGTGACGAGCCGCGGTATCGTGCCGCGCGACGGTTTGCGTGCGCAGGATTATGGCGCGCGCGATCCACATGCCTGGCAATCGGTTGTGAACGCGAAAATTTATGTTGGCAATATCCGCGACGGCTTAATCGCTGCCGATCCTCACGGCGAAAAAACATACGAGGCCAACGCCACAGTCTATCTCGCCAAGCTCGATGAACTTGACGCCGAGATCAAAGCAGCGATCGAGTCTGTTCCCACTGCACGCCGCAAAGCCGTTACGGCACACGACGCGTTCGGTTATTTCGGCGACGCCTACGGCGTCGAGTTCATTGCGCCCGAAGGCTTATCGACCGAAGCCGAACCTTCCGCAGGCGGCGTCGCCAGGCTCATCGACCAAATACGCCGGCAAAAAATCCCTGCGGTGTTCATGGAGAATATCACCGATCCGCACTTGGCGCAGCGGATCGCGGAGGAGACTGGCGCTAAAATCGGCGGCACGCTTTATTCCGATGCGCTATCGTCGCCGAACGGGCCGTCAGCCACGTATATCGACATGATGCGCAGCAACCTGCGCGAATTGACGAGCGCGCTAGCCTGTTGACACAAATGGACAGAAAGCTTTTCTCTTGCGTGATGTAACATAGTAACGTTAGCATCCGATATCGCGTGGGGACGCGAAGGGTGGCGTCGGGGATGGGTGTTATTTGCCGCCATAAACGACACGGGGCGGTGCTGGCGCTGTTCGCGCTGGCGCTGCAGATCGTACTTGCCTTTGGTCACGTGCATCTACGCGGCCTGAGCGGCAGTTCGCACCCCATCATCGCGAGACAGGCGTCGCTTGCCTACCCGCCGCTGCAGCCGCCGGCGCAGAGTCCAAGCGACGACGATGATTATTGTGCGATTTGCGCGTCGATTTTTCTAGCGTCGAGCGCATTTACGCCGGCGCCGCCGCAACTGCTTGTCCCTGCGAATTTCCAGCGGGTTGAGCATTCGCTAAAATCCGCACGACCTCTTGCCGATTCGCTGCGGCTCGCTTTCCGATCGCGCGCTCCGCCGACAGCCTAAAGCTGCGGTCCTGCCGATTTCTTTGTTGCCGCGCGTTCCATTCTTCGCGCCTGACAACAGTTCAAAGCAACGCGGCGCGTTTTCCTAGGCTAAACGTCCCGCGATTTGCTGCGATAGCAAGGCCGCCGAGTGTGCTGGCGTTCCAAAAACATTGCTTGGTAGATTAGGATGTTGCTCGAAGTTTATCGCTGCCGTCGTCGCGCGGCCGTGCTGGGCGGCACAGCTCTGCTGGCGCTGCTTAACGCTTTGCCGTCTGCAAGCGCTCAAGAACAGGCTCCGACAAATCCACCAGCACAGACGCAAGCGCCTCAGGAGTCGACGCCGCCTTCTCCGTCTCCCCAGGCGCCGTCGGCCCCTCAAGAGTCGACGCCGCCTTCTCCGTCTCCCCAGGCGCCGTCGGTCCAGGCACCATCGACGCCTGCACCGACACCCTCACCACAAATAAGTGGTGGTGGAACACAATTACCTCAAATTAACATACAGGCAGCCAGAAGACCTGCGCCGCGACCTGCGCCGCGCGCTGTCGCGCGGCGTCCCGCGCCGCCGACAACGGCCAATGCCACCGTGCCGCCAGTGTCGCCGGCCGAAGTTCTCACGCAGAAGAGCAACAGCCTCGATCAGGCGCGCAGCAATCTCTTCACCACGATCGGCACGACCTCGGACACGATCAGCCACGACACTATCGAGGCACTGCCGCAGGGCGCCAACGCGTCGGTCGAGCGCGTGCTCTTGAATGCCCCGGGTGTATCGCAGGATTCCGCAGCTAGCGGTCTTCTTCACGTCCGCAACGATCACGCCAATGTGCAATTCCGTATCAACGGCGTGTTTCTGCCTGACGGCGTCACCGGCTTCGGCAGCATTTTCGACACTCAGTTTGTCGGCAGTCTTTCGCTCGTCACTGGCGCGCTTCCCGCCGAATACGGGTTGCGCACGGTCGGCCTCGTCGACATCACCACGCGCAACGACATTTTCAACAATTCCGGCAGCATCAATTACTACTTCGGCAGCCGGGAGAGGATCCAGCCGAGCTTCGAATATGGCGGCACCATTGGCGCCAATTGCCCAAGCCCGAACCAAAGCGCGAGCACGGCCGTGCCGACCAAAGCGCCGGCATCGTCATCCGTGACGTGCTTCGGCGGCGTGCAATATTATTTCACCGGCAATTATCTCCAGACCAATGAGGGCATCGAAAATTCGACGCCGTTTCTCAATCCGGTCCATGACTTCTCCCAGCAGGAGAGGGGCTTCGCCTATTTATCGACCTTCATCGATCCGTATACGCGCTTAAGCCTGATTGCGGGCACGTATAACGCTACTTTCCAAATTCCGAACGTTTTCAATGCGCCGCTCTTCCCAGGGATTGCAACCCCGGTTTTTGGGCTCAGCAATTTCGATTCTTCCAAGCTCAATGAGCGGCAGAATGAACAAACTCAATTCAGCGTGCTGGCGCTACAACGTTCGGTCAATGGTTTTGACGGGCAACTGTCCTATTTCACGCGCTACAACAATCTGCATTTCATTCCAGACCCAGCCGGCGATCTCCTCATCAACGGCATCGCCTCCGACATCAGCCGGCAATCCTATACCAACGGCGTTCAAGGCGACGCCGCCTATGCGATCAACGCGGCGCATACCTTGCGCGCCGGGTTTTCCGTCAGCGCCGAACAAATCTGGGTGGACAACACATCAATAGTCGAGCCCCTCGACAATTTGGGCAATGCAGTACCCACGACTGTCTCCATTACCGACGACGTCGCCAAGCTCGGCTGGCTCGCCGGCGTCTATGTGCAAGACGAGTGGAAAATCACCGACAAGCTCACGATGAACGCGGGGCTGCGCTTCGATCAGATGTGGGAATTCGTCGATGCCAATCAGCTAAGTCCGCGGCTGAGTTTTATTTACAAGCCGCTCGACGGCACCACTTTTCATGCCGGCTATGCGCGTTATTTCACGCCGCCGGTGCTCGTCGAAGCCGCGCCGGCGAATTTTGCTCTGTTCAACAATACGACGGCGGCGGTGACCAATCCCATTGGCAATCCGGTGTTGCCGGAGCGGTCGCATTATTTCGACACCGGCATCGATCAAAAGATCAAGTTCGGATGTTACACGGCGGAATCAAAAGACTGCAGCACGCTCGATCTCGGCCTTGACGCTTATTACAAAATCGCAACGGACTTGATCGACAATGGACAATTCGGCCAGGCGCTTGTGCTCAGCGCCTTCAATTACGCCAAGGGCGTCGCCCAGGGCGTCGAGTTCTCGGCGAAATACCATAGCGGCAATTTCCAGGCCTACGCCAACCTGGCGGTCAGTCAGGAGAAAGCGACGCAGCCGGTCTCGAACCAATTCTTGTTCAATAACGCGACACCGCTGCCCGATCTCGGCGGCTTGACGCAGTTCCAGTACCTGTCGACTCACTGGATCTACACCGACCATAACCAGTTCGTGACCGGCTCGGCTGGCCTGTCGTATCGCTGGAACGGCACGACCTTTTCGACTGACATGATCTATGGCTCGGGTCTTCGCAACGGCGACGCCAATATCGATGCATTGGCGCCCTATGCTCAGTTCAATGTTGGCCTGGCGCGCGATTTCGATATGCCGGACCAGCAACCGGTGACCCTGCGCTTTGACGTGGTGAATGTTTTCGACACGGTCTATCAAATTAGAAACGGCACCGGCATCGGCGTCTTCTCGCCGCAATACGGCCCTCGGCGCGGCTACTTCATCGGCATCAAAAAGAAAATCTGCGAGGACCCAAATTCCAGTGCTTGCCGTTACAACGCGCAAGATGATCGGCGAGACTATGCGAGCGGCTTCAAATGGCCGAGCGCTACCGCCCCAGGCCCTTACAATTGGAGCGGCTTGTATGTCGGACTCAACGCCGGAGGCGCTTTCAGCACAAATACCGCCGCGGTCCCTGGCGGTGGGGGAAGTGCGTCGGTCCACGAACCAGGTTTCATCGGCGGTGCGCAAGTCGGAGCGAACTATCAGACTGGGCCCGTCGTTTTGGGCTTTGAGGCCGACTACGACGCCTCTACACAGAACCAATCGCTGCCTTCGGGCCCATTAACGGGCAGTGTGAGTGGGACGCCATGGCTCGCAACGCTGCGCGGCCGTGTCGGCATGGCCTTTGATCGCACGCTGGTCTACGGGACGGCGGGTGGCGCTGCCGGCGAATTGCGGTCTAATTTCGTAATTCCCGCCGGCACCACCAACACGACCGTAACCTATGGCACCTGGATAGCGGGCGCCGGTCTTGAATACGGCATAACCGACAATCTCAGCGCACGTGTTGAATACCTATATCTTGATAAAAATAATATCGCGACCGGCGTCATCGGCCCGCCGCCCACGCAAATTACTAGCCATCTGCAAAATAATCTTGTGCGGGCGGGAGTGAACTACCGCTTCTCGACGAGGTAGTCCATTTGTGCGCGAGACAGCGCGGGAGGCACGAGTAGCCCAGATGAGCGAAGCGAAATCCGGATACCTGCTTACTGCCGCTGCACTTCAACCGTAACATGGGAGAGCGCGTGGAAGCGTCCGAGCAACGCCTGGTAATAATCGGGACCGCGCTCCTTGCGTGTCGCCACTGAAACAATGACGCCGAGGTGACCCGGACCGAGCCGCCATAAATGCAAATCGGTCAACCGGTCGCCGTCGGTCTCGATCACGGCGCGCATGCGTTCCGCCATGCCGCGATCGGGCGTCATGTCGAGCAGGATCGCGCCGGTATCGCGCACGAGTGTATAAGCCCAGCTCGCGATCACAATGGCGCCGAGCAGGCCGGCGGCCGGATCCATCCAGACCCAGCCGAACAGCCGGCCGAGTGTGAGGCCGACGATCACGAGAATCGATACCGCTGCATCGGCAAGGACGTGTACGACCGCTGCCCGCAGATTGTTGTCGCGATGCGCCGCGTGGTGCGTATGATGATGATCGGATTTATCGGCGCGATCATCATCATGCACAGCTTCGCGCTCGTGATCGTGCTGTTGATCGTGCTCATGGCCGTGAAAATGCTCGTGGCCGCCACCGAGCAGGAGCACGCTGGCTACGTTCACAATCAGCCCCAGCACGGCGATCGGGATCGCCTCATTGAAGCTGATCGGAACCGGCCAGATAAAACGTGTCAGGGCCTCATAGCCGATCAGAAGCGCGATCATGGCAAGCACGATGGCGCTGGTGAAACCGGCGAGATCGCCGAGCTTGCCGGTGCCAAAGCTAAACCGGTCGTCGTCGGCATGGCGGCGCGCATAACGATAGGCGAGCGCGGAGAGCAGAAGGGCGCTGGCATGGGTCGACATATGCAGCCCATCGGCAATGAGCGCGATCGAGCCGAACAACAGTCCGCCGGCAATCTCGGCCACCATCATGAAGCCACAGAGGACAATCACCGACCAGGTACGGCGCTCATTGCGCTCGTGAGCTGCGCCGAGAAAGATGTGGCTATGGAGATTGGCGTATTGGTCCGTCATGGTTCTTGCGCCATTGGCTGCCAAAGACGCGCATTTACTTGAGATAAGCCTGCACCGCCTCGATCAATTCTTCGGCGCCGCGGCTGCGCTCGGCATCGCGCGCCGGATCGACGACATGAAGCCGAATATGGTCTTCGATCACCTCGCTCATTAGACCGGAGAGCGCACCGCGTGCGGCGACGATGAGATGCAGCACATTGGCGCAGCCTTGTTCCTCTTCCAACGCGCGCTCGATGGCTTCGATCTGACCGAGCACCCGCCTCACTCGATTCAACAGCTTGAGCTTCTCGCGCTTGGTGTGCGACACGGTTGACATCTCCGTAAAATAGGGTAGGGGGTATGGTATGCGGCCGCCAGCGCCATGTCGAGGGTCGCCGCGTGCTCTGAACCGCAAACGCCAACGATCATGGGTAGTACCATCTGCGGTGCCGCCGCTGCCGTTCATGACGGAACGGCGACACCAAACATGACAGAACCGATCGCGGCACCGTCGGCCGCGAGGGGACTGGCGCTCCCGCCTGACTAGGCACCCGCCATTCGCTCACAGCCGACCGCCTCGCCGCGGGCAATGGAGGTGAGCGATGTTTGCCAAACACGCACAGCGGAATTTCGCCCGAAGCTTTGGGCTCGGCCGCAACCCGGCGGCAGTCCGGCCATGCAACGACAATCAGCCGATCCACGGCACCGCGCCAGCGCGACCGATGCGCCGCCCGGCGCTGTTCTGCCGTTGGCGACGCACGGCGGCGGATCGACTGGAGTGCCATTGGGCGCATGGGAGGCCAGACCTAAGCGATGAGGGAATAAGTTGCCTGGCCGGCCAAGCCAGGCATCACGGCGGTATCGCGATACTCGCTGCTTGATTGTCTGAGTCCTGCCTGTGATGTGCCTGTGGGAATGATCCACCGACGCATGGACAGGGCCAGCCGGTGTCACGTTATTGTCAGCATTGCGATGGCAGCAAAGCGCGTGCGCGACTGAATGTGATGGGCTCGGGGGACCGGATGAGGGGGCGTTGGGTGGCCGGGCTGGGCCTGATCGCTGCTGCGAGCAGCGCGCAAGCCGCAGATCTTTCCCGGGTGCTACCTACCAAGGCGCCGCCGCCGGCGGCTGTGTCGGCTGCCGACGATTGGACCGGGTTCTATGCCGGCGGCCATTTCGGCTACGCGTGGGGCAACTCCAACTGGACGACGCCCGGTATCTCGGGCTCACTCGACCTGGCGCAACCGATCGACGCGTTCGCTGAGAGGGGAAGTTTCTTCGCCGGCGTTCAAGCGGGCTATAACTACATGTTGCCGAACCGCTTTGTGGTTGGCGTCGAGGCCGATGCATCGTTTCCGAGCTTTCAAAGTCTTGCCGGGATTTCCGTCGGCGGCGGCTCGACGTTTTCCTCCCCGTTCGGGCCAGAGACCTATCTTGAGACGGTGCTGTCCTCGGGGACGCTGCGGGGGCGCGTCGGCTACGCGCTCGGACGCTGGCTATTCTATGCGACCGGCGGTTTTGCCTGGAGCTACGACCGGCTGACACTGACGAATCTCACAACCGGTGTGAGCGATATGCCGTTTTTGTGGCGTTTGGGTTGGGCGGCGGGCGTCGGCATCGAAGCGCCGGTGGCGCCGCACTGGACGGCTCGACTCGAATACCTGTTCACCGACTACGGCAACAGCAATGTGTTCTTCGCTAACGCCGGCCAGCGCTTCACGTCCGATTGGTCGCTGCAAGAATTGCGGGCTGGCCTGAACTATCAGTTCGGCAACGGCGCGGCCGTGGTTGCATCCGCTCCGCCGTCAGCAGACCTCGACCGAGTCAATTTTCACGGTCAAGCAACGTTTACCGAGCAAGCCTATCCAGCGATCCGATCGCCCTATGCGGGACCTAACAGCCTGCCAGGTAGTGGCCAGGGTCGTGAGATCACCGACGTCACGCTCTATGCCGGCGTCAGACTGTGGCAAGGGGCCGAATTGTGGATCGATCCTGAGATCGATCAGGGCTTTGGGCTTGGCGACGTGCACGGGGTCGCCGGCTTTCCCAGCGCCGAAGCCTTCAAGGAGGGCTTTAGCTATCCTTATGCGCGCGTCCAACGCGCCTTCGTCCGCCAGACCATCGATCTCGGTGGCGATTCTCAGAAAGTGAATGCTGACGCCAACCAGTTTGCCGGTTCTCAGAGCGCGAACCGGCTCACGTTAACAGTCGGCCGGTTTGCCATCACCGATATTTTCGACACCAATGCATACGCTAACAATCCCAAAAACGACTTCCTGAACTGGTCCGTTGTCAATGCTGGTACGTTCGATTACGCCGGCGACGCCTGGGGAATCACGTACGGCGCGGCGGCCGAGTGGTATCAAGGCAACTGGACCCTGCGCGGCGGCATCTTCGATCTATCGAAAACTCCAGCCGGCGGCGTCAGTCCGCAAGGCGCCCAGCTCGATCCAACCTTCAGACAGTTCCAACTGGTAGGCGAAATCGAGCGACGCTATCAGCTTTGGGGCCAGCCGGGCGTATTCAAAATTACCGGCTTTCTCAGCCGCGGCGCCGCTGGCGATTTCGCCGCCGCCATTGCGCTCTCCCAGGTGACCGGGATGCCTGCCGATATCAACGCGGTACGCGGTTATACCAGCCGGCCTGGTGTCAGCGTAAATTGGCAACAGCAAGTCACGGACAGCATCGGCGTATTTGCCCGTGCCGGCTGGGCCGACGGTAATGTCGAGCCGTGGGATTTTACCGACATCGATCGCACGATTTCCGCCGGCGTTTCACTCAATGGCAAGTCATGGGGCCGGCCGGACGACACGATCGGCATTGCCGGTGTGATCAACGGCATTTCCAAAGTGCATCAGCAATTCTTCAATGATGGAGGTTTGGGCATTCTGATAGGCGACGGCATGCTGCCGCATCCGGGGACCGAGCAGATCGTCGAGACTTATTACAGCTATGCGCTCACCGCCTCGACGCGGCTGACCGCCGACTACCAGTTTATCAACAACCCCGCCTACAACACCGACCGCGGGCCGGCGAATGTGTTTACCGGGCGGGTTCACTGGCAGTTTTAGGAAGCTAGAGCATGATCCCGAAAAGTGGCTGCCGGTTTTCGGAAAAGATCATGCTCAAAAAAGAAGCTAAAGCGAACGCTTTAGCGCGCGCAACCCTATTTTCAACTCGCGCGATGCCGCGCCAGCACTTCACGCACGGCTTCAAGCAGTTTTTCCTCCGGTACGGAGCGCTGCGCTCCGGCTTGCTTCTGCAAATGCTGTTCGCGGCCTTTTTCCGATTTCGCAAGCTCGGCGTACGCCCATTGCTTGTTGCGATTATCGCGCGCGTCGATCGTGTAATCGCCTGTCGCGGTTGCGCTCGCTGGAGCCGCTAAGGGCGGCCATAGGCCGGTGCAAGCGACATTGCATGCGGACTTGCCGTCGGCATCTCTATCAAAAACATACAAGGTCATTCCGTTGTCACTTGTGAGCACTTTTCCCTTTGTGGAATCGCCGATTTTTGTCGGTATCGTCTTCGCAACGGCCACGCTCGCAACCATTGCTGCAGTAAGAGTGGCGAAGAGTGAAATTCGCATCTGTTTTGTTCTCCTGTTTGTCTCGCGGTGATGTGCGCTGACGCGTCGGAGAACCGGACGCACGAACATTTATTCCAATGATTCCAATCATATCCGCTCGAATTTTCGTGAGGTTTTTAGGGCCGATATTTGGTCGGGCTGCGCTTTCGCGCGGCCGCTCACCGGCCGGCGTGACGCGCCAGTACCTCGCGCACCGCTTCGACCAATTGCGCTTCTGGCACCGAGCGTTGCGCCTGCGCCTGTTTCTGCAAATGCTGTTCGCGGCCTTTTTCCGATTTCGCAAGCTCGGCGCCGACGATCAGGTCTTTGATCGTGACTTCGCCGCGCGCTTTCTCGTCGGAGCCCTGGATGACGACGCAAGGTGAATTGCGCCGATCGGCATATTTCATCTGCGGCCCGAATTTTCCCGAGCCAAGATAAAGCTCGGCGCGGATGCCGGCGTGGCGCAACTTTGCCACCATGGTCTGATAATCGGCGATGCGATCCTGATCGAACACCGTGACGACCACCGGCCCCGTTTCGGTTGCAAGATCGACCTTGCCGAGATATTCGAGCGCCGCGAGGAGCCGCGACACGCCAATCGAGAAACCAGTCGCCGGCACTGGCTCACTGCGGAAGCGCGAGATCAAACCATCGTAGCGTCCGCCGCCGCCGACCGAACCGAAACGCGGCGAGCCGTCTTCGGTTTCGGTTGCGAAGGTGAGCTCAACTTCAAAAACAGGCCCAGTGTAATATTCGAGACCGCGGACGACGGAGGGGTCAACGGCAATTCGATGGTCGGAATAACCGGCTGCTTCGACGAGGCTCCTGATTGCCTCAAGCTCTGCGCGGCCTTCTTGGCCGATGCGACTGTTCTTAAGACGCAGATCAATCTGGGCGATTTTATTGTCCGCATCCGCTGCCGGTTCAAACACACTCATGATCGTCTCAATTGCGCGCGCATCGAGCCCTGCACCTTTCGTGAAGTCGCCCGATTCGTCCTTGCGTCCTTCCGCAAGCAGTTGTCGAACGCCGTGATCGCCTAATCGATCAAACTTATCCATAGCGCGAAGAACCGTGAGACGGCGATTGGCATTTTTATCAGTGCTCAATCCAATTGCTTCCATGAGTCCGTCGAGCACCTTACGGTTGCTTACCTTCACCACATAACTGCCGCGTGGAATGCCGAGCGCCTCCATCGTATCAGCGGCCATCATGCACAGTTCCGCGTCGGCGGCGGGCGACGATGAGCCGACCGTGTCGGCATCGAATTGCATGAATTCACGGAAGCGGCCGGGGCCCGGCTTCTCGTTGCGAAAAACGGTGCCGACGCGATAGCTGCGATAAGGTTTTGGCAGCGTGTCAAAGTTCTCGGCGACGTAACGAGCGAGCGGGGCGGTGAGGTCGTAGCGTAACGACAGCCATTGCTCGTCGTCATCCTGGAACGAAAACACGCCTTCGTTCGGTCGATCCTGATCAGGCAGGAATTTGCCGAGCGCGTCCGTGTATTCGATCGCTGGGGTCTCGACCGGTTCGAACCCGTAAAGCTCGTAAACGGCGCGGATTTTCTCGATCATCTGCCGCGTCACGACGATTTCGCTCGCGCCGCGGTCGGCGAGTCCGCGCGGCAGGCGCGGCTTGAGCGATTTCTCCGATTTATCCGCCATGTCTTTATCCGTATGTCGGGGTGGTAGCAGTCGCATCAGGGAGCAGCAAGCGATAGGATCGTATCGCCGGCCCCGAGCCGGACTTGATGCCGGAGAGTAAGATGGCCCAGACGCGCCTTGCAGCGGTGACCGCGCCGAACGATCTCGAATCCTATTGGCTGCCGTTTACGCCCAATCGCAGTTTCAAGCGCTCGCCGCGCTTGATCGCTCGCGCCAAGGACATGCATTATTACAGCGCCGACAATCGCGCGGTGCTCGACGGCACCGCCGGATTGTGGTGCACCAATGCCGGACACAACCGCGATCCGATCGTGGCTGCGATCAAGCAGGCAGCCGAGGAACTCGACTATTCGCCGGCGTTCCAGTTCGCGCATCCGGCGGCGTTCGAGCTCGCCGGCCGCGTTGCCGCCCTCGCGCCAGGCGATCTTAACCGCGTCTTCTTTTGCAATTCGGGCTCGGAAGCCGTCGACACGGCGTTAAAAATCGCGATCGCTTATCACAATGTGCGCGGCGAGGGCGCCCGCACGCGTTTGATCGGCCGCGAGCGCGGCTATCACGGGGTCGGTTTCGGCGGCATTTCGGTCGGCGGCATCGTCAATAACCGCAAATTCTTCGGCTCGCTTCTGGCCGGCGTCGATCATCTGCCAGCGACCTATAGCCGCGAGCACCAGGCCTTCACCAAGGGCGAGCCGCAATGGGGCGCGCATCTTGCCGACGACCTCGAGCGCCTTATCACGCTGCACGATGCTTCGACGATCGCCGCAGTGATTGTCGAGCCGATGGCCGGGTCGACCGGCGTGCTGCCGGCGCCGCAAGGCTATCTGCAGCGGCTTCGCGCCATTTGCGACCGCCACGGCATTCTCCTGATCTTCGACGAAGTAATTACCGGTTTCGGACGGCTTGGCTATGCGTTTGCGGCCGAGCGCTATGGCGTCGTGCCGGATCTGATCACCTTTGCCAAAGGTGTCACGTCAGGCGCGGTGCCGATGGGCGGAGTAATCGCGCGTGATGGCATCTACGAAGCATTCATGCGCGGGCCGGAGCATGTGATCGAACTGTTCCACGGCTATACATATTCCGCCCATCCGCTTGCCTGCGCCGCCGGGCTGGCCACGCTCGAGCTTTATCGCGACGAGAACCTGTTCGCGCGCGCCAAGACGCTTGAGCCGCACTTCGCCGACGCCGCCATGACGCTAAAAGGGCTACCGGGCGTACTCGATATTCGCGCGGTCGGTCTTGCCGCCGGCATCGATCTCGCCTCGCGCCCTGGCGCGCCGGGCTTGCGAGCCTATCAAGCGATGGAGCGCGCGTTCCATAACGAAGGGCTCATGGTCCGCGCCGCCGGCGACACGATTGCGTTGTCGCCACCGCTCATCGTGAGCGAAGCGCAAATTGACGAAATATTCGACAAAGCGGGCCGGGCGATTAAGGCAGTGGCTTAGAATCCCTCTCCCCGCTTGTGGGGAGAGGTGATTTACCGCGGCTTCACGACCGCCCAACCGACATGGACCGTGCCGTCAGCACGGCGCATCGGCAGATCAAAAGGCGTGCCGAGTTCGGCGTCCGGTGCGATTGCGGCGAAGGCTGCCGGAATCTGCCGGGGATCGCCCTGCGTCCACACCAGGATCGCACCCTTGTCGCGCAGATCGTCGAGATCGATCCAGGGCGCGCGCGCCGGCAGTCCATCGACCAGCACCTGCGGCTGGTCGGGCGAATAATGTGCCAGATTGCCGCCGTCCCACATTGAGCCGATGACGTAGCGCAGTGGCGCGCAGTCCGGCGGCCGACAGGTCGCCTCCTTAAAGCGCGCGGTCAAGATTTCACCCAGTTTGTCCCCGGGAAACAGAACCGCGCGGTAGCGGTGGTCGAACTGCGGCAGGACGAGGTAATTGGCGATGAACGCAACCACGAAGATGGTGAACACCACGGCCCAAGCGCCAATGACGCGCGTCAAACGCACAGTGTCGAGATGAACGCGCGCGGCCATCACCAGCCAGACGCCGAGAAAGAGCCACAGCGGGTAGCCCCACATCGCCACCGCGCCGCGGCCGGTCGCCGCCGCCAGCGCAATCACCGTCAGTGCCGGGCCGAAGGCCAAGAGCGTTACGATGCGGCGATCGAATGGCTCGATGGCACTCTTCTTGGCTTCAAGGGGCTTGCGCTCGGCCGGCCAGAACAACGCTGAGGCGATGAGAAATGATGGCAGGAGGAAAAAGATCTGGCTCCCGAGGAAAAGGCCGGGATGTACTACGTAGTCGAACCAGCCGCGCACCGGCGTAGCCCGATGACTGGCATAGGCAAAGGGCAAAAAATCGCTCTGGAATAGCCAGATGATGTGCGGTGATGCGACAACAAGTGCAGCGCAAACCGCAAGCCATGGTCCCGGCGTCGCCCAGGCCCGCCGCGCTTGGCGATCCAACAGCATGAACAGTGCATAAGGGACCGCCAATACCACGACAAAATATTTGGCCCATAAGGCGCCGCCCATGGCGATGCCGAGCAAGCACCACGCCCCAAGCCCACCGCGCCGGAGCGCGGCGTGAAACGCATAGCCGGCTAGCGCCCAAAACGGCAGTTGAATGACGTCGTGATTGAATTTTACCGCCGTGTACTGGAAATAATGCAGCCCGTCGATGATCAGCACGGCGACCAGCGCGCCCGCCGCGCCGAGAAGCGGCCGAGCCAGCGCGAACACCAGGGCGAAAGCAACGAGCACCGCCGCCTGCGCGGTCGCGTAATAGGCGATGTCGGCGCCGAAGACGCGATGCACCGCCTCGATCAACCACCATGGCAAGGGCGGCAGCTTGTCATAGCCGAGCTGCCATTCGCGGCCGTAAACCAGCGCCTCGATGAGATCGAGCGGCAGATTGGCGTAAAGTAGCGCCGGCAATACGGTCCAAACGGCAAAATGCACCATCAGGAAAATGCCGAATGCGACGTTCGGCCGGCGCTCAGCGGCGCGGATCAAGCCCGTGGCCGGAATGGCGGCCGACAGGCGCATGCTGGCGGCGAGATTTTCGGGCATCTCGTTAATTGCTCGTCACATTTGCCCTAAAAGCGCGTCTAGGGCCTCCGCCACGTTTAGCATGCGCAAATTCGGAACTTGCAGCCTGCCTCGCGCTTGTGGACACTGATAGCATCCGGCAAGAACCGACAAGAGGTTTGGCCAAGAAGTTGCCAAGAGGTTGCCCTGGTGTTTTGGCCTAAGAGGAATCGGTCACATGGTGCGCATTAGTGCCTTCTTGATCGCTGTCTGCATGGTGCTGATCGCCGGCGCGCTGGGCGTCGCGGTCTATGCGCGCTTCGGCTTTACCGGCGCGGAATCAGCGCTGGCCGGGCTCGGTGCGCTCACGGCGCTCGCGGTTTATTACGTGGTTGCCGCCCGCAAGCATGATCGCATTGAAATCAGCAACCAGCTCGCCAAACTCGCCCGTGGCTCCGGCGATCTGGCTAGCCAGTTTGCTGAATTCGACCGCCGCTTGAACGAGATCGAGGCTAAGATCGACTCCAGCGTTGAACGCGCTGCGGCGACGTCTCAACCGCTCGCGGACGAGCTCGAGCGGCTCTCGATATCGGTCAGAGGGCTTGCCGGTTCGGTGACGGCCCACGAGGCGGCGCTGCACGATCATTCGACCAATGGGCGAACCACTATTGAGGATCTTCCGGGGATCGTCGGCACCGAACACTCGAATGCGCCTGCTGCCGCGCGTCTGCAATTCACAGGAAGTGCGTCTCGAGTCCATCCGACCAACGGCAAAACTGCTCCATTGGCGCGATTGGATCGTGGCGCCATTGTCGCCGCGCTGCGAAAGACGGTCGCAGCCGGCGAGATCGAACTTCACCTGCAGCCGGTGGTGACCCTGCCACAGCGCAAATTGCGCTATTACGAGGCGTTGGCCCGGCTCAAGGCCGAGACCGGCGAGCTTATCACCGCGGCCGACTTCCTGTCGGATGCCGAAGCTGCGGCGCTGATGCCAGAGATCGATTACTGTGCCGCCGCGCGCTGCGTGCAAATCGTCCGTCGGCTGTTGCTGCAAAAGCGCGAGATCGGCGTATTCTGCAATCTCGCGACGGCGACACTCGCTGATGCGAGCTTTGCGAAATTTCTTCAATTAATGGACGCCAATCGCGCAGTCGCCTCCGCGCTGGTGTTCGAGTTTACCCAGCGCGCTGTTCGCGCCATGGGGCCTGTTGAGCACGCGAGCCTAGCCTCACTCGCCGAACGAGGTTTCCGTTTTTCGATGGACACTCTTGCCGACCTTCGCGTCAACGCGCGTGATTTGAACGAGCTCGGCTTCCGCTTCGTCAAGGTGCCGGCGACGCTCCTGTTCAATCGGCTCGGGGCGGCTGCAGCCAACATCCATCCAGCCGAATTTTCCGACGCGTTGGGCCGCTTCGGCATCGACCTGATTGCCGATCGGATCGAGCATGAGAATACAGTGATTGAGTTATTGGACTACGACGTCCGCTTTGGTCAGGGCGTATTATTCTCGCCGCCGCGGCCGCTGCGCGCGGGCGTGTTGGAAAAGGCCGATTTCAAAACCGACGAGCACGATGCGCCGAATGATCAGCCTGAGCCAGCTCCTGCTGCAGATCTTGCTCTGCTTGCCCGGGCCAGTATGAGACCCAGTTGAGCCCGCAGCCGAGATCATGCACGTAGATCAGCAAGCGCCGGGTCAGCAGGCGTTGGGTCAGCAGGCGTTCGGTCGGCGAGCACTGCTTCGCATCACGGGCAAGGCCGCGTAAATTATCAGCCGTGGTCGATTTCATCCAACGATTTGAGCCGCTGGCGCGCGACTATGACGTCGTGTTGTGCGACGTCTGGGGCGTGGTGCACAACGGGCTCGCGGCTTTTCCGGCGGCTTGCGACGCGCTCATGCGCTTTCGTGCCGAGGGCGGTACCGCGATGTTGATCACGAACGCGCCGCGCTCGGGGGAGGCGGTCGCGCGCATTCTCGACCGCCTGAAAGTGCCGCGCCAAGCCTATGACGCGATCACGAGTTCCGGTGATGTCACTCGTGGCATCGTCAAGACGCGGCTTGCCGAAAGCGTCTTTCATCTCGGCCCCGAGCGCGATCTATCGATTTTCGCCGGTCTTGATGTGAAGTTCGCTCCACCGGAAGCCGCCGACTATGTCGTGTGCTCGGGTCTGTTCGACGACACGATCGAGACGCCGGAGGACTATCGCGAGCTGCTCCAGGCGCTGCGCGCACGATCGCGGTTCATGGTCTGCGCCAATCCCGACATCGTTGTCGAGCGCGGCGATACGCTGGTGTATTGCGCCGGCGCGCTCGCCGATGCGTATGCCGAACTCGGCGGCGATGTGCTCTATTGCGGCAAGCCGCACCCGCCGATCTATGAGCTCGCGCTCGCTACCGCGGCCGGATTGCGCAACGCCAAGACATTGTCCAATCAGCGAGTGCTCGCCATTGGGGATTCGGTGCGGACCGATCTCAAGGGTGCCGCCGCCTTGGGTTTGGATTGTATGTTCATTACCTCTGGGATTCACGCCGAAGAATACGGTTCGCGCGAAGCACCTGATCTGGCGGCCCTCAACACGATGTTCGCCGCCGCCGGCGTCAAGCCGCGCGGCGTGATGCGCGAACTGATCTGGTGAGCGGCCGATGCCGGCGAAAACCTTCCCGGTCGTGCGCGATTTTGCGCCTGCCGCCGCGCTTCGCGGTGCGACCGTCGCCATCGGCAATTTCGACGGCGTGCATCGCGGCCATAAAGCAGTGATCGCGGCCGCGCAGGCGCGGGCCCGCGCACTCGGCAAGCCAGCGGCCGCGCTCACCTTCGAGCCGCATCCACGCGCGTTCTTTGATCCGCAGGAGCCGCTGTTCCGCCTCACCGACGAGGCCGCCAAGTTGCGGCTGCTCGCGGCGACTGGCCTCGACGGCGCGATCGTACTTACCTTCGACGCAAGCTTGGCGAAACTGAGCGCGGACGATTTCGTCAAGCGCATCCTGGTAGACCACTTTGCCATTAGCGGCGCCGCAATCGGGTTTAATTTTCATTTCGGCGCCAATCGCACCGGCTCGCCGGAATTTCTCAAAGCCGAGGGCAAGCGATACGGCTTTGCCGTCGACATCGTTCCGCCATTGCTGGACGGCGGCCGGCCGGTCTCTTCGGGACCGATCAGGGCGGCGCTTGCCGAGGGACGGCCCGACGAGGCGGCAGAATTGCTGGGCTATCCCTGGTTCGTGTCCGGAACGGTGATCCACGGCGACAAGCGCGGACGCGAGCTCGGATTTCCGACCGCCAATCTTCGGCTCGATCCAACCTGCGCGCTTCGTAACGGCATCTATGCCGTGCGCGCAGCGTCAGGCGGGCGCCGCTACGACGGGGTTGCGAGTTTCGGCCGCCGGCCAATGTTCGATACCGGCGTCGTGCTCTTGGAGATTTTTTTGTTCGATTTTTCCGGCGATCTCTACGGCGCGAATATCGACGTCGCGTTCATTGCCTGGCTGCGCGAGGAAGCGACGTTCGCCTCGGCCAAGGATCTGGTGCGTCAGATGGAAGCAGACAGCCGGCACGCCCGTGAAGCGCTGGCGCGCGGCGGCGACGCGTTCCCGCCGATCTAAAACTCCTGCCGCTCTTCCGCTTTGTTGCGGTATTCGCGCGCCCATTGCGCGGCCAGGAAGCCGAGCAACGCCACCGGCACGATGCGTTGCCAGCCGATCGTGCGGCCGGCCTGGACAGCAGCCCCGAGAACTTTTGGATCGAACAGCCAAGACGGGGAATGCGCTCGTGCTGCGCGAGCAAGAATGGCGCGCTCACGGGCGCGGCGGCGCGCTGAGACGCAGACCATTGCAGCGCCGAGCGCGATTACGACGAACACGCCTGCCATGATCAGGCCGGCGAACACAGTACCGAACTGAACCACGAGCCAGGCATAGGCGCTGACGCAGAGAAACGCAAAGGCGATGAGCAATGCGGCAACGATAACGACGGCCGACACCACCACCGTCGTGCTGAGCCCGCTTCTTGCCTGGACGAGTAATGTAACTTCGCGCGTCACGGTCTTGAACATGATCGACCCGTACGCTTCATCAAACACGTCGACATTAACTTCGCGATCGACGACAACTTCGCGATCGACGACAGCCGCCATTTCGAGCGGTCAATTCCGCCGATGTTAAAAGATTCCCAGTCCACTAGATTAGCGTCGCCAGATCGCACCGAACAGAAAACCCAATCCTAGCGCCATTGCCAGCGTCGTATAGGGGCGCTCCTTGATCGATTCGTCGACCGCCTCGACAAATTTGTCGGAGACCTCGCGCATCGCATCGACTGCCTCGCGGCCTTTATCCTGCGCGTCGGAAACCATGCCTTCGGCGCCGGATCTGGCGCGCTGCCAGGCGGCGGTGCCTCTGTTGGCGACGATGTCGGCGACTTGCTGGGCAAGCTGGGTGAAATCGTCACGCAACGTTTGCATATCTTTCTGCAGGTCGCCCGAAGCCGCGCTAGCGGCTTTGCCGAAATCGCGCACGCCCTCGCGCGCTTGATTAGTGGCGTCACGCATATTGCTGGAAACCGTTGATGCGTTGCCCATGCTGTTACTCCATGAATGCAAAACTGCTGGATTGATCAAGATAATAGCTTCAACGCGGCAAAAGTTCCATTTACTCAGGCAGCCTGACATCTTCCGCGGGAAATAGGTGGTTCACGACCACAAGCCCGATGATGGACAGCGGCGCGGCAAGCAGCGCCCCCATTGGCCCCCACATCCAGGTCCAAAATGCCAGAGCCAAAAAAATCACAAGCGGATTGAGCGTGAGCCGTCGCCCGACAAGGGTCGGGGTTATCAGGTGGCCTTCCAGCGTCGCGAGCGCGATCAAGCCGAGCGGTGCGATCAAGGCGTGTGCAAGCGAAGGAAAGGTGACGAGTCCGACGCCAAACAGCACGATGACCATGACGGCGGGTCCGATATAAGGCACGTAATTGAAGAGGCCGGCTAGAAAACCAAAGATGAGGGGATTGGGAAAACCGATCAACCACGCGCCAAGGGCGACAATCGACGCAATGCAGATGTTGACGATCGTCACCACGGTAAGATAGGCGGCGAGATTGCGCTCGATGTCGCGCATGATCTTCAAAAACCGCAGCTTGGAATCGCGATTGCCAAACAGCGCTACGAACTGGTTGCGCAGCTCGATCTCGCCGACGAGAAAAAACAGTAAAGTGGTGAAAAACAGAACGAGTTCTCCTGCAGCCGGTGTGACAAACGCGACCACCGGGAGGAAGACTGTGGAAGCAGGCATATTCACGCTCAGCCCGCTATTGTCGCCGAACAGCGAAGTCTGCAATTCGCGCAAAGCCGCTAGCGGCTGATCGAGCACGGCGAGTTTATCTTTAATGCTGGAGCCGATCTCCGGCGCCCGGCCGATCCACTCGGTGACCGGCCGCGCCAGCACCATGGCCGCGAGGCTTAAGGCTCCGAACCCGAACAGCAGAATCAGGATTGCCGTGACCCAGGTCGGAATGCCGCGGCGTTTGGCGGCTTTGATCAGCGGCGCGAGAGTGAGCGCCAGTATGGCCGCCGCCAGGATCGGCAACAATATCGGGCGACCGACGTAAAGAAAGGCGCCGATCGCGAGCAGGAAAATGCCGATGATCGCGCCGTGTCCGGCCGACACCCACATATTATTGATGCTGTCGACGGGCAGGGGATCACTGATGATCAGCGACTGGCGGACCTCGCGGTCGGCCCGGGTCTCGTCCACGATGGCTCCCTCTCCCGCAGGCCTGCCTCAATCCCGCCGACTTAACGCCAAGGCGAAGGGCTCGGTTCCTCGGTCACTTGGTGGGCGGGCTCGGTGGGGATGGCGGACACCCTTTCCGCACCGCAACGGGCTTGTTAGAAGGCGCATCCGAGACCAGAAGCTTGACAATGACCGAACCTAAAGCGCGCGATTACAGCGAAACGCTGTTTCTCCCTAAGACCGATTTTCCAATGCGCGCCGGGCTGCCACAGAAGGAGCCGGAAATTCTGGCGCGCTGGCAGAAGCTCGATCTCTACGCGCGGCTGCGCGCCGTGGCGGCCGGACGGCCGCGCTTCGTCCTCCATGACGGTCCGCCTTATGCCAACGGCAACATCCACATCGGTCACGCGCTTAATAAGATTCTCAAGGACGTGGTGACGCGCAGCCAGCAAATGCTCGGCTTCGATTCGAATTACGTCCCGGGTTGGGACTGCCACGGCCTGCCGATCGAATGGAAGATCGAAGAAGAGAACTATCGCGCCAAAGGCAAAGCGAAGCCGGATTTGTCCAATCCGTCGGCGCTCGTTGAATTCCGCCGTGAATGCCGGCAGTTTGCCGAACACTGGATCAAAGTGCAGCGGGAGGAATTCGAGCGCCTCGGCGTTGTCGGCGACTGGGCGCATCCGTACACGACAATGGATCCCTTCGCCGAGGCGCAAATCGCGCGCGAACTGATGAAGTTCGCCGCCAACGGCACGCTCTATCGTGGCTCGAAGCCGGTGATGTGGTCGGTGGTCGAGAAGACTGCGCTCGCCGAAGCCGAGGTCGAATATGAGGACTTTGTCTCGGATCAGGTGTGGGTGAAATTTCCGCTGCGCAAGATGCGCTCGCGTTCGCCAGGCGTGGAGTTGCCTGATCTCAGTGGTGTTTCAGTTTTAATCTGGACGACGACTCCGTGGACCATCCCCGGGAATCGCGCCGTCAGCTATTCGCCCAAAATCGAGTACGGCCTCTATCAGGTCGTGGATGCGCCCTCGGATAATTGGGCGAAGGTGGGAGACCGCTTTCTGCTCGCAGACAAGCTGGCTGTCGACGTCTTCAGACAAGCGCGCGTCACCGCGCTTAAGAGACTCGCGCCGATTGCCGCGGAAAAATTGTCGGGTCTGTTATGCGATCATCCGCTCAAAAGTTTGGGTGGCTATGATTTTCCAGTCCCGCTTCTTCCCGGCGATCATGTCACCGAAGATACCGGCACCGGTTTCGTCCATACCGCGCCGGGACACGGCCGCGAAGACTTCGATCTTTGGACGGCCAATGCGGTGAAGCTTGCCGCGCAGAGCATCAACACGAATATACCCTACACCGTCGATGCCGATGGTCGTTTCACTGAACAGGCTCCGGGCTTCGTCGGCAAGCGCGTGCTGATCGAAACCGGCGACAAAGGCGACGCTAACGAAGCGGTCATCAAGGCGCTCATCGAGGCCGGCATGCTGATCGCGCGCAGCCGACTCAAACATCAATACCCGCATTCGTGGCGGTCGAAAAAACCGGTGATCTTTCGCAACACGCCGCAATGGTTCATCGCAATGGATAAGGGCATCGAGCGGCACAACGATACGCTGCGTCACCGGGCGCTTGCCGCGATCAAGGCCACCCGTTGGGTGCCGGGGCAAGGCGAGAACCGCATTATCGGAATGATCGAGAGCCGGCCCGATTGGGTGATCTCACGCCAACGCGCCTGGGGCGTGCCGATCACGCTCTTCATCAAAGAGAAGTCCGATGGTTCTGTGGACATCCTCAGCGATCCCGAGGTGAATGTCCGGATTATCGAAGCCTTCGAGCAAGAAGGCGCCGATGCCTGGTACAAACCCGGCGCCCGCGAGCGCTTTCTTGGCAAGCTCGCCAATGACGGTTGGGAAAAAGTCGACGACATTCTCGATGTCTGGTTCGATTCCGGCTCGACGCACGCATTCGTGCTCGAGGACCCGCAGCATTTTCCCGCGCTCGCCCATGTTAAGCGCAAGGCGGACGGTGGCGCCGAGGCGGTGATGTATCTCGAAGGCTCCGACCAGCATCGCGGCTGGTTTCAGTCTTCGCTCTTAGAAAGCTGTGGCACGCGCGGCCGCGCGCCGTTCGACATCGTGCTCACCCACGGTTTCGTGCTCGACGAGGACGGCCGCAAAATGTCGAAATCGCTGGGCAATGTCACCGCGCCGCAGGACGTGATGCGGGATGCCGGGGCCGACATTCTGCGGATGTGGGTCGGCGCCGCCGATTATGCGGACGACCTGCGCATCGGCCCGGAAATCTTGAAAACGACCGTCGATACGTATCGCAAGCTGCGCAACACGCTGCGCTGGATGCTCGGCAATCTGGCCCACTTTCATGCCGCCGACCGCGTCGCGCCCGAGGCGATGCCGGAACTCGAAAGACTGATGTTGCACCGGCTGGCCGAACTCGACCCGCTGGTCCGCCTCGCTTATGCGAATTTCGATTACAAACGCATTTTTGCTGCGCTCAATGCATTCATGACCGCCGATCTTTCGGCGTTCTATTTCGATATCCGCAAGGACGCGCTGTATTGCGATCCTTATTCGTCGGTCACTCGCAAATCGTGCCTCACCGTGCTCGATTATTTGTTCCGCGCGACCGTGTGTTGGCTCGCCCCGATGCTCTGCTTCACGGCGGAAGAGGCTTGGCTCGCGCGCGATCCCTCGGCGCAATCGGTGCATCTCGAATTATTTCCTCCGGTGCCCGCGACGTGGCGCAACGACGCGCTCGCTGAAAAATGGCGCAAGCTGCGCACCATCCGCCGCGTCGTCACTGGCGCGCTCGAGATCGAGCGCGCGCAAAAGCGCATCGGCTCCGCGCTCGAAGCGCATCCGATCATCCATGTCGCTGACCCCGACCTGTTCGCCGCGGCGGTGGATGCCGATCTCGCCGAACTGTGCATTACCTCGGAGGCCACTCTAGTCGAGGGCGATGGTCCGCCCGATGCGTTTCGGCTACCCGACGTGCCGGGTGTCGCAGTCGTGCCGCAACTCGCCGAGGGCCGCAAATGCGCGCGGTCGTGGAAAATTTCCCCGGCGGTCGGCCTCGACCCGCAATTTCCGGACGTCACACCGCGCGACGCGCAGGCGCTGCGCGAATGGGAAGCGATTCGCAAGGCGGCCGAGTAGGGGGATCCTTTGACCGATGCCGTGCCTCGTGTTCCGCCGCATTCCTATCTGTGGGGACGATTAAGCGCGCTTGGCTTGGCCGTTGCGGCGCTCACCTGTTTTGTCGATCAGGCCTCGAAATTCTGGCTGCTGTTAAGCTTCGATCTCGCCGGCCGTGGCCGCTTCGCGCTAATGCCATTCGTTGATCTGGTTCTGACCTGGAACACCGGCATCAGCTACGGCTTGTTTCCGCAGCAAGGCCCGATCGGGGAATGGGCCTTGTTCGCTTTCAAACTGGCCGCGGTTATTTTCCTCTGGGTGTGGCTTGCACGCGCGACATGGCGTCTCACCGCCGTGGCGCTCGGGCTCATCATTGGTGGGGCGGTGGGTAACGCCATCGACCGGTTGCATTGGCCGGGCGTCATGGATTTCGTGCTTTTCCACATCGAGACGGCAAGTTTCGAATTTCGCTGGTATGTGTTCAACCTTGCCGATGTTGCGATTGTTGCGGGTGTGACGGTGCTGCTATATGAATCGCTCTTGAGTGGTGCCGCAAAAGCGCCCTGATCGCGGACGATAAGCTGCTGCCGGGCTTGATTTATTTAGTCTTTCGGGCTGGACTGGTCGGGGGCGCGTTCGAGGGAAACTCCCAGCAGGCACTGGGAGCAAGTCTTGGGGTGAGGGTATGCCGCTCCGTCGCATCGTTTTGACCGGCCTTGATCGCCGCAGCCGCTGCTGCGTCAGCCCGGCCGTGTTCGGGATCATATTTGCCGTGGCAACGACCTGCGCTTGTGCATCGGTCGCACGTGCCGGCGACTATGACGATCCGTCAGGGACAACGTTCACGTCGAAAGTTCTGAAGGCCATCGGGCTTCCCGATCCCGACCACCCGGAATACGAAATCAATTACAGCGAGCGCTCGCCTTTGGTGGTGCCGCCGAATCGCGATCTGCGCGCGCCAATTTCGACCGATCGGGCGCCTGCGACAAACTGGCCGGACGATCCCGATCTCAAAAAGCGCCAGGCTGGCAAAAAAGACAACAGACCCGCCCCTGCGGCCGACCCCATCATGGAAGAAGGCCGCCCGCTCCGCCCGGACGAGCTCATGCCGAACGGGAACCGTTCCAGCGCATCGCCCAGCTCCCCAGGAATCGAGCCGAAAGGGCAAACGGGCATTTTGAACTTCGGCTGGTTCAAAAAAGAAGAGTACGGAACCTTCACCGGCGAGCCAGCGCGCGCGAACCTGACCGATCCGCCGCCCGGCTATCAAACACCATCCCCTGATCAGCCATATGGAATTGGTCCGGATCGCAAGCCCCTCAAAGCGTCGAACCGGAACGAGATCATGGAGGCGCCGAAATAACCGCTTCCGCTCTCCTGATGGAGGGACGCGAGGCGGCGCAACCGGTCGATGCGCGCAGGGATGAGGTTGGCTAAAATCCTGTTACTCACTGCCGCGCTTGCGGGCGCAACCTCGGGCGCGGCCTATGCCGGCGCGAACGTCAGCCATTTTACGCTGGCCAACGGGCTCGAAGTCGTGGTCGTACCGGATCATCGCGCGCCCGTCGTTACCCATATGATCTGGTACAAAATAGGCGCGGCCGACGAAACTCCTGGCAAATCCGGCCTCGCGCATTTCCTCGAACATCTGATGTTCAAGGGCACCGAGAAGAATCCCGGGGACACGTTCTCGCGCGAAGTCGCCGAAATCGGCGGTCAGGAAAACGCATTCACCGCGAGCGACTATACCGGCTTCTTCCAGCGGGTGACGCGCGACCACCTTAGGGAAATGATGGCGCTAGAAGCCGATCGCATTACCGGCTTGGTGCTCACCGATGATGTGGTGCGGCCCGAGCTCAACGTTGTGCTTGAAGAACAAAACATGCGGGTCGCTAATAATCCGGCCGCTCGGTTGGGCGAGCAGATAGATGCGGCGCTCTATCTCAACCATCCCTATGGCCGGCCGGTGATCGGTTGGCGTCAGGAAATAGAACAGCTCGATCGCGACGATGCGTTGGCGTTCTATCGCCGCTTCTACAGTCCGAACAACGCCGTCGTCGTCGTCGCCGGCGACGTCATGGCCGACGAAGTGAAAGCCGACGCCGAAGCGACCTACGGTAAAATTGCCGATCGCGCCGAGGCCAATCCGCGGCACCGGCCGATGGAGCCGGTGCAGGAGGCACCGCGCACGGTGACGCTCGCGGACATGCGCGTCGAGCAGCCGAGCGTCAGCCGCGATTATCTCGTGCCCTCGGAAACCTCGGCGAAGGCTGGCGAAAGCGAGGCGCTCGAAGTCCTCGCTCATGTTTTGGGCAGCGGTGAAAATTGCCGTTTGTACCGCAGCTTGGTCATCGACCAGGGATTGGCGCTCAATGCCGGCGCTACTTATTCCGGCACCGCACTCGACTATGCGAAATTCACAGTCTTTGGCTCGCCCAAGCCGGGAGTGCCGCTGCATCAGCTCGAAGCTGCGATTGATGCCATTCTCGCCGAACTCGGCGCCCACGGCGTTACAGCTGATGAACTTGACCGCGCCAAAACCCGTCTGATCGCCGACGCGGTTTATGCCGAGGACAATCAAGCGGCTTTAGCCCGCTGGTACGGCTCGGCGCTGGCGACCGGGCAGACCGTCGAGGGTGTGCGCACCTGGCCGGATCGTATTCGCGCCGTCACCGCCGAGGCCGTGCAAAACGCCGCCCGGACCTGGCTCGACCGCCGCCATTCCGTCACCGGCTATTTGGTCAAAAGCCTGCAATCCGAGGAGAAGCGATCGTGAACGCCGATTGGCTCGCTCGGCTCCGCCACCGCGGCGCTACATCCATTTTGCCACGCGCGGGACTGAGGCATTGCTTGCTGCTCGTCGCGGCGATCGCGTCAGCGGGGACGCTATTTGCGGTGCCGGCCAAGGCGACCACGATCGAACACGTGGTCAGTGCCGGCGGGATCGAAGCATGGCTGGTGCATGAGCCGGCGGTGCCCCTGATCGCGGTGGATTTCGCCTTCGCGGGCGGCGCCGTTCAGGATCCGCCCGGGAAATCGGGCACCGCGACGCTTGCTGCGTCGCTGCTTGATTCCGGCGCCGGCGACCTGGATTCCCACGCATTTTCGGACCGGCTCGAGCGCAAAGCGATTGAAATGAGCTTCTCAGCGCAGCGTGACACCATTCGCGGCACGATGCGCACGTTGGCCGAAAATCGCGACGATGCGTTCGATCTGTTGCGGCTCGCGGTTACGGCGCCGCGATTCGATGCCAAAGATGTCGAGATCAGTCGGGCGCAAATCCTCTCTCTGCTTCGCCGCGAGACCACAAGCCCAGCCGATATCGCCAGCCGGCGCTGGTGGGAGACGGCTTTCGAAGGCCACCCTTATGGCCGCCCGTTAAACGGCACGCCGGAAACGCTGTCGAGCATTTCGATCGCCGACCTGAAATCCTACGCGCACCGGGTCCTCGCACGGCAAAACCTTAAGATCGCAGTGGTCGGCGACATCGATGCCGAGACGCTCAAGCCGCTGCTCGACCGGACTTTCGGCGCGCTGCCGGAAAAGCCTGACCTTGTCTCGATTACCAATGTCGCACCACGCGGTCTTGGGCGACGCCTCGAGGTGAGCCTCGATGTGCCGCAGACCGTCGTCGATTTCGGCGGGCCTGGAATTTCGCGGCAGGACCCCGATTTCATGGCGGCTTATCTGGTCAATCACATTCTCGGCGGCGGGTCGTCGGACTCGCGACTCTATCAGGAAGTCCGCGAAAAGCGCGGGCTCGCTTATTCGGTCTCCGACAACCTCGTGTGGCTCGATCATGCGGCGGTGCTGCTCGGCGGGACCGCAACGCGCGCGGACCGCGCCGGCGACACGATCGATCTCATCGAAAAGGAAATCCGGAGATTTGCCGACGGCGGTCCGACCGCGGGCGAACTGACAGAGGCGAAGAAGAACCTTAACAGCGCATTTGCCCTTAATCTCGACAGCTCGACCAAGATCGCTGCATTGCTCGTGCAACTGCAGCTCGACGGGCTGGACACCGATTATTTCACCCGCCGCTCTACCATGATCGAAGCCGTGACGCTTGACGACGCGCGCCGGGTGGCTAAGCGCCTGCTGGACAAGGGCCTATTGGTCACGGTGGTAGGCAAGCCGCAGGGCTTCGCTTCGAGCAAGCCGAATTAATCGGCATCACGCGCGCTTAAGTTTGGTGCAGCGTGGCGGGACGTGCCATGGGGCGACGCAAGCTTGAACATAGTCTGAAATCTCAGCAACTGCGCGAGCGGCTGATAGACGTATTTGCAGGTGCGGTCTGCAGCACCCTGTCAATCGCGTACTGTCTGTCTTACGCGGCGCTGATTTTTACCGGCCCGCTCGAGCATCAGCTTTCCTATGGCGTTGCGGTAACCTTCCTGTCGGCTGCGGTCGTCGGATCAATTGTCGCCTTGTTCAGCTCGCTGCCTTTCGCCATCGCCGGACCGGACAGTTCGGCGGTGGTCATATTTGCGGCAATGGTCACGACCGTCGTCCGGCGGCTCATCGCACAAGGCAACCAAGATCTCCTTGCGCCAGTCGTGACCGCCATGTCGTTGGCAACAGTGCTGACCGGCTTGTTGCTTTGTGCACTCGGCTTCACGCGCGCAGGGCGCGCGATTCGCTTTGTGCCTTATCCAGTCATCGGCGGATTTTTGGGCGCGACCGGATGGTTGATCATTACCGGCGCAATTCAGGTAGTCACCGATCAGAAACCCACACTCTCAAATATTGAAGCGTTTCTCAATGTTTCGGTCATGGCAAAATTTGCGGCCGCTCTCGCCGTGGCCTTGATGCTGCATGTTTTGCTTCGCCGCTCGAAAAGTCCTTTCATTCTGCCCGGCATACTCTTGGGGACCGTCGCGGTGGCCCACTTGGTCGTCGTCGCGGCTGGTTCGTCCGTGAGCGCCGCGCAAGCCTCGGGTTGGATGTTTCCGGCGCAGTCGGAAGCTGCCCTCGCGGTACCCTGGAAGCCAGCGACCCTGGCCAACTTCCCTTGGGCCTCGCTGCCGTCGATCGCCGGCGACATCGTCGCCATTATGTTTGTCACGGTCATTACACTTTTGCTCAACACGACCGGAATCGAGATCGCGACCCGCACCGAAGCTGATATCGAACGCGACCTCAAATCACTCGGACTCGCCAATCTTCTAACGGCGGCGTTTGGAGGATATGCGAGCTGCACCTCATTAAGTCGCAGCACACTGGCTCGCCTGGCAGGCGCTACCGGCCGTCTATCCGGACTGACGGTCGCGGCGATATTTGTGGCGCTGCTTGTCGTCGGCCCCGGCTTTCTCGGTTATGTGCCAAAATATGTCCTCGGCGGTGTGTTGTTCTTTCTGGGTGCGGGCCTCGTCTATCAATGGCTGGTGGAATCGTCGCAGCGATTGCTGCTTGTCGAATATCTGTCGCTGGTCGGCATCGCGGTTCTCATCATCAACTGGGGCTTCGTCGCGGGCGTTCTGATCGGCGTGATGATTGGCTGCGCCACGTTTGCGCTGAGCGCGAGCCGCGTGAACGTCATCAAGTTCAGTTTCGATGGTTCGGAATTCCATTCTTCCCTCGATCGCAGTCCGCGTGAACTCTCGCTCCTGGCCGCGAACGGGCCGGAGATTCAAGGCATGGCGCTGCAGAGCTATTTGTTCTTTGGGTCGGCGAACAGGCTTTACCAGCACGTAAAGACGCTGCTCGAACGCCAGCTCAAGTGCCGCTTCCTGATTTTCGATTTTCGCCTGGTAACCGGCATCGATTCGTCTGCGACGCACAGTTTCTTGCAAATCAAGGAGGCGGCCGCCGTCGCCAGAGCCAGAATCGTGCTGGTCAATCTCACACCTGAATTGGAGAAGGCGTTTCGCGCCGTCAGGTTTGTGTCCGATGACATGATCGTCGCCTCCGACCTGGACCAAGCGCTAGAATGGTGCGAACAGGCGGTGATCGAAGCGCATCAGCCACAAGGTGACGATATCGGATCGTTCCGCACCTGGCTGGCCGAAGCTTTGGGTGACCCGCAATATGCCGAGGCCTTGGCGGGCTACTGCCGGCGCCGCGAAGTGGAGGCGGGACAAATCGTTGCTCGCGAAGGCGACAAAGCCGACGCGATGCATTTTATTCTCGAGGGGCGGATCGGAATTATTGTCGATATCGGCGAAACACGCAGGATGCGCGTGCGCAGCCTCGGCCGGCATACAACTATCGGAGAGATGGGCTTGATCGCGCACCGCATGCGCAGCGCGACCATTCAAGCCGAAACCGCAAGCGTGCTCTACGAGCTGACTGCCGAATCATACGAACAGATGAAGCGTGATATGCCCGCGTTGAGCCAGGCGCTGCTCGGTTATGTTATTGGCGTGATGGCGGAGCGTCTGAATTTCGCCAACCGCGCCATCGGCGTTCTGCAGCGATAAAGTGCGGTGAGTGACGCCACAGTTCAGATTTTGCGACTATCGTAGGCCCAGTGCATAACAGCCTGCCGCTGGCGCCGTCGGCACCTTAGATCGCCCTTCGGACAATTACGTTTGATCTGCGCGATGTGCCGTCGCATAGCTTTCCAACGCTTGATTTGGCGCACGTCTTCATCGGCCATTCGTCGTCCCATGTAATAGCGGCAGTACCATTGAAACCATCCGCGCGGGTCATCGGGGTGAATCCAGCCTTTCTCACGCCACACCGATAACGGTTGACTGGCATCCACGCCGAAAAAATTGAGTTTGCAGTTGCGACCCGAGCGAGAGAGTTTAGCGCGCTTGAACCACGAAATAGGAAATTCCTTACGACAATCGGTCATATACTTGCCGCAGAATATGCCGAGTTCAAGCATCTGTTTGGGTGAAAGTTCAGGACGAAATTCTGGATCGAAATTGCGGCCGGTCGGCTGCGTGAGAACATATCTATAGCCGCGTTGCATCCTATCATTCACGGTCACCGTTCGATTTCGCTTTTTCATCGCTGCAATGGCGTTACGCAATTGCGATCCTGGCGCCCAAGGGCACTGCCGTGACCGAAACCACCCCTGGCGCGGGTGTCAGTCTTTGGCTGGAAGCGTGCGCCGCAGCTATTGCGGCGTAATCCCAGCGAGCTGGGCGGCTTTACTCATATTTTCGTAATCGGTGCGAATGAATTCGGCGAATCCCTTCGCGGTCATCTGTTCGGGCGAAGCAACTTCGGATCCGAGGCCGATCAGACGCTCGGCGGCGGGGCTTCCCGTGCTCAAACCTTGTGCGATCGCCTGTTGCAATTTGTCGATGGCGTCCGGTGGTGTCTTTGCCGGCGCCACGACGCCGATATAGCTTTGCGCGGTGAAGCCTTTCACGCCGCTTTCGTCAAAGGTGGGAATGTCCGGCGCGAGCTTGGAGCGGTGAAGCGCGGCGATGGCAATGATATGCGCTTGGCCGGCTTGGTGCATCGGCAACGCGGTGGAGAATTCGGTCATCGCGCCGTCGATATTTCCGCTGATCAGATCAGGCATCAGCGCGCCGCCGCCGCGATAAGGAACGTGCGTTAGATTAGCGCCGGTCGCCGCTTTCAGCCGCTCCAGTGTCATGTGGGTGGCGCTGCCGACGCCGCTCGTTGCGACCGTGACCGCGGCGGTCTTCGACCGGGTGATGAGCTCGCCCATGGTCTTTGCTTCAATCTTGTTGCTCAAGATGAGCGCGTGCGGCACGTAGCTCGTCAATGCCACGGCGGTGAAGTCCTTTAGCGGATCGTAGCCGAGATTGGCGTGGACGAACGGATCGACCGTCAGCGGTCCGTTTGATCCGACCAGGAGCGTATAGCCGTCCGGGTTCGCATGGGCGACGAACTCGGCGCCGATGCTGCCGCCGCCACCGCCGCGATTCTCGACCACGACCGGCTGGCTTAGCGCCTTGCTGATCAGATCGCCGGTTATGCGCCCAACAATGTCGGCATTGCCGCCGGCGGCAAACGGTACGATCAAATGAATCGACCGATCCGGATAGGCGGCCAAAGCGCGCCGCGCCAAAAAGGGCAGCAAGAAGGGGAGTGTGGACGCCGATCCAAGCGCGGCCATCAGTCTCCGGCGTGGAATACTCATCGCGATCCTCCTATTTGCTTGTTATCTTTTAGATCCGGCCGTCGCCGGGCGTCTATTATTGTCCCGCCAATTCCGCTCGCGCTCAATCCGGGTTAGGAATCCACCATGATTCCGATTACCGGGAAGATTACCCTCGACGAACGTGAGATTGCCGAATCGTTCGTCCGCGCCTCCGGGCCCGGCGGGCAGAACGTCAATAAGGTCGCGAGCGCGGTGCAACTTCGATTTGACGTGCGGCACTCGCCGTCGCTGCCGGCAGACGTGCGCGCCCGGTTGGAGCGCTTGGCCGGCTCACGGTTGACCCGCGAGGGTGTCATTGTCATCACTGCGCAGCGGCATCGCGCGCAGGCGCGCAATCGGGACGATGCGCTGGCGCGGCTCGTCGACCTTATCCGCCGCGCCGCGCGTCCGCCCCTCGTGCGACGGCTGACCAAGCCTCCGGCCGCGGCGAAGGAGCGCCGAATCGAAGGCAAGAAACGCCGCGCCGGCATCAAGCGGCTCCGGCGGGCGAAACCATCGTTCGAGTGATCCCAACGGCCGGAGCGTCATCCGTGCAAGGCGTGGTACTGCGTTGCTTCAAGCGCAAAAAGGCCCGCGCCGAGAGCAGCAAACCCCAGCACCATCATGACGATGGCATAGACGAACATCGATTTGTTTGCGCTCTCGCGGCTGCGCTGCCGACGCTGGGCCAAGAACAGAACACAGCCGATGGCGTACACCAGGATGCCGCATAAAGCGAGGATAGCCCCGGGCAAATATCGCTCCATTCCTCACTCCACATTTGCTCCAAAATGCACTCCGCGTTACGCCGCCGCCGCAGCATAGGCGGAACAGGCAATCCGGGCTACCGTGGCCTCGAATCGCGAGTGAAGCCGCTGGAATCATGCCTGTCCGACAACTCAGCGAAGCCGTCGTCAACCGCATCGCCGCGGGCGAGGTTGTCGAGCGGCCGGCGAGCGTGGTCAAGGAACTTGTGGAAAACGCCCTCGATGCCGGGGCACGGCGCATCGATATTCTCACCGACGGCGGCGGTCGCCGACTGATCCGCGTCGCTGACGACGGCGAGGGCATGACGCGCGCCGATTTGGCGCTCGCGGTGGAGCGGCATGCTACGTCGAAGCTCGCCGACGATGATCTCGTCGCCATCCGCACGCTCGGCTTCCGCGGCGAAGCCTTGCCCTCGATCGGAGCGGCGGCGCGGCTTGCAATCGCGACGCGCCATGCCCACGAGCCGCATGCCTGGGCTATCGAAGTCGATGCCGGCGTCAAATCCGCTGTCAAGCCCGCGGCGCTTGGGCAGGGCACGCGCGTCGAGGTGCGCGACTTGTTTTATGCGACACCGGCCCGGCTGAAATTCTTGAAAACCGATCGGACCGAGGCTGAGGCGGTGCGCGAGATCGTGCGCCGGCTGGCGATGAGCCGGCCCGATGTCGCCTTCACGCTCGCCGGCGAGGAGCGGTCGCCGCTGCATTTGGCCGCGACATTGCCGGGCACCGCCGGCCGCTTGGCGCGTCTCGGTGATGTCCTTGGCGCTGATTTTCGGGTCAACGCGATCGAACTGGCGGCGGAACGCGAGGACATAAAGATTGAGGGTTTTGCCGCGTTACCGACGCTCACGCGCGCCAATTCGCTCGGCCAATATCTGTTCGTGAACGGCCGGCCGGTCCGTGACAAGCTGTTGATCGGCGCCGTGCGCGCGGCCTATGCCGATTATCTGCCGCGCGACCGGCATCCGCTGGTGGCGCTATTTGTTTCGCTGCCGGCGCGTGAGGTCGACGTCAACGTACACCCGGCCAAGGCCGAAGTGCGCTTTCGCAATGCTGGGTTGGTCCGCGCTCTGATCGTCCACGCGCTTAAGGCCGCATTGTCGCGCGAAGCAACGCGCGCAGCGACGACGGGAGGGGCGGCAACGCTTGCAGCGTTTCGCAATTCACCGCGGCCTGGTCGCGCCGCCCAGGTCTTGCGGCGTTCCGCTGTTCATATGCGCGAGGTCGGTGGCGCCTTCGCTCCGCTCGAACACAGTTTCGCCGAGCCCGCGCAACCGGGATTCGACGTTGGCGTTCCGGCCGCGGAGCTGCGCGGCGACTTCGACAACCGTGCCGCCGATCGCGCAGAAGGGAAAGCCGGAGCCGAGGCACTCGATCATCCGCTCGGCGCCGCGCGGGCGCAAATTCATGACACTTATATCGTGGCGCAAACGCGCGATGGCCTGGTGGTGGTCGACCAGCATGCCGCGCATGAACGCATCGTCTACGAACGGCTGAAAGCGGCGATCGCCAAGAGCGGCGTATCCCGGCAAATTCTGCTTATTCCGGACATCGTCGAACTCGACGAGGCCGATGTCGAGCGACTCGTCGGCCGCGCCGATGAACTCGCCCGCTACGGCTTGGTGATCGAAGGTTTTGGTCCCGGCGCCGTTGCTTTGCGCGAAACGCCGGCGCTTCTTGGCGAAATCGATGGAGCGGGGCTTCTACGTGATCTCGCCGAGCATATCGGCGAATGGGACGAGACTCTGCCGCTCGAACGCCGCTTGATGCAGATGGCATCCTCGATGGCTTGCCATGGTTCCGTGCGCGCCGGCCGGCGGCTGAAGCCCGAGGAGATGAATGCGCTGCTTCGCGAAATGGAAATGACACCCAATTCCGGCCAATGCAATCATGGCCGGCCGACTTATGTCGAATTGAAACTTGCCGACATCGAGCGGCTGTTCGGCCGCCGATAGCAATGCATGCGCCGGAAGGTTTACGCTTGCAGCAAGGTCATCCGTGCTACGGGCATCAGTATTCAATGACGCGGCACAAGACGAATTCGGTATCGTCATAGGCGCGCCGCTCGAGCTCAGAAAAACCGTCTGGCGCGACGAAAGCGGACTTGACCGCCTCTTCGACCACGATCAAAGCGCTTGGCGCTAGCCAGCCGCCGTCGCGCGCGGATATAAGCGCCGTGGCGGCAAGTCCACGTCCATAGGGTGGATCGAGGAAAACCACCGAGAACGGCTCGACCGGATGCACGCCGCCAAGCTTAGTCGCATCGCGGCGAAAGATGCGCGTCACGCCGCCGAGCCCGAGCGCCGCAATATTTTCGCGAATGAGTGCACGCGCCTCGGCGTCGTCATCGACAAACAATGCGAAAGCTGCGCCCCGCGACAGCGCCTCGATGCCGAGTGCGCCGGTGCCGGCGAACAGGTCAAGGATGCGGGCGCCGGTGAACGGGTCATCGTAGGCGTGCACCAGAATGTTGAACAGCGACTCGCGCAGCCGATCGGCGGTGGGACGGATCGCCGCCGATTTTGGGCCGGCCAATGCGCGGCCTCGCAACCGTCCGCCCACCACGCGCATCACAGCATGATCCCGAAAAGTGGACACCGGTTTTCGGAAAAGATCATGCTCAAACAATAAACCAGAACGAAATAGTCAAAAGGCATTTCGTTTTAGCTTTCGTGACCCGGCCGACGCGGCCGCCGATTAAAGCTCTGATTGTTGCGGCTCCGCTGCCGGCGACGATCTTTTTTGCGGTTACTGCCGGGATCCCTTTGCTGCGGTGGGTCGATTGGCGTTTTCTTTGGATAGTGCTCGACGGCGACCGCTCTTCCTCTGCGATCGGTCACTAAGCCTGCTTGCGCTTTTCCCTGCGGCGGCTGATCTGCGTTCACGTTCCGGCGACTACCGTGGAACTTGCGGCGCAGTTTTTTCGTTGGCGCGCCTTGCTCGTGGGCGCGCCAGGCATGATCGGATGAGCCGCGATTTTTCGACTTTCCTTGCAGCGTTTGTTGAGCGATGGGTCGCGCTTCATCCTCGCTCCGCGTCCGCGGCGGCGTTGCGCGCGGCGCCGAGAAGTCGACGCCGGAAAGCCTGATCAGTTTGTCGCCGAGTTGGTCGCGCAACACGCGGGTGCGGACCTCTTCGATTTCTCCTTCACGCAGCTCGCCGAGCTGAAACGGGCCGAAGGAGATGCGGATGAGCCGAGTGACGGCAAGCCCGAGATGGCCGAGCACGTTGCGCACTTCCCGGTTCTTGCCCTCGCGGATACCGAGCGTGAGCCACACATTGCTGGCTTGCACGCGATCAAGCGTGGCTTCGATCGGGCCATAATGAATGCCGCTGATGGTCACGCCGCGGCGCAAGCCGTCGAGCTTGTCTTGTGTGATCGTGCCATGCGCGCGCACGCGGTAGCGCCGCAGCCATCCGGTCGACGGCAATTCCAGAAGCCGCGCCAGCGTACCGTCATTGGTCAAAAGCAGCAGGCCCTCAGTATTGAAATCGAGCCGGCCGACGCTGATCAGGCGCGGCAGATCACGCGGCAAGTTTTGAAAAATCGTCGGCCGGCCTCGTGGATCAGCGTGCGTCGTCAGCAATCCGCGCGATTTGTGATAAAGGAACAGGCGCGTGCGCTGACGCACCGGCAGCGGTTCGCCGTCGATGGTAATGCGATCTGAGCCGGTCACATCGAGCGCCGCCGAGGCGATGACCGCGCCATTGACCGCGACACGGCCGGCGGCGATCCACGCCTCAGCCTCGCGGCGGGAGGCAAGCCCGGCGCGCGCGATCACCTTGGCGATGCGCTGGCCCGATTTGCGCTGATTTTCCTGCTCCACGATCCATCCAGGTCTTTGCATTCACGTTTTTGCTCGCGTGGCTGACGTGTATAAAGACGTGTAGGCGCGGCACAAGAGTGTTGCGCGATGACGTGAGCATGTGATGACCTCCTTTATGGAGATGGCCTTGCAGGAAGCGCGGACGGCCGGTCACCGCGGCGAAGTCCCGGTTGGCTGCGTCCTGGTGCGCGGCGACAAGGTCATCGCGCGCGCCGGCAATCGCACGTTGACCGAGCGTGATCCGACGGCGCATGCCGAAATGCTCGCCATCCGCCATGCCGCACACATCCTCGGCTCCGAACGTCTCGACGGCTGCGATATTTACGTGACACTGGAGCCGTGCGCGATGTGCGCAGGCGCGCTGTCATTCGCCCGCATCCGTCGTCTCTATTACGGCGCCGCCGATCCGAAGGGTGGGGCAGTCGAGAATGGCGTAAAATTTTTTGGTTCGGCGACCTGCCACCACCGCCCGGAAATCTATGGCGGATTGGCGGAAGCCGCAGCGGCGGGTTTGCTCAAGGACTTCTTCAAGCAGCGTCGGTAAGCAATGCGGCGAGCTTTTCTTTTATTTCGGCCTTCGCTGCTTCGGCCGAGCGGATAATGGCGCTCGCTTGCAGAAATCCCAGTGTGCGAAAAATGCTTACATTTGGCCGGATCACAAGATCGGGGGCGGCGTGGTCGAGTTTTGCCGCGACAATGGCGCTGCCCATGACCATGACGGTCGTGTAAAGCGCTTCCCAGACGTTCGGCATGTCGACCCGATCACCCTCGGGGATTCCGTAGACATCAACGCCGACGACGCGATCGGCGCGGCCGAAGAGTTTGTCGAAGGGCAGGGGATTTGTAGCGCCGCCGTCAATCAGGACGCGGCCGTCGATGATCATCGGACGAAACAAGCCGGGTATCGCGATCGAGGCGGCCAAAGCCGGACGCAGCGGACCGGATGCGAGGGCCAATTCGCTGCGGCGATGCAAGTCGGTCGCTATGGCGATGAACGGAATGGCCAATGCGGCAAAGTCATCGGGTACCTGAGTCGGCATAAACTGTTCGCAAAACTTTTCGGGATCGACCTGCGTGGCTTGGCTGAGCCGTCCATACAAGAGATCGGCGAGATTGCCGGCGCGTGCCGTCATCAGGCGACGCCGTGTTTGGCTCCAGTCATGGGCGAAGCCAATGACATGATGACGGATGTCCTTGCCGCGCATGCCGGCGGCATAAGCGGCGCCGATCATCGCGCCGATCGAGGTGCCGGCGATCGCCGCCGGCCTCACTCCCATCTCATCGAGCGCCTCGATGACGGCGATGTGGGCTAGCCCCCGCGCGCCGCCACCGCCAAGTGCCAAGGCGAAACTTTTCATGCGCCGGCCTGGCGGGCGAATGCGAAAGCCTTGGCGGCAAGCGGCCGCACCAGCTGCGCCTTGCTGGCGGCGAGCGCGCTGGTCGCGGTGCCGTCGCGCACTCGGCCGGCGATCCCTTGCATGATCGCGGCCAGGCGAAAAAAATTATAGGCAAAATAGACCGGCAAATGCGGTCGCGGATCAAAACCGGTCCGCGCCACGTAGAGATCGATGTATGCATCAACCCACGGAATACCGAGCGCGCCAAGGTCGAATCCCGTGAGCGAGCCAGTGCCGGCATCAGAATGCGGCATGTGCCACTGCATCAAATGGTAGGAGAAGTCGGCAAGCGGATCGCCGAGCGTCGACAATTCCCAATCGAGCACTGCGATGATCGTCGGCGCGTCAGCAGCTACGATTATATTGTCGAGACGGTAATCGCCGTGCACCAGGCGCGGCTTCTGCTCCGGCGGCAGATGCGCAGGAAGCCAGGCGATTAGACGCTCCATGTCGTCGATATGCTCGGTTTCGGAGGCCCGGTATTGTTTCGACCAGCGCGCAACCTGCCGCGCCACATAGTTGTCGCCACGACCATAGTCGCCAAGCCCGATCGCGGACGGGTCGAAACCATGCAGACGCGCCAGCGTCGCATTCATGCCGTCGTATACTTCTGTGCGTTCTGCCGGATGCGATTCCGGCATGTGCGGCTCCCAAAATACCCGGCCCTCGACGCAAGCCATCACAAAGAAGGCCGTGCCGACAATGCTTTCATCGGCGCAATAAAGAAGCGGTTCGGGAACCGGAAACCCCTGTGCATGCAGCGCGCTGATGACGCGGTGTTCGCGGTCGACGGCATGCGCTGACGGCAAAAGCTTGCCTGGCGGCTTGCGGCGCAGCACGTAACGGCGCAGCGGAGTCTCAATCAAATAGGTCGGATTTGATTGCCCGCCTTTGAACTGGCTGACGACGGCCGGACCGGCGAAGCCCGGCACGTGCGCGGCCAAGTAGCTTTCCAGCCGTCCGACGTCGAAGCGCAGCCGTTCGGCGACTTCGCGCGTGCCGGAAAAAGCGCCCTGACGTTCGCTCGTCGTCATGTCCCGGCGTCGAAGAAGTTCAATAAAGCTTGCGCGGTCGCGGCTGGATTTTCCTCCGGCACATAATGACCGCTCTCGACCGGCGATCCACGCAGGTCCGACGCCCAATCTCGCCAGCACGCCAGTGTGTCCAGGCCGGCATTAGCCGGCAGCCCCTGCGTGCCCCACGAGGCGAAAACAGGACAGCCGATCTTTTTCCCGGCGGCACGATCGGCTTCATCGTGTTCGAGATCGCTGGTGCGGCCGGCGCGATAATCTTCGCACATCGCGTGGATGCGGGTCGGATCTTGGTATGCCGCGTGATAATGCGCTAGAGCGCGTGCATCGAAAATATCCACGTTCTGTCCCTTCGCGCCCGCCGCGGCACGATAATCGAAAAAGAATTTCGGATCGTGCGCGATCAAACTTTCAGGGAACGGCTCCGCCAGCGCCAGGAACGTCCAATGCCAGGCACGCGAAGCAAGCCGAGCGTCCATGCGATGCCACATGTCCCAGGTCGTGATGATGTCGAGGACCGCAAGCTGCTCGAGCCGGCCGGGATGGTCGAGCGCAAGACGATAGCCGACGCGGCCGCCGCGATCGTGTCCGGCCAAGCGGAAGTGGACGAAACCAAGTTTCTCCATCGCTTCCACCATTGCCTGCGCCATGGCGCGCTTGGTGTAAGGCGCATGATCGGCTTGTGCCATCGGCGCCGCCGACCAGCCGTAGCCCGGCAAATCGGCGATCACGAGCGTAAACCGTTGCGCCAACGCGGGCGCCACGCGATGCCACATGACATTGCTCTGAGGATGACCATGCAAAAGCAGGAGCGGTGGACCGCTCGTCTCACTGAGGCGGGCAAAGATGCGTCCGCCGGAAGTTTCGATCCATCGCGCTTCATATCCGGGATAGAGATCGGCGAGATCGGGCATCAGGCGCGACTTTCCCGTTCCAACGCGCGCCAGCCGATATCGTGCCGGTAAAAACCTTCCGGCCAGCGGATGCGCCCGATCGCTTCATAGGCGCGCGCTTGCGCCTCGCGCACGGTCTTGCCAGTAGCTGAGATGTTAAGGACGCGGCCGCCATTGGCGAGAATGCGACCGCCCTCGGCTTTGGTACCGGCGTGGAAAATTTGCACGCCTTCGACTGTCGCGGCCTCGTCGAGGCCCTCGATGACGGTGCCGCGCGCGTAATGTCCTGGATAGCCCTTGGCGGCCATGACGACGGCGAGCGCAGGCGCGGCGTACCAGCGCAGGTCGAACGTTTTTAGCATGCCGTCTCGGCTTGCCAACAAAGCCGGCAACAGATCGGACATCAGCCGGGGCATCAGCGCTTGGGTTTCCGGATCGCCGAAGCGGACATTGTATTCGATCAGCTTCGGGCCTTCCGCCGTGATCATGAGCCCGGCATAGAGCACGCCCTTATAAGGGGCGCCCGTGGCCTGCATCGCCCGCATAGTCGGCATGATAATTTCGTTCATGATCCGGCCGCTCATCGCCGCATCGATATTGGCCGCGGGCGAATAGGCCCCCATGCCGCCGGTATTGGGACCCTTATCGCCGTCGAAGGCGCGCTTGTGATCCTGCGCGCTCGCCAGCGGGATCGCGGTCTCGCCGTCGCACAGCGCGAAAAACGAGGCCTCTTCGCCGTCGAGAAATTCTTCGACGACAATTTCTCCGCCAGCTTCGCCGAGACCGCCGCCGAACATCATGTCGATCGCCGCCTCGGCCTCGGCCTCACTCTGTGCCACGATCACGCCCTTGCCCGCGGCAAGGCCGTCGGCCTTCACCACGATCGGTGCACCACGCGAACGGATATAGGCCTTGGCGGCGGTTGCGTCTTTGAAACGCTCATAGGCCGCGGTCGGAATCCCGTTGGCGCGGCAAAGATCTTTGGTGAAGCCCTTGGAGCCTTCGAGCTGCGCGGCGACGCGGCTCGGGCCGAATGCCTTGATGCCCGCGGCTTCGAGGTTGTCGACGATGCCGGCGCACAGTGGCGCTTCGGGTCCGACCACAACCAGGTCGATTCGGCGGTCGCGGCAGAAGCCAACCACCGCCGCGTGATCGGTCAAGTCAAGCGCCACACATTCGGCCTCCTTCGCAATCCCGGCATTGCCCGGGGCGCAGTAAAGCCGTTCCGTCAGCGGGCTATCCGCTATTTTCCATGCCAGAGCGTGCTCTCGGCCGCCCGAACCCAATATGAGAATGTTCATCGATCAGAAGGCCTTGCAGACCCCCGCGGGGCTTGACCCGGGCACGCAAGCAATCGCACTAATCGCCATGGAGTTCACCCGTTCGTCAACCATGCAGGGTCGCCAGTTCCGATGAACGAACCCCGCCTCAACCTGCCGGAACTAACGGTTTCCGAGCTCTCGGCGGCGCTCAAGCGCACCATCGAGGACGCTCACGGCTATGTGCGCGTGCGCGGCGAACTTGGCAAAGTCAGCTATCACGGCAATGGACACGTCTATTTCGATCTCAAGGATGATCGCGCCTGCATCGCTGGCGTGATCTGGCGCAGCAGGGCGCTTCGCATTCAGCTCAGGCTAGAAGCCGGACTTGAAGTCGTCGTGACCGGCCGGCTTACGACCTATCCGGGCCGTTCCCAGTATCAGATCATCGTTGAAACACTGGAGCCCGCCGGCATCGGCGCGCTGATGGCGCTGGTCGAAGAGCGCAAGCGAAAACTCGCCGCCGAAGGCTTGTTCGACGAAGCGCGGAAACAGCTTCTACCGTTTCTGCCGGCCATTGTCGGCGTCATCACGTCACCGAGCGGGGCGGTGATCCGCGACATTCTGCATCGGCTCGCCGATCGTTTCCCGCGGTGCGTATTGCTCTGGCCGGTGAAGGTGCAGGGCGAGGGCTCGGCGGTCGAAATTGCCGCCGCGATCCACGGTTTCAACGCGCTGCCTGAGCGAGGGGACTCAATCCTGCCGCCGCGGCCGGATCTGATCATTGTCGCCCGCGGTGGCGGTTCGCTTGAGGATTTATGGTCGTTCAACGAAGAGATCGTGGTGCGCGCCGCGGCCGCGAGCTTGATCCCGCTGATCTCAGCGGTTGGTCATGAAACTGACGTCACGCTGATCGATTTTGCCGCCGATCGCCGCGCGCCAACGCCGACGGCGGCAGCGGAAATGGCCGTGCCGGTCCGGAGCGAGCTTTTGCTCGACATCGAATCATTGTCGCGGCGCTCGCTCGCTTGCTGGCGGCGCAATCAGGATGCGCGCTGGGCCGAGTTGCGCTCGGCGAGCCGGGCGCTGCCCAAGTCCGAGGATGTAGTGGCGCTGCCGCGGCAGCGTCTCGATCATGCCGCCGCAAGCTTGGATCGGGCGCTGCGGACCAATGCGCACGTCCATCATGTCAGGTTCTCGCGGGTCGCCGGACGTTTGAGCGACCGCCTGTTGCGGACCGCGATCGACCGCCGCCGCGAACGTTACGGCAGTCTGTCGTTGCGGTTGCGCGCCGGTGTCGCGGCCAATTTGACCATTCATCGCACGCGCATCGGACAGGAGCGTGAACGGCTGGCGGCTTTTGGCGAGCGCGTCAGACGCGCCATTCGACACTCCATTGCCCTTCGCACCTTGCGCGCCGAGCGCGGCGGCGAATTGCTGGCGGCATTCTCGTATCGCGGCGTATTGGCGCGTGGATTTGCTCTAGTGCGCGACGCCAAGGGCCGGCCATTGCGCACGGCTGCGGCAATCACCGCCGGCATGCCGCTCGACATCGAATTTGCCGATGGCCGCATCGGTGCGCGCGCCGAAACTCCTTCTGGAGTCGAGCGGGTGCCTACTTCGTCTAGCAAAACGCGAGGCAGCCGCGCCGGCGGCTCCGGCCAAGGTGATTTATTTTAAACTTTCGCGCTGATTTTTTACCTCTTCTCTAAATTCCGATGACGACACTTTGGCTCATAGCCATGGTCTGCAAGCGATTCTGATTATCCATTCATGATCGTAAATCAGCGCCGTCGTGGAACCGCCGTCATTTTGGGATGTTATGCGCACGCACTGGTTCGCGCCGAAGGAGAGCAAAAAGGAGAAATGAAATGACAAAGACTGCCTTTGCGGTTGCTATCGCAGCATTGCTGATGTTGGCCGCTTCGGGGACATCGCAAGCTGTGCCGATTGCGCCGCCAAATGGCGTGAGTTCGACCGACAATGGCGCCGTGACGCCGGTGTATTGGTATCACCACCGTCACTGTTGGCGTGGCTATTACGGCCGCGTCCACTGCCGTTGGTAGTAATCCGCCGCCAAATCGGCCGTTTGGGCCGCCGCGCCGATTCATTTCGGCGCGGCGCTGTTTTTTATTCGCACGTCAGCGCGCCAGCCATTGCGGAACGCGCTTAAACACGTCGGTGCGCGCTGCCGGATCTGTGCCGCCGTGCGCCTTGCCGGAAGGATCGGCGGTATTGACGAGCCCGGTACGCAGCCTGATCGGTGAATTGGCGCGATCAAATTCGTGATGCGCGCCCGGATAGACAACGATTTGTACGTGTGCGCTTCGACCGCGGGCGCCTGCGACCATCTGTTGGCAGGTCAAGGCGGGTGTCCAGTCGTCGGCACTGCCGGTGAGGATCAGGGTGGGCACCCGCGCGCTCCAGGCGCTTTCCAGAAGGCGCCGACAATTTGGGTAGAATGCAACAGCGGAACGGAAATCAGCTGCATCATGATGTGCCGTCGTTGTCAGCCGGACAGTCCATAACGCACTCGCGCCGCCATTCGACCAACCCAACAGTGAAATGTGGTCGGCGCGTATGTAGCTCTGTTTTTGCAGCCAGAGCCGGGCGGCATTGGCGTCGGCGACGCGCTCGCGCCAGGCATGGACGGTGCGGTGATGTTCACGGCACTGCGAGCCAAGGCCGCGCGATCCGAACGAATCCGGAAACAAAACAACAAAACCGTCGGCCACCAGCTTTTCCGCCCACTTCGAATATAGCTGCGCCTCGGTATTCGGTCGCTGGTTCAGGCCGCCGCAATCGTGTAGGGCGACGACGGCGGGGAATGGTCCGGATCCTTCCGGACGATACAGCATCGCGTGCAGTGTCAGGTCCCCGTCCGGGATGTCGATGGGGGCTGCACTTGCTGCCGAGGCGGCGAGGGCGGTGGCAACAGCAAGGGCCAAAATTCGGTAAGCCATAGTTTTGCGGCACTGACCTGTTAAACAAGAACCTAGTAGGAAAATTATCACGCCGGACGGCGGCGCACAGGACGGTTAAGATCACAAACCAGTGCCCGAACGGCACCTATCACTCGCCTTTCACCGTGCCGCCCGAGTGATTATGTTTCCGCTTCACAACGGTCCATTGAACGGGCGCGGTCTTAGGCGGATCGAACGGACGGAGGTGGAGGTGCTTAATCGTACAGATCGTCCGGCGCCTATGCCGGGCGAAGCCGAGGTTAAGTACCTCGACGGCGATTTCCGCGTGGTGCGACCGGGGAGCTTCGTCCGCTGCGCCGTGACCGGGGTGTCGATCCCGCTCGAGGAGCTCCGTTATTGGAGTGTCGATTTGCAAGAAGCCTATGCCAGTCCCGAAGCGGTCTTGCAGCGGATGGGTTCACGTTACGGGCGCTCATGAAGATTGCCGGCCGACAGGCATCAGGTCGCCTGCCGCGAAGCCGTAGCGCTGCGGCCGCCAAGGGTGCCGAGCACCAGGTCCCGTAACTGATCCTGCTCTTCGATGACAAGCCGTACCGGCAAGGCGCTGGTATGCGCGGTAAGCTCCTTAAGTTCCGGCTCGCCGGTCATGCGGGCGAGATCTTTTTCGGTGGTCAGCTGCATCAGATTCTTGGCGCGCGCGCGCGCGACGAGGTCGAGCGCTTCGGCCGCGCTAAAGCGATGATGATCGGGGAAAGCCGCGCGATCTGCTATATCGATGCCGGCGGCGGTCAGCGTCGTAAAAAACTTTTCCGGGTCGGCAATTCCCGCAAACGCAAGCACTTTACGTCGGCCGATGGCATTGACGACGGCCCGATCGGGCTCCAACCGGCCGTGCAAAATGGGAAGTCCGCGCCGGCTGGCACGATCAAGCACGGGACCGGCGCGTTCCGGGGCGCCAACCACGATCAGCGCCTGGGCGCGTTCAAGTTGCAATTCCAGCGGCGCGCGCAACGGACCCGCGGGAATGACGCGGCCGTTGCCGATGCCGCGGCGTCCGTCAAGCAGAATGAGCGCCAGATTCTTGGTGAGCGACGGGTTTTGAAAACCGTCATCCATGACGATGACGCTGGCGCCGGCGGACCGTGCGAATGTCGCGCCGGCAAGGCGGTCGCGGGCCACGACCGTTGGTGCGCGCCGCGCCAGCAACATCGGTTCATCGCCAACATCCGCGGCACGATGCAGGGCCGGATTGACGCGCACCGGGCCGGCGAGTCGTCCGCCATAGCCGCGGCTCAGAAAAAACGGGCGCTCATGGGCGGCATGGAGAAGTTGCGCCACTGCCAACGCCGCGGGCGTTTTTCCCGCGCCGCCGACCGTCAGATTGCCCAGGCAAATAACCGGCAGGCCCGCTTGCCGTCCGCGCGCGCTCATGCGCAGGCCCGCGACGACGCCATAGATTACACCCAGCGGAGCCAAAGCTTCGCCCGTTCCCGCGCGCCACCAAAAGGCAGGCTCGCGCATCAATTGGTGCTTCTCCGCTCGTTCCCGTTCATAGATTTGTTTCCTCGAGGCGGAGCTGGATCAGATAGGGATCGAGTGCGGCCCAAGTGCGTTCGAGCGCGCCGCTGAGCTGTTTGATGGTGGCGGCTGCGGCATCCGCGGTGGCTCGGGGCGCCGCCGGATTGGTAAACCAGGCGCCAAGGCGAGCGGCCAGCGCCGCTTCATCGGTCACCTGTTCTGCGCCATGCGCGGCATCCAACGCCGCGTAAATCTCGGCGAAGTTCCACACGTGCGGGCCGTGGACGATCGCGGCGCCGAGCCGGATTGCCTCGATCGGGTTTTGCCCACCATGACTTGCGAGTGAGCCTCCCATGAACACGACCGTTGCCAAGCGATACATCAGGCCGAGTTCGCCCAACGTATCCGCAATATAGACGCCGATGTCGGGCATCGGTTGCGCGCGGTGTGAGCGCAGCGCGACCACGAGCCCGGCGGCTTTGGCGATTTCGGCGATGCTTTTGCCGCGCTCTGGATGCCGCGGAACGACGATTGTCAGCAGCGTCGGAAATTTCGCGCGCAACTGGCAGTGTGCGGCGATAATGGCCGCCTCTTCGCCGGGATGGGTCGAGGCGGCGACAACGACCGGGCGCTTGCCCACGATCTGTTTTAGGCGGTCCAGCGCGCCTTCATCCGCCGGCAGGGTCGGCACGTCGAGCTTGAGATTTCCCGTCGCGCTCACGCGCGGCGCGCCGAGTTTTGCATATCGTTCGGCATCAGCCACCGACTGCGCCAGACACAGATCGAAGCGGTGCAGTAGTGCCGCAATCACGCCCGGCACCCGCCGCCAGCGGTTGAACGAGCGCTCGGACAGCCGGCCGTTAATGACAATCATGGGAATTCTGCGTTCTGCGCAGGAGCAAATGAGATTGGGCCATAGATCGGATTCAACAAACAGCGCCAGTCCCGGGCGCCAGTGTTCGAGGAACCGCTGCACAAATCGCGGCGCGTCGAGCGGAACAAATTGGTGCAGCACGCCGTCCGGCAATCGTTGCTCGGCGAGCGCGGCTGAGGTTACGGTCCCGGATGTCACCAGCACCGCGAAATGCCGCGCGCGCAGCCGTTCGATCAAGCCGACGGCAGCCAGCATCTCGCCAACGCTGGCGCCATGCACCCAAACGAGCGGACCTTTCGGGCGAGTGGTGCTGGGCTGACCCAGACGTTCCGGCAAACGTTCGGGATGTTCCTTGCCGCGCTTGAGCCGCCGCATCAACAGCTGCGACGCGACCGGCGAGCCGAGCGCGCAGCCCCATCGATATACGCGCAACGCGAGCGGCAAACTCTCGGGCACGCTACGCTCCGCTGTTAGCCCGGTCGACAATTTCATACGCCCGCCGTGTCGCTGCATTGAGCCGATCTTCAAGGAGGCGCCGCGCCCGTTCTAGCGCGTCATCATCCGCATCACGCGCCACGGTGAGCGGCTCAGCGGCAACGCCGGCGCCGCGCCCGAATGGCAGATTGATCGTGGTGCGATCCCAGTTGCCGAGCACGATGCGGCGGCTCGTCGCGATCGCACTCGGATAGATTGGCCGGCCGGAAGCCTGCGCGAGCTTGATGATGCCCAATCCGGCGACGCGCGCAACCTTCGGCACGTCGGCCGAGAGCGCAATGGACTGACCGTCAGCGAGCGAGTCCAGCATCGCCTGGAACGCCGCCACGCCGGCCTTGTAGACAAAGGCGCCGCCGTGATTGCCTGAGCCGCGGATCGCGCCGACGCCAAGCCGCGCGGCAGCGATCGCGTTGATCTGGCCGTCGCGATGCTTCGACACCAGCATATTGACGCGGTGCTGCACTTTGCGCGCGACCGGTGCGAGCAGGTGCTGCCCATGCCAAAACGCCAGGATGATCGGCATGTCGGCTTCGCCGCGCTCGTAAATATCGCGCGGCTCCAGCGTAAAGCGCGTGGTCGCGCCGACAAAGCGCAGATATTCGGCGGCGGTTACCCCGATCGCCGCGTTAGCCCATCGCTGTCGTCCGATGTGCTGCCATAGCCGCATGCATCCCCTCATGTCCGGCATCATATGTGAACCGCGGGCGCGGTTCGCGATCATTGCAAGTGGAGCGGATTTGACATTCGCTACCTACCTAGTCGCGAGTTCGGAGAGCGAATGTCAAATCCAAAGCTCCACTAGCACTTTATACTCGCTAGTGGTCCTTTGATTCTAACATTCGCAAAACACCCTGCCGCATAGGGATGCGAATGTTAGAATCGGACCACTAGGCAAGGCGTTGGTCCCCAAGAAGTTCAATGAGCGCCGCGTGCCTGTCTCGGCCGGCTGCGATAAGCATCCCGTGCCGCGGCACGGGACGATTATAGGCGATGGTTCCGCCCGCCAAGGGCGTGAGCGCGCCGCCCGCTTCGTGCACCAAAAGATCGGCGGCCGCAAGGTCCCAATCGTGGCTATTGCCGCCGGCGAAAGCCGCATCGCAAGCGCCTCGCGCCACGCGCGCGAGCCGCAGTGCCAGCGAATGGCCGCGTGGCAGCCGTTCGAACGGCGGCAGTACGGAACTCAAGCGATCGAGAAATTTCTGCGGCCCGACGACGCGAAGGTGTTGCAGATCCGCGCCAGCCGTCGCCGCAATCGCCTTGCCGTTGAGGCTGCTGCCACCGCCGGCGCGCGCCGCGAAGAATTCGTCCATTGCGGGCGCGTAAAGGCAGGCCATAATCGGCCGGTCGTGTTCGATCAGCGCCACGGAAATCGCCCAATCCGGCTGGCCGGCGATATAGGCGCGGGTCCCATCGATTGGGTCGACCACCCAGACGTAGCGCGCATGAAGCCGCGCTGCATCGTCGGCACTTTCCTCCGACAACCACGCAAAAGCATCCGTGCCGGCGGTCAAGCGTTCACGCAGCAAGGCATCGATGGCGATGTCGGCTTCGGAAACCGGCGACGACGATGGCCCCTTGGTCCATGTCTTGATCGGCTTTTGAAACAGCGACAGCGCCAAACTGCCGGCATCGCGGACCGCAGCCTCGAGCTGCGCGCCGGCGCGCGCTGAGATTTCGGCCGTGCCGTCGGCCTTAATGGCCGGCAACGGTGAGACCCTCCACGCGCACGGTCGGCGCGTTGGTGCCGTAGCGAAAGGTGAGGTCGTTGGCTGGCTGCAGGCTGGCGAACACGTCGCCAAGACGTCCGGCAATGGTGACCTCGCTGACCGGAAAGGTTCGCGCGCCATTCTCGATCCAGAAGCCCGCGGCGCCGCGGCTATAGTCGCCGGTGACGAGATTGACGCCCACGCCGATGAGATCGGCGACATAGAAGCCGTCTTTGATGTCGGCGATCAATTCGTCAGGCGTCTGCGGGCCGGGCGCAAGATAGAGATTGCTCGGACCTGGTGAGGGCACCGATGAGACGCCGCGATTGGCGTGTCCGGTCGTCTGCAAGTCAAGCTCGCGCGCGGTCGCGGAATCCAGAAGCCAGCTCTTGAGCACTCCGTCTTCGATCAGTTTGAGCGCCCGGGTGGCGACGCCTTCGGCGTCGAACGGGCGCGAACGCAGGCCCCGCTTGCGCAACGGATCGTCGATCACCTCGATACCGGGGCGAAAGATGCGCGCGCCAAGCTGATCGCGCAGAAAACTCGTTTTGCGCGCAATCGCCGTGCCATTCGCGGCATTGGCGAGGTGGCCGATGAGCGAGCCCGAAATTCGCGGATCGAACACCACTGGCACGCGGCGTGTTTCGACCTTGCGCGGATTAAGCCGCGCCACGGCGCGCTCGCCGGCGCTGCGCCCGATTTGTTCGGCACCCTCGAGATCGGCGGCATGAAGCGTCGAGGAATAATCGTAATCCTGCTCCATCGCCGTGCCGCTGCCGGCGATCGCCGACATTGAGATCGAATGCCGCGATCCGAGCGTAGCGCCGCGGAAGCCATGGCTCGTCACCAGCACCATGCCGCCAATGCCGGACGACGCGGACGCGCCGCCGGATTTTGCCACGCCAGGAATGGCAAGCGCCGCTTCTTCAGCGTGGCGGGCGCGCGTCTCGAGCGTGGCAACCGACGGCATGTCGGGGTCGAGTAGGTCGAGATCGGGAAAGGTGCGCGCTAAAAGCGCCGGATCGGCAAGGCCGGCGAATTCGTCGTCCGGCGCCGCGCGCGCCATTGCCACCGCGCGCTCGGCCAGCGTGTCGAGACCGTCCGCCTTGAGATCGTTGGTCGAGACCGCCGCCTGCTTGCGGCCGACGAGCACGCGCAGCCCGATATCGTCGCTTTCCGAGCGCTGCGATTCCTCGACCGCGCCGTCGCGCAGCTCTATGGCAAGCGAGACCGATCGGACCGCTACCGCATCGGCCGCCTCGGCGCCGGCGCGTTGCGCCGCGGCGACCAGCCGTTCGGCGAGATTCAATAATGCGGATTGATCAAGCAGTGACGTCATTTGGTTGGCAAACGGTTTACGAGGGCGGACCGAACAAGACAAGACGGCCCCACCATCAATCGGCGGGGCACAAGTAAACGATGCGATAATGCGAAGATGTGGGCCAACGGCGCGCGATTCAACCCGCATTGATCGCAACGAGGCCATCGGCGCGCCTGCCGCGCCGGCTGGCAACGAGTCGTCAAGCATGCGGCGCATTTGCACAGCGCTACCGGACTTTAACCAGGCTTTTTAAGCGGATCGCGACGAGCCCATGGCATGGTCGCGGCAACCGGGCGGCAACAGCCCGGCGGGAGTTCGAGGCGTCAAATGGAAGCCGGCAGGCCCGCTGCCGGGTCGAGCCGCGCCGGGGCGCATCGTGCGAGCACGATCGTGTCCCCGTGGCGGCTCGACCCTTTCTCATTACCTGCGCGTTTTATCAGCGCCGATGCCGCAGCAGACGAAGGCCTGCGGGTCGCCGATCTGCATCGCGAACGCGTGGTGGTGCGCCGCGCGCTTGCCGGCATGCGGATGGCTGTGAATCTTCCGGTCGCCGCCTATCGCGGCATCGCGATCAGGTTGGATGGCATGCGCGGCAAGCTGCCGCCGATCATTTCCGTCACCCTTGAACACGCCGATGCGGCTTTGTCGCTGCCGCTGTTCGCGTCCGCCGATGCTGACGAAATCGTGGCCGAATGGCAGGCCTGGGGCCGCGTGCTCGGCCTGCCGCTTCTGGTCGGCGAGAGCGACGGCACTCTGCGCGAAGTCTTTGCCCGCATCGGTCGGCTGCGGATCGCGGCACCGACGTGGCGGCGCCGGCGGCGGAGTGCGATTGCGCGCCGACGTCCCTCGCGGCTGTTGCGCCGCCAAGTCGGCAGACCAGCGTCCGCCACCCTCGTGCATCGCGGCGAAGACGAAGTCATCGCGCCGGAATAACTTTAAGCAAAACATCATCGTCGTCCCTTTTATCCGGCCTCCGAAGCGGGGAGAGGGATAAGTCTGGCTGTTCATCGCGATGCGTTTCTCTTCACCTCCCCCTCCAGGGGAGGGTAAGTGAATTCGTTCTCGCGGCGCGCCTTTGCGCCCGAGCTATGCCACGCCACGGTCTCTGACTCGTCACCACCGGACATAGCCGTTCGAAGCCGCCCGGGAGCGGGTTGCAAGCCCGCCCGCGGGCACCGCACTCGCCCCGTGCATGCAGCCTGCCGGCCGCAGCCCGTCCGATTGGGCGAGGTTCGGAGCATATGTAACGTAA
>Ga0306917_10000004_pt1 | contig 71380 bp, 71 predicted proteins | sample tim00Cox00000000_FD_203313 | JGI IMG/M metagenome (GOLD analysis project Ga0306917, IMG submission 203313) | Lab enrichment of tropical soil microbial communities from Luquillo Experimental Forest, Puerto Rico - timezero.00C.oxic.00.000.000 (v2)... | ecosystem: Environmental > Terrestrial >... | reverse complement strand
CCCTGCGCGTCGCGCGCGATCGCGGCCAGGAAAGCGTTGAAGTCGCCGCCGCATGGCGCGGCGAGCGCGGGGGCGGCGAGGAGCAGCAGGACGAGCGCAAGGAGGAGGCGGCAGGACTTCCCCATCCGCGTATCCTAACCCGCAAAGACCCAACCAGCCACGCTGCTGGCCCAAAGCCGACGTGTAAATCTATCAGGATACTTTTTGCTGCAGTGCATGAGTCCGCTTCTGGCACAAAGCGGACATCCAACTGTCGTCTGCCAATGTCCGCTTTTGGGAGTGAAGCGGACATGACGCGGACCCAATACGATGTCAGCTTATGACCCAAAGCGGACGTGCGCCCGTCGTTGCAGCCGCGATCAGGGGAATTGATAATTCAGCCCGACGCGCACGACGTTGTCAGCTGCCGCCCGCGCTCGTGTCATGGGAACGCGGGCTCAGTGGAGAGAGAAAGTAGCTTATGCGACCTTTGATAGCGTCTACGCTCTGTTTAGCCCTGAAGGCGAAGGTTCTTCCAAAACGTCAACATCGGCGAGAGGGTTATTTCAGCGTCAGTCCGACGACGCGCACCATGCCGTCGGGCAGCTGGCGATAGCCTTCAAGCCGCGCCGTGTGGGCGATCAAGACGCGCGAGTGATAGAGGTAAATGATCGCCTCGTCGTCGAGCAGGCGCTTTGCATTTGTAGAAGCTGTATAGATTGCCATCGGGATCGCTGCGGCCGCTCCAGGCCAACAGATAGGCCTGGTATTCGCCGGCTTCCGCCTGCTTCAGGGACGTTGCGAATTCAGTCACGCGGATTTTCATGTTGATGCCGATTTCGGCGGCCATCGCTTGCACGACTTCCGCGACGGCCTGCGGCTCGGCGCCTTTAGGCACCATGAAATCGACATCGAAAGGCGTGGTGACGCCGGCCCCTTTGAGCAGCGCCTTGGCCTTGGCGACGTCGCGTTTCGGCACCGGAAGCGCCCGCTGGTAATAAAAATTTTCCGGGCTCACCCACTGATTGCCCGGAACGAATTCGCCGTTGAACACGACTTGGTTGAGCGCCTCGCGATCGATCGCAGCCTCGAGCGCCTGGCGGACCACGGCCGATTTGCCGAGCGGGTTATTCGCGCGCTCGTTGACGTCGATGCCCATATAGCCGAGCCACAGCGCGCTCGCGAGCTTGAGTTTCGGATCGGCGCGAATGTCCTTGATATCGGTCGCCAGCGCCCGCTCGATCACATCGAGCCCGCCGCTCTTGAGATTGGCAAGTCGCACGGTGTCGTCGCTGATCGGCAAATAGACGACGCGATCGATATGCACGTTGTCCTTGTTCCAGTAATCGGCGAATTTCTCGCCGACGATGCGATCCTGCGGCACCCGCTCGACGAACTTGTACGGTCCGGCGCAGACTGGATGCAGGCCGAATTTGTCGCCGGCACCCTTCGCCGCTTTCGGCGACACCATCATGCCCGAGCGATCGGTGAGTTGCGCGATCAGCGGCGCGAACGGCGCCTTGAGATTTATTTTGATGGTAAGCGGATCGATGACGTCGATGCGATCGACTGCGGCCAGCTCCGGCTTGCGGAACGAGCCGGACATTGTCATGTGCCGTTCCAGCGAGAATTTCGCCGCCTCGGCGTCGAACGGTTCGCCATCGTGAAATTTCACGTTCGGACGCAGCTTAATCGTCACCGACAAGCCGTCCGGCGCGGTGTCATAGCCAAGCGCGAGCTGGGGCACGACATTGAGTTTTTCGTCGATGTCGAACAGCTTGTCGCAGAACGAGGCAAAAACGATGCGGCCGACATAGGTGCGGGCCAAGGTCGGATCGAGAATGTCGGGATCCTCGGCAAGCCCGATACGCAGCGTGGTCTGCGCACAAGCAATGCCGGCCGATGCGACCAACAGCATCGCCGCAGTCGCCAATCGAAAGGCTTTCATCGGACTTCTCCCCCGCTTTTCTCGCTACGCCCGCTGATGTTTCGAGTCGGCCGCTGCCAAACGAAGGCCCTCCAGGTAGAACTCTCGAAGATCCGGATCGCAGAAATGCGAGGCGCTCGGCACCACGACATTGGTCAGCGTTCGTACGTCGCCTGAACATACAAAGCAGCAAAGAGATTGGAAGGGCCGCCGAGGCGGCCTTTCAATTTGCGACTCGGTTATACATGCGAATGTCTACTTTTGGCACAAAGCGGACATGCGCTCCTATAAATTTTTGCTGTGCAAGATAACCATCCACACACGTTGGACCTTGCGTTTGCGCGTATAGACCCCGGTAAAAATGTCCGACTGCGATATCCCCACGAAAAGGTGATTTCGTCGGGTAACGTCAACAATTCCTAGGCACCAAACCACTCGGGATGGTGGGTAAGCGCCACAAAACCGCAAGAGAACGTCAACGCGCAAATGATCCACACCAGTAAGGAAATGTAGGTTTCGTCGGTCATGGCTGCCGATGCCCCGCAATCCGCGTGCCAGCCGCATGCCCGGTTTCAAAGGCATGCTCAATTTGGGCAATTGCTGCAGTCGGCGCCCAAAAGCAGGTGGCACCGCCCGAGCCAATTGCGACACGTACATAGGGCCCGTCACTTCCGACTCCGATGATCTCGGCGCGTAGCAATACGATGTCGCCAGCGTGACACGGGTGGCTGTTGGCCATTGTTTTAGCCCTCGCCTATTGATCTCGACATGCTGACCGTAATTATTCGATTAGAGCCCCAGCGTCCGATAACTCTTGCAACGAATGTCTGCAGCTTCTGATCGAACTGCGCGAACCAAAGAATAGCAATAATCTGCATGACAATCATAAGTCCCAGCGCGGCCTTGTAGGCGATAGCGGGATAGTGCCCGCTATGTGCGGGCCATTGATTGATTATCCAACCAATTACTTCCTGCAGGACAAAGGTACCGCCGATGTGGAAGACGTTGAGCGCCGCATTTGCGCGTCCGGCAATCTCTTTTGAAAAATATTGGGCAAGGATTGAATAACTGAGAACCGTGCCAGCGCCCATGCCGGCAACCACTGCCCATGACGCATACGAGACGGAGCGGACATCAAGGATCAACAGCGATTCTGCGGCCACAAACAGAAGTGCGGCGTAGCCGAGAATAGTCTGCGTTTGAATGCCCCGCGTACGCAGCCGATCGGCCCCGATCCCAAGCAGTAGCGCGGCGGTACTTAGGGTAACCGCCATGACAAACAGATGCATCACCACGCTGGCACGTGGCAGCCCGTCGACGTCTGCCAACCAAGGACCTGCCCAAAGACCTTGAACTGCCCAAGCGGTGCTGATGCACATCGTCGACAGCGGGCGTCGATTGCTAAAAATGGCCCTAAGCCCACCAGAGGAATTGTTTGGGACGTTGGGCAAAGGTGGGTCGGGAACGACAAAGAAGATGATAAGCGCAGTCGCAGCCGTCACGGCGGCCATCACTTCGAGCAAACCCCGCCACCCGATATATTCTAGAAGCCACGCAGCCGGCGAGGTCGCGCATATCGCCCCCAACGTGCCCAGCATAATGAAGCAGCCGTTGAATAGAAGTATGCGCTCCTTTGGAAACCACGAAACGATTGCCTTAAGCCCGGCAATCAATGCACCGGCAACGCCAAAGCCGATCAACGCGCGTCCAACCACGAGCGCTGCGAATTGGTCACTCGTTGCAAACACTGCCGCGCCACCCGCGGCAACGAGGAGTAGTCCGCTTTGCACTCGCCGAGGCCCAAAACGGTCCAGTAAGACGCCCAGCGGTAGCTGAATGGCCGCGAAAGTCAGAAAATATACCGACGTCATTAGCCCGAGATGCGAGGCGTCAAGTCCTAGTTCTGCGGTCAGCTGTCCCGCAATCACCGCATTAATGGTGCGAAAGAAGTAAGAAAGGAAATAGCCAGCGGCAAACGGGAGGAACACCAAAACAATCGGACGCCAGTATGTTCCGATTATTGGGGAGGTCGGGTCATGCTGAAGCGATGAGTTATCTGAGCATTTGGGCGTGACATTCAGAATCGTTGAGCCACTCATGGCTCACTCCATGGGAAAATCTGATCTAAAGTCCCGACCGCGAGAGTTATTTGCAGTGCTGTTCTGCCGACTGGAGATAGATATACCTGATGAACACGGATGCGGCTGTTTGGTGTGCAGTCCAAACAGCGGCTGCATTCCGTCGTTCAATCTGGGAAGTTGACGAAGAGAGAGGCTGCTGCAGGCGAATGGATCGCAAAGTAGACCGTTGCCAGCAAGCTAAGCGTAAAGAAAAGGGCTACCAGGCCTGAATCGCCTAAGACAGCCCGCGAACGGCTGATTAAATTCGTTGCGGGTTGAGTTTGGCTGTCGACGGTTATTGTCATCGTTGTCTCCATATCCTCACGAGCAGAATTCCGAATCCGGGATCATTAAGAGCCGACGAGCCCCCTAAATTGGCGTTTGCCGGTGACACTTAACCGGATGCGGCGTCTGCTCTTTGACGTAACCACCCTTTGTGCCCATAGAGTGGGCGCCGTCCACAGCATCATTCGCGACTGGGCAGATCGAGCATCACCAAGTGGCAATCATTAGCCGCTGTTTGCTTGTACGACGATCGTGCCTTTCATAAACGGATGGACGTAGCAGAAATACTGGTAGGTGCCGGGCGTAGTGAAAGTGAACGAATAGCTGTCATCGGTGTCGAGCGCCGGCGATCTCTTGAAGGCGTTGTTATCCGAGGCGATCCCGTGCGGGATATCGTCCTTGTTGGTCCAAGTAACGGTGGTGCCCGCTTTCACCGTCAGCGTCTGTGGCGTGAAGGTGAAGTTGTCGATCGATAAGGCATCCGCGCTTGCTTGCGGCGCATTTTGCGCCCACCCGGGCAGCACGACCGCGGCGAGCATCGTCGCGGTCGCGACTCCAAACCCGGCCGCAATGAGTGCGCCACGCATTGTGTTTGATATGGACATGGCAAATCCTTCAGGCTTGAAGAGGAGAGTCAACGATCGCGAGTCGCTGCTCGTTTTGTTTGAACGTGACGTTGGCAATGCCAAGCATTGTGCGCAGCTTGTCGGCCGGGACGTCCTTTATCGGCCCTGGGGAGGGAGCGGTGCCCGGCGCCGGTTGCGGGAACGCTGTCGAGCGAGCGGTGTGGAAAGTGACGTTGCCTTCCACCTTTCTGCATAATCTGGTGGATATGGCCGTTGAGCACGGTGATCGATGCGAGAATCAAGGAGCTGGGCGACTGGCGGGGCAAGACGCTCGGCCGGCTCCGTGCCTTGGTCAAAGAAGCCGATCCTGCAGTCGTCGAGGAGTGGAAATGGCGAGGGGTTCCAGTCTGGTCGCACGACGGATTGATCTGCACCGGCGAGACTTACAAGAACGTCGTGAAGATGACCTTCGCCAAAGGCGCAGCTCTGGACGACCCTTTGCGCCTCTTCAACGCCAGTCTTGAGGGGAACACGCGCCGCGCCATCGACTTCCACGAGGGCGACAAGATAGACGAGAAGGCGTTGAAAGCTCTCATTCGCGCCGCCGTGACCCTGAACAAATCCGAACAAAGGCCATAGCCTCTGCGCGGCGCCAGTCTTCGCTCTCCGGCCAACCTGCGAATCCGGCATAGCTAACCCCATCGCAAATCTGCGATTATCTGTTTTCCCTGGGTCCCCTGGAGGAAACACACTTGCCCGCAATGAGTGGAAAACGCGCCTTCCTCGAACTGCTCAAGCAGGAAGGCGTCGAGATCTTGTTCGGCAATCCCGGCACTACCGAATTGCCGCTGATGGACGCGCTCGCGGTCGAAAACGAGCTACGCTACGTGCTCGCGCTGCAAGAGGCGAGCGTGATCGGCATGGCCGACGGCTATGCGCAAGCCTCCGGCAAGCTCGCCGTGGTCAATCTTCACGTCACGCCGGGCCTCGGCAATGCGATGGGCATGCTCTATGACGCGCAGAAAGCCGGAAGCCCGATCCTGGTCACCGCCGGACAGCACGATCAGGATTTCAACACCACTGAGCCGATCCTGTGGGCCGACCTGCCGCCGATCGCACGACCGCTGGTGAAATGGTCGGCCGAAGTGCATCGCCTTGCCGACTTGCCGCGGCTCGTGCACCGCGCGGCGAAGACGGCGCTGGCACCGCCAACCGGGCCGGTGTTCTTGTCGTTGCCCGGCGACATTCTCAAAGCCGAGGGCGAACTCGATCTGCTGGCGCCGACGCGGGTTGCGGCGCAGCTGCGCGGCGATCCGGCGGCGGTGCAAAAAGCCGCGGCGATCCTGGCGCAGGCCAAGCGACCGCTGATCGTCGCCGGCGATGCGGTGGCGCGCTCGAAAGCGCATGCCGAATTGATCGAACTCGCCGAATTGATCGGCGCGCCGGTCTATAGCGAACTCGTGCCTTCGACGGCGTCGTTCCCGGCGTCGCACCCACTGTTTCGCGGCGCGATGACGCGCATGCAGGGGCCGATCCGCAAAATCCTCGAACAATACGACGTGCTGTTCTCGGCCGGCGGCGATTTGTTCACGCTGTCGCTGCCGTCCGACATCGAGCCGATGCCGGAAGGCCTCACCCTCATTCACCTTGACAACGATCCCTGGGAGCTCGGCAAGAATTATCCGCCGCAAGTTGCGATTTTGGGCGATCCGAAAACGACGCTGCCGGACATCACCGAGGCGGTGCGCAATTCGATGTCAAGCGGCGCGCGCGGCGCCGCGCGCGAACGGCTCGACGCCGCGAAGGCCACGACGCTGGCCGAGCGCGAGGCGTTCAAGGCCAAGGCGCGCGAGATGGCGGGGCAAAATCCGGTGCAGCCGCTCGCGCTTCTCAATGCGATCGGCGAGATGCTGCCGAAAGACGCGGTCGTCATCGACGAGACGATTTCGTCCGGTATCGGCATCCGCTCGCTCATTCGCAGCGACGATCCGCAAAGCTTTTACGGCTTGCGTGGCGGCGGCATCGGTTGGGGCTTGCCGGCGGCGCTCGGCGTCAAGCTCGCGTTGCCGCATCGGCCCGTGCTAGCGCTCGTCGGCGACGGCAGTGCCATGTACACCTGCCAGGCGCTGTGGACGGCGGCGCACGACCGCATCGCCGCGGTGTTCGTCATCCTCAACAACAGCTCGTATCGCATTCTCAAGCAGCGCTTGGTCGCGCAGCGCGGGCTTGCCGCCCAGGTCGACCGCTTCGTCGGCATGGAGCTGACCGATCCGGCGATCGATTATGTCGCTCTCGCTCGCTCGCTCGGCGTCGCCGCAGAGCGCGCCAACACCGTGCATGACGTCACCGATCTTGTCGCCAAAGGATTACAGAGCGACGCGCCGCTCCTCATCGACGTGCCGGTCGATCGCAATTACAAGCCGGTGTGAGTGCAGGAATCAGGAATCAGTAGTCAGTAATCAGGCATCCCGATTACTGGTCACTGAATTCTGATCCCTGATCTGCATATCGACGAAGATTTTGTAGCTCTGCGATTTCGGCTTGGTCTTGTCTTCCTCATTGAGATATTCGACCGAGCTTTTGCCGAGATAAGCGCGCGGCAGCATCATTACGCGGACAAAACGCGTGGGGCGGTTCGCCGCTTGCGCAAATACGCCGTCGGGGCCGGTTTCGAACCAGGCGCCGCCAGGCCCGTATGAAGTGGAGCGGCCATGCGTGTCGATGCGGATGCCGCCCTCGATTAGGCAACGGATGCCCGGTCCTTGATGGCGGTGCAGATAGGCGCAGCCACCCGGCGGGAAAGCGACGCTGTCGCCGCGCAGAAGGAGCGCACCCTTTGGCAAGGTTGCAAGCGCTACCGCGAGCTTCTCGTGCGAGGTAATGCCCAGTCCCGGTGGCGGTCGGCCGAAATCGGCCTCGCGCTCGATCAATTCCCACCGCCACACCGTGGCGCCGGCGCTTCCCGCCTTGAGCATGATGGCGCCTTCGCCGCCGAACGCCTCTTCATCGCGCAGCACGCGGTCGCCGATGGCGATCGCGCCGTGCACGACGAAAAGCATGCGCGGCAGCGCTGCCAATTCCATCGCGCCATCATCGGCGAAAACGTCCTCGCACAGCCGGAGCACCGGGTTCATCGTCTCCTCCTCGAAAGACCAGTAGCGACAGTGGCAGTCACCTGCCCAAGCTGGAAAGCGACTGTAAATCCCTCCCCCTAAAAGGGGGAGGGTTGGGCTATGGTCGTTCGTCATCACCGAGCCCGCGCTTGGAAATCACCCTCTCCCCGCGTGCGGGGAGAGGGTTGGGGTGAGGGGGCTTAACCGCTAGGCTCAGAATTGCGGACGAGCCCCCACACCCGGATTGCGGAGCTTGTCATCGGGCCGGCCACTTCGGGCCGGACCCGTTGGCAATCCGACCTCCCCCCGTGCATAGGGAGAGGTGAATTCAAGAGTAAATATGACCCCACGCACCACCCCACCCTTTCGCGCCGATCATGTCGGCAGTCTCCTTCGCACCGGCGCGCTCAAAGCGGCGCGCGAAGAGCAGGCGCGCAACGCGATCACCGCCGAAGCGTTCAAGGCGATCGAGGATCGCGAAATTGCCGGCGTGATCGCGAAGCAGGAAGCGGCTGGATTGCAGTCAGTCACCGACGGCGAATACCGGCGCGTGTCGTGGAATATCGATTTCCTGGAACGGCTCGACAATGTCGAGTCCTATGCCGGCGAGCGCAAGATCAAGTTTCAAACGAGCGGGCCGCAGCCGAGGCAGGTGCTCTTACGCCTCACCGGCAAGCTCGGCGGCTACAAGCCGCATCCGATGATCGAGCACTTCAAGTTTTTGCGGACGCGGACCAAGCGCACGCCGAAAATGACCATTCCGTCGCCATCGTCGCTACATTTCCGCTATGGCCGCGATGCGGTGCCGGAATCCATTTATCCGGCGATGGAAGATTTCTATCGCGATCTCGGCCAAGCCTACCGCAAAGTGGTGCACGCCTTTGTCGATGCCGGCTGCCGTTATCTGCAGCTCGATGAGGTCAATCTCGCTTATCTGTGCGATCCCTCACTGCGTAAAATTATCGCCGATCGCGGCGAAGATCCGGCGCGTCTGCCGGCGACCTATGCGGGCATGATCAATGCCGCCATCGCCGGCATTCCGTCCGACATGACAATCACCATGCATCTGTGCCGCGGCAACTTTCGCTCCAATTTCGTCGCCAGCGGCGGTTACGAGCCGGTGGCCGAACTTTTGTTCAACACCATCAACGTGCACGGCTATTTCATGGAATATGACACTGAACGTGCCGGCGGTTTCGAACCACTGCGCTTCGTTCCCAAAGGAAAAACGGTGGTGCTCGGGCTGGTCACGAGCAAAATCGGCGCGCTGGAAAACAAGGACGCGATCAAGCGCCGCATCGAACAAGCAGCGAAGTTCATCGATCTCGACCAGCTCTGCCTATCGCCGCAATGCGGTTTCGCCTCGACCGAGGAGGGCAATATTCTGGCCGAAGACGAACAATGGGCGAAGCTGCGGATGATCGTCGAGATCGCCGAGGAGGTGTGGGGGTGATTTTCTCTCCTCGCGTGCGGGGAGAGGGTTGGGGTGAGGGGGGTTAGCCGCTGGGCTCAGAATTGCGGACGAGCCCCCTCACCCGGATTGCGGAGCTTGTCATCGGGCCGGCCACTTCGGGCCGGACCCGTTGGCAATCCGACCTCTCCCCGTATACAGGGAGAGGTAGATTCATGAGCAAAACATGAACCAACGCACCACCCCACCCTTTCGCGCCGATCATGTCGGCAGCCTGTTGCGGCCGGTGGCGCTCAAGAAGGCGCGCGAGGCCCGCGCCAAGGGTGAAATCGGCGCCGCGGAGCTCAAGGCGGTCGAGGATCGCGAGATCAAAGACGTCATCAAAAAACAAGAAGCGGCCGGATTGCGGTCGATCACCGACGGCGAGTTCCGCCGGTCGTGGTGGCATCTCGATTTCCTGTGGGGCCTCGACGGCGTCGAGCGGCACGTCATGGACACCGGCGTTACCTTTGCCGCGGTGACGACGCGCAACGAAGGCGTGAAGGTCACCGGCAAACTCGGCTTCTCCGGCCATCCGATGATCGAGCATTTCAAATTCGTCAAAGCCAATACCAGCCGCACGCCGAAAATGACCATTCCGGCGCCGTCGGCGCTTTACGGCCGCCCGGTGTCGACGCCGATCGATAAATCCGTCTATCCAAAGCTCGACAAATTTTTTGACGACCTCGGCCAGGCGTACCGCAAGGCGGTGCGCTCCTTTGCCGATGCCGGCTGCCGTTATCTGCAGCTCGACGAAGTTTTCATCGCCATGCTGTGTGATCCGAAATATCGTCAGCAGATGAAGGATCGCGGCGACGATCCGCAAGCGCTCGGCACCATCTACGGCGATCTCATCAATATTGCTATTGCCGATATTCCGCCGGACATGACCGTGACCATGCATCTGTGCCGCGGCAACTACAAATCGACCTTCATGGGCACGGGCGGCTACGACGCCATGCAGGAGGTGCTGTTCGACCGCATCAAGGTGCACGGCTATTTCATGGAATACGATACCGCGCGCGCCGGCGGCTTTGAGCCGCTGGCGCGCTTGCAGAAAGGCCGCGCCGCGGTGCTCGGACTGGTCACGACCAAGAACGGCGCGCTGGAAAGTAAAGACGCGATCAAACGGCGCATCGAGGAGGCCGCCAGTTTCGCCGATCTCGATCAGCTTTGTCTCTCGCCGCAATGCGGCTTCGCCTCGACCGAGGAAGGCAATATTCTCGCCGAGGACGAGCAATGGGCGAAGCTGCGCATGATCGGCGAGGTCGCGCGCGAGGTTTGGGGGTGATCTTCCGTCGGGCTATTGAACCCTCCCCCTGAAAGGGGGAGGGTTAGGGTTGGGATCTACGATCGCAAGTCTTGCGCGAAAGTTGAGCACTGACCCCAACCGACTTCGCTTCGCTCGCCACCTCCCCCTTTTAGGGGGAGGCGAACTAATAAAACCGCATCGCTCTATGGACCCCAAGCAGGGGGGTGACAATTGAAAAGGGGGCTATTTCGAAAATGCCGAATATCGTTGCAGGCAAGGTCGCGATCGTCACCGGCGCGGGACGGGGAATCGGCCGCGGTATCGCGCTGTTGCTGGCGCAGGAGGGCGCGCGCGTCGTCGTTTGCGACATTGGCGCCAGCCTCGACGGCGCCGGCACCGACGCCGGTCCGGCGCAGACGGTCGTCAACGAGATCAAAAAAGCCGGCGGCGAGGCGATTGCCTCGACGGCCTCGATCAGCGATCCGGGCAATGCCGAGAAAATCGTCGCCACAGCGCTCGATTACTTCGGCCGCGTCGACATTCTCGTCAACAATGCCGGCATCCTGCGCGACCGCATCTTCCATCGGATGAGCTGGTCGGATTGGTCCGACGTCATCAATGTGCACCTACACGGCAGCTTTGCCATGAGCCGCGCGTGCGCAAGCCATTTTCGCGAGCAGAATTCCGGCAGCTTCGTGCATATGACATCGACCTCCGGACTGGTCGGCAATTTCGGTCAGGCCAATTATATGGCGGCGAAAATGGGCATTGTCGGGCTGTCGCGCGGCATCGCGCTCGACATGGCGCGGTTCAACGTCCGCTCGAATTGCATCGCGCCATTCGCTTGGACGCGCATGATCGATTCGATTCCGGCAGAGACCGAACAGGAAAAGGAACGCGTCGCCCGCATTCGCGAAATGACGCCGGAGAAGATTGCGCCGCTGGCGGTCTATCTCGGCTCCGATCGCGCCGAGGGCATCACCGGGCAAATTTTTTCAGTGCGCAATAACGAGATTTATTTGTTCAACCAGAACCGGCCGATCCGCACGCTGCATCGTTCCGACGGTTGGACGCCGGAAAAACTCGACGCGCAGCTCAAGGGTGCGTTCGCGCCGTCGTTTACGCCGCTGGAGCGCTCCGGCGACGTATTCTCGTGGGACCCGGTGTGATGACCATCGTCTACGACAAGCTCATCGCGCTCGATGTGCCGCCGTCCGAACAGAGCTATGGTCCCAAAGACTGCATTCTTTACGCGCTGGGCCTCGGCTTTGGCCAAGACCCGATGAGCGAGGACGAGCTCGCCTTTGTTTATGAGAAGAATTTGAAAGTGCTGCCGACCATGGGCACCGTGCTCGGTCATCCCGGCTTTTGGGCGCGCAACTACGATACCGGCATCGATTGGGTGCGGATCGTCAACGGCGAACAAGGCATCACGCTGCACCGGCCATTGACGGTGAAAGGCACGGTGGTCGGCCGCCTGCGCATCGTCGAAGTGATCGATAAAGGCCAGGGCAAGGGCGCGCTTGTGCTCAGCGAGCGCAAGGTGACGGACAAAGCGACCGGCGAACCGGTCGCGACGGTGACGCAGACCACATTTTGCCGCGGCGACGGCGGCTTTGGCGGCCCGCCGCGGCAAGCGCCCGAGCCGCATCCGATTCCGTCGCGCGCGCCAGATGCGGTTTGCGATCTCGGCACCCGTCCCGAGGCGGCGCTGATCTATCGGTTAAGCGGCGACCTCAACCCGCTGCATGCCGATCCGGCAGTGGCAAAACAGGCCGGTTATCCGCGGCCGATCATGCACGGCCTCGGCAATTTCGGCGTTGCCGGCCATGCGGTGCTGCGAACGTTTTGCGGTTATGATCCGCACAAGCTTGCCGCTTTCGCCTGCCGTTTCTCTGCGCCGGTGTTTCCCGGCGAGACGCTGCGTACCGAAATGTGGCGTGACGGCAAGATCGTGAGCTTCCGTTCGCGCGTGGTCGAGCGCGACGTAATCGCGGTTAGTAACGGCCGCGCCGAAATGCGGTTGTGATCGTTGGTGTGAAATGACGTCGAACGCGACCAAAGATTCCCACCACGACGATCTTGCGCCGATTCGGGAATCGGTGCGGGCCTTGTGCGCGGATTTTCCCGGCGAATATTGGCGTCGGCTTGATCGCGAGCGCGCCTATCCGGAAGAATTCGTCACTGCGCTCACCAAAGCCGGCTTTCTCGCCGCGCTCATACCCGAGGAGTATGGCGGCAGCGGGCTGACGATGACGGCGGCGGCCGCGATCATGGAAGAGATCCAGGCCTGCGGCTGCAACGGCGCCGCCTGCCACGCCCAGATGTACACGATGGGCACGCTCCTTCGCCACGGCAGCGCAGAGCAGAAAAAACGCTACCTGCCGGCGATCGCGCGCGGCGAATTGCGGCTGCAGGCGTTCGGCGTCACCGAGCCGAGTTCGGGTACCGATACGCTCAGTCTGCGCACCACCGCGGTGCGGGACGGCGACAGTTACGTCGTCAACGGTCAGAAAATCTGGACCTCGCGCGCCGAGCATTCCGATCTGATGCTGCTCCTGGCCCGTACCGCCCCGCGCGAGCAAACCGCGTCGCGCACCGCGGGGCTCACGGTCTTTCTGGTCGACATGCGAAAAGCAAAAGGCCATGGCCTGACCATCCGGCCGATCCGCACGATGATGAACCACGCGACCACCGAAGTGTTTTTCGAAAACCTGCGCGTGCCGGCGGACGCCGTGATCGGCCAGAAAGGCGAGGGTTTTCGCTACATCCTTTCTGGCATGAATGCCGAACGCATCCTGATCGCCGCCGAATGCATTGGCGACGCCAAGTGGTTCATTGCCAAGGCAACCGCTTATGCCGGCGAGCGTGTCGTCTTCGGCCGGCCGATCGGACAAAACCAGGGCGTCCAGTTCCCCATCGCGCGCGCCTATATCGGCATGCGCGCCGCCGAACTGATGGTGCGCGAGGCCGCCGCGCTCTATGAAGCCGGGCGTGACTGCGGCGCCGAGGCCAACATGGCCAAGCATCTCGCCGCCGAAGCATCCTGGGCCGCGGCCGATATGTGCGTGCAGACCCACGGTGGCTTCGGCTTCGCCGAAGAATTCGACATCGAGCGCAAATTCCGCGAGACCCGGCTGTACACGGTGGCGCCGATCTCGACCAATCTGGTGCTGTCCTATATCGCCGAGCACGTGCTCGGCCTGCCGCGTTCGTATTGAGTACACATGACTCGCCCGCTCTCCGGCCTTCTCGTTGTTTCTCTCGAACAGGCGGTGGCGGCGCCGATGTGCACCTGCCGGCTCGCCGACGCCGGGGCGCGCGTCATCAAAGTCGAGCGGCCGGAAGGCGATTTCGCCCGCGGCTATGACGATCTCGTGCACGGCCAAAGCAGCTATTTCGTCTGGCTCAATCGCGGCAAGGAATCGGTGGTGCTTGATCTCGTCAAAACGGCGGACAAAGCGCTCCTGGCGGCGATGATCGCCCGCGCCGATGTGTTCGTGCAGAACCTGAAGCCGGGCGCCGTTGCCAAGCTCGGTTTCGAAATCGGGCAACTGCGGCGCGAACACCCGCGCCTGATCTGCTGCTCGATCACCGGTTTCGGCGAGACCGGTCCGCTGGCGATGCGCAAAGCCTATGACATGCTGATCCAGGCTGAATCCGGCCTCGCCTCGATCACCGGCACGAGCGAACCGTCACGCGTCGGCGTCTCGGTCGTCGACATCGCCGCCGGCATGAACGCCTATGAATCGATTCTGGAAGCGCTGATCGCGCGCCAACGCACCGGCGAGGGCGCCGCGCTGTCTATTTCGATGTTCGACGCCATGGCCGATTGGATGACGGTGCCGCTGTTGCAGCAGGAGGCGGGCGCACCGCCGCAGCGGATTGGGCTCGCGCACACCTCAATCTCACCGTACGGCGCATTCCGCAGCCGCGATGGGATCGACATTCTCATTTCGATCCAGAGCGACCGCGAATGGCGCGTGCTCGCCGAAAGGGTTCTCGGCGATCCCGCTCTCGCCGCCGATCCGAGCTTCGCCACCAATGTCGAGCGCGTCAAACGCCGTGCGCAAACCGACGGCAGGGTCGCCAAGACATTCGGCATGCTCGATGCCGCGGTGCTGGAGCAAAAGCTCGCCGCCGCCGACATCGCCTTCGCCCGCGTCAACACGCCCGCGGACTTGTCGCGTCATCCGCATCTGCGCCGCATCACCGTGGGGACGCCGAACGGCCCGGTATCTTATCCGGCGCCACCCAGGCACGATGCCGATGTGCGCCACTATCGACCGGTGCCGGCAGTCGGTGAGCACACCGATAAAGTGCGTGCGGAGTTTTCTGTTGCCGTTGAAAGCGCGAGCAATGTGTAACCCGTTATCCTGAGGTGCGAGCCAACGTCCACTTCAGGTTGACGAGCATCGAGGGGAGAATGCGTGATGGACATCGGCTTTATTGGTCTCGGCAATATGGGCGCACACATGGCGCGGCGGCTCATCGAGGCCGGGCACAGGGTCGTCGTCTATGACACCCGACAAGAGGCAATCGGCAATCTCGCCGCGCGCGGCGCCATCGCGGCACGGTCGCCGAAGGAAGTCGCCGACGTCGTCGAGACGGTGATGGCAAGCTTGCCGACGCCTGACGTCGTTCTCAAAGTCGCGACCGGGCCTGAGGGCGTGATTGAAGGCAAGCGCGTGCGACGCTTCGTCGACCTTTCCACCACCGGCGCGGTGATGGCGCAGCGCGTCTTCAAGGCGCTTGCGGCGCGCAATATCGTGCAGGTCGACGCGCCGGTTTCCGGCGGGGTGCGCGGCGCCGAAAAGGGCACAGTCGCGGTAATGGCGTCCGGCCCGCGCGCCGATGTCGAGGCGGTCGAGCCGGCGCTCAAAGTGATCGGCAAATTCTTTTTCATCGGCGAGCGGCCCGGCGCCGGCCAGACCATGAAGCTTTGCAACAACGTGCTGTCGGCGGCAGCGATGGCGGCAACCTCGGAGTCGATGGTCATGGGGGTAAAGGCGGGCCTCGACCCGCGCATCATGCTCGACGTGATCAACGCGAGTTCAGGCCGCAGCACCGCGACCGAGCAGAAATTTCCCGAGGTGGTTTTGCCCCGCACCTTCAATCAAGGGTTCACCGCAGGCTTGATGTTAAAAGACGTGAATCTCTTCATCACCGAAGCCAAAGCGCTCGGCATTCCGATCCAAGTGATTGAAGCCGTGGCCGCGATTCTCAAACTGACCTGCGATGAGCTCGGTCCCGACAAGGACATCACTCAAGTCGTGCAGCCAATCGAGCAGCGCGCCGGCGTCGAAGTGCGCGCGCGCAAGATGTGAGCGCGGGGCGCGGGCGTTAATCGACTTTGCGCTTACGGCGGCTGAGGCGCGATTGAGCCAATTATCGCTTTTGCTACAAAGACTTAAATACAAAACGCTTTTCTGTGACCTGGGTCACTTCGCGGATTTTGCCAGTCGCTACATTAACCATAACGAAACCAAGAGATGGTGGCACAAAATCTGATCTGAGTTCCGTTCGATGTCAGCGGGTTTCCCCCGTCCCCAAACCTCCAACGACCCGCGTGATGTCCAAAGGGGTGATGTACGTCCCCCATACACCCCAAGAACCCTGCCACGGGTTCACCTTGCCCGCGCCGGACAAACGTCCGGGCGGGCTTTTCCTTGCTTCAATTCTGCCGCATGCTTCGCTGATGGAACGGGAACGGATCTCCACCGGACGGAGCCGCGATATGCGCGCCGATATTCGCACGATGGCATCGTCCCGCAACAATCGAAGTCTGCTGTCGGCATTGCCTGAACATCTTTCGGCAAGCCTGTTTGGCAACACGACGCCGGTCCGGCTCAAAGCCGACGAGGTGCTGTTCCTCGCCGGCGATGCCGGTGATGGCTGCTATCGTGTTGAGGACGGACTCCTAAAAGTAACGATGGTGTCGCGCGCTGGCACCGAACGCATTCTCGCTTTTCTCGGCTCCGGCGCGATCGTCGGAGAACTGTCTATCATCGACGGATTGCCGCGCTCCGCCTCGGTGGTGGCGGTGCGCCCGGCGCTGTTGAGCTTCCTCAGCCGCGCTGCATTCGACGAGTTCGCCAACAGACACCCAGATGTTTATAAATCGCTCGTGACGGTGATTGCGGCGCGGTTGCGCGAGACCGACGCGACGGTGGCGGCGGGAAGCTTTTTGCCGCTGCGCGGCCGCGTCGCCTGCACGCTGCTCGAATTGGCGCAGGATTTCGGCCAGGACGTCGGTGCCGGCCGCATCGTCATCCGCCAGAAGATCGGGCAAAGCGACCTCGCCGCCATGGCCGGTATTGCGCGTGAAAACGTCAGTCGCATTCTCAACGACTGGAAACGGCGCAAGCTGGTAAGCCGGCTGTCCGGCTACTATTGCCTGGAGAACAAAGCGCTGCTGCAGAACGAGGCCGAACTATAAAGGGTCATTGGCCATCACGGCTGCGAAGCACCCGCCGCAGTAACGTTGTATCGATTCATTTTTACTTTCACCGTTCGAATATGGCGGACCGGTATCCACTTTTCCGGATCATGCTGTAAAAACCCGCCATGAACACGCCTCGGCTCGCCGACTTCCGCCGGATCGTCGTCAAGATCGGCTCGTCGCTCCTGGTCGATTCCAGGGGCGGACGGCTCAATGAAAAATGGTTCGCCTCATTGGCCGCCGATATTGCCGAACTGCACGCCGGTAAGCGCGACCTCCTGGTGGTGTCGTCGGGTGCCATCGCGCTTGGCCGGACGGTGCTCAAACTGCCCGCCGGCTTGCTCGCACTCGAGGACAGTCAGGGCGCTGCCGCGGTGGGGCAGATCGCGCTGGCGCGCACCTGGACCGAAGCGCTGTCGCGGCATGGCATCACTGCCGGCCAGGTGCTGGTGACGCTCGGCGATACGGAGGAACGGCGGCGTTATCTCAACGCCCGCTCCACCATCGATCGTTTGCTGCAATGGCGCGCGGTGCCGGTCATCAACGAGAACGACACCGTCGCCACCAACGAAATTCGTTACGGCGACAATGACCGGCTGGCGGCGCGCGTCGCCACGATGATGAGCGCCGAGCTTCTGGTGCTGCTATCCGACGTGGACGGGCTCTACGATGCTCCACCCGGCACCGGCGTGGCCGCTCGCCACGTGCCGCGCGTCGAACGCATCACGCCAGAGATCGAAGCGATGGCCGGCAGCGCGGGCTCCGGATTATCGCGCGGCGGCATGCAGACCAAAATCGAAGCGGCCAAGATCGCGACCGCCGCCGGCACTCACTTGGTCATTGCCTCGGGCCACCTCGAACATCCGCTGCGAGCGATCGAAAGTGGCGCGCGTTGCACCTGGTTTCTTACCGCGGGCAATCCGGTAACGGCGCGTAAAAAGTGGATCGCGGGTTCGCTGGAACCGAAAGGCACACTCACGATCGACGCCGGAGCCGTCGCCGCGCTGCGGCGCGGCAATAGTCTCCTTCCGGTCGGGGTGGTGCGGATCGAGGGCGAGTTCGCCCGCGGCGACGCCGTGGTGATCCGCGATCCCGATGGCTTAGAGGTCGGCCGTGGGCTCTGCGCTTATGACGCCGAGGATGCGCAGAAGATACGCGGCCGAGCATCGAGCGAGATCGACGCAATCCTCGGCTTTTCCGGCCGGGCGGAAATGGTGCACCGCGACGACCTGGTGGTTGGCCTCAAATGAAGGCCGGCCGCCTACCGCACAGGCGTGAAGCGCTCACCCCTAAAAGATGAACCCCGGCCGCTAAGGCGACCGGGGCTCGACGCCGGGTGATTGAGGGTGAGGGGCTGGGGGGCTTCGCCCGGCGCCTACCATCAACGGCGGCGTCGAAGAGTTGTTCCGCCCTCAGTAACTATTTTTTTCGCGACGGCCGGGGACCGCTGCGTCCGGCCTTGCCGGCCACGCGCGCCACGGGTCCGAGCCCTTGGCATCCCACTGGAATCCCCGCCAAGATCGATCCGTCGGCCGCCCGGCAGGACCACAAATCGCGAAAATACCCGCAAATTCCCGTTATTTTTGTCATCCGCAGCGGTTGCCCGGCCTTCGATCACAAAAGTGGTTCCCACCGGGAAGCGCTTCGGCAAGTGCATAAGCTCATGGCGACCAGACAAAGGCATAGACCCCTCTCCGCTTGAGAACTCACCGTGCAAATCTTCCTATCCGGCATAGGTTCCGGAAATTCGGTGACGGCAGCACGAATGTTGTGGATTGCTGTGCGTATCTTAGCTGCGAAGCCGCTCGCCGGACTGCCTCGCCGGACTTCTCGCCGGGCTTGGGCAGGCGTGTTACAAACGTGGCGAATGCAAGACGGATCAAGGCCATGAACGCCCCGCTCACCACACTGGACAGCTCCCGGGGCCGAGCGTCTGCCAATGGCGGCGCCGACCTTGCGGCGACCATGCGGCAGCTCGGCCGGGACGCCAGAACCGCTGCCCGAGCGCTCGCGCTCGCCCCCACGGCCCAAAAGAACCGGGCCTTGGCCGCCATGGCCAAGGCGATCCGCGCCGGCTGCGCGGCCATTTTGGCGGCCAACGCCCAGGATCGGGAGGATGCCAAAGCCGCAGGCGCGACACCGGCCTTCCTCGACCGGCTGGCGCTCGACCGGGCGCGGATCACTGCCATGGCGGACGGCATTGATGTTATCCGCAAACTGAAGGACCCGGTCGGAACCATCATGGCATCGTGGCGGCGGCCGAACGGTATGCGCATCGAGCGCGTCCGGGTTCCCCTCGGCGTTGTTGGCGTGATCTATGAAAGCCGGCCCAATGTGACTGCGGATGCCGGTGCGCTGTGCCTCAAGGCCGGAAATGCCGCAATCCTGCGTGGCGGCTCCGAGAGCTTCCGCTCATGCCGTGCCATTCACGCCGCCCTGTGCGAGGGCCTGGCCGAGGCTGGCCTGCCCGCCGCATCGATCGCGCTGGTTCCGACCCGCGAACGCAACGCCGTTGGCTTGATGCTCGGCGGACTGGATGGCGCGATCGACGTGCTCGTGCCGCGCGGCGGCAAGCAATTGGTCGGCCGGGTGCAGACCGAGGCGCGGGTGCCGGTATTCGCGCATCTCGAAGGTGTCTGCCATGTCTATGTCGACGGCAAAGCCAAGCTCGCCATGGCGAAATCAATCGTACTCAATGCCAAAATGCGCCGCACCGGCGTGTGCGGCGCAGCCGAGACGCTCTTGGTTGATCGTGCCGGCGCTGACAAGCTGCTCAAGCCGCTGATCGCGATGCTGCTCGACGCCGGCTGCGAGGTCCGCGGTGATGCCGCGGTCATGGCTGTGGACCGGCGCGTCAAGCCCGCGCGCAAAGAAGATTGGAGCACTGAATATCTTGACGCCATTCTGACCGCCGGCGTGGTCGACGGCGTCGACGCCGCCATTGCCCACATTGAACGCTATGGTTCGCATCACACCGATGCGATCGTGACCGAAGACCGCAAAGCGGCAGAAAAATTCCTGCGCGAAGTGGACTCCGCGATCGTGCTGCATAATGCTTCGACGCAGTTCGCGGACGGCGGCGAGTTCGGCTTCGGTGCGGAAATCGGCATTGCCACCGGGCGGCTGCATGCGCGAGGACCGGTCGGAGTCGAACAGCTGACCAGCTTCAACTACCGCATACGCGGAAACGGACAGACACGACCATGACACGGCCATGAGCCGGCCATGAGGCGACTATGAAGGGTCGCCGGTGCAACCGGCGGCGATGCGCTGGGAGGGGCCTCGTTTCAAGATCATGAGTGGCGAGTCGCTTCCCCTGCGCCGGGCAGCCGACCGGCTCGGCCGGCGTGGCCGTCCGGTTCTGCCTCCCTACGCTCCCGGCATGCGCATTGGATTGTTCGGCGGCACGTTCGATCCGCCGCACGCTGCGCATCGTGCCGCATCCCTGTTGGCGATGCGGCGGATCGGCCTCGATCGAGTTTGGTGGCTCGTCACCCCTGGCAATCCGCTCAAGGACACCAGTGGCCTCGCGCCGCTGCGCGACCGGCTCGCCGCTGCGCGCGCACTTGCGAGCCACTCCCGCATCGACGTCACCGATCTCGAAGCGCATTTGGGCATCAGCTACACGTTTGCGACAATCACTTATTTGATCCGGCGCTGCCCGGGCGTGCACTTTGTCTGGATTATGGGCGCAGACAATTTGCGCAGTTTTCATCGCTGGCAGCGCTGGCGCGACATTGCGAGCTTGGTGCCGATCGCAGTGATCGACCGATTGGGCCCGAGCCTTTACGCATCGGCAAGCGCGGCCGGCCAGGCCTTGGCCTACGCGCGGCTGCCGGAATCGGCCGCCAGGACCCTTCCGGATCGCGTGCCTCCGGCCTGGATTTATCTCCACGGCCTCAAATCGCCGCTGTCCTCGACGGCTTTGCGTGCGGCTCGTGCCTTGTTACGCCATAAATGACATTTGTTTGAAGCAAGGTGGTTGAAACTGTTAACGACGCGTGACTATCTTTAGCGAGTATCGGATTCGCGGGGCTGGAGCGATTCCAGACCGCGTGCCGAGGCGAAACCAAACTGGAGCGAAAGGATTACGAACCCTGTCACCAGTCGAACTCCCGCGGGCCGAACGTCGCGCGCCCGAAACGGTCTCCAGAATGCGTCTTGACGCCGAGGAGATCCTCCGATTGGTCCTCCACCGCCTCGACGACATGAAGGCCGAGGACACCCTCACGATCAGTCTTCGAGACAAATCTTCGATCGGCGACTACATGGTCGTTTCCTCCGGCCGATCGCATCGCCATGTCGGATCCGTGGCCGACAGGGTGGTCGAAGATTTGCGCAAAGTCGGCGTTCACGCGCAGGTCGAAGGCATGCCGCATTGCGATTGGGTGCTCATCGACGCTGGCGACGTGATCGTTCACGTCTTTCGTCCTGAAGTGCGGGATTTTTACAATCTCGAAAAGATGTGGATGGCTGGACGGCCCGCCCAGCGCGCAAGTTAGTGCATGACACGGAAAAGTGGGCACCGGTTTCCGGCGTCCACCCCGGATTGAGCCCAGCGCGGCGTGTTTCGGGATCGTGCTTTAATGACGGACGAGAAGAGGTCCGATCATGCGCGTTATTCTCGCCGCCGTCGGCCGGCTGAAGCAGGGACCGGAGCGGGAACTTGCCGCGGCCTATCGTAAGCGCGCCGAAGGCGTAGGTCGCGCACTGGGGCTGCGCCAGGTCGAGGTGGTTGAAATCCGCGAGAGCAGGGCGCGCGACCCGGAGCGTCGGCGCACTGAGGAATCAATTGCCATCGCCAACATTCTTCCCGACGGCGCGGTAGTGGTCGTGTTCGATCAGGCGGGGCAGAACATCGACAGTCCGGGGCTCGCCGCCTTGCTGCAGAAATGCCGCGAGGAAGACCGGGCCGCTCTCTGTTTCGTCATCGGCGGAGCCGACGGTATCACCAAAAGCCTGCGGGGACGCGCCAAGCACGTTCTCGCCTTTGGCACGGCCACCTGGCCGCATCAGCTCATCCGCATCATGTTGCTCGAGCAGCTTTATCGCGCCGGCACGATTCTGACCGGGCACCCCTATCACCGCAGCTGATTGGGTTAAGCGGCGGCCAGCCGTGCAAGGTAACGCTCCAATTGTGACGGCCATCCGCCTCACTTGTCGCATTCTCGTCGTAAGCTAGCCGGGTTTCTCCGGTTCTACTTGCGTTCCTGAGGGCTGCCTCTACCTTGCAACCGATGATTCTCCGCCGGTCGAGCCGAACCGATCCGCGCCTCGTGCTCGGCTCGGCGCTCGCCTTTGTGCTGCCGCTCGGCGCGCAACTGACGGGGAGCTCCATCGCCGGCGCCCAGACTTCTACTGCGCCTGCTCCCAGTGCGCCCGCTCCCTCCCAACCCGCCAGTGATCAGGGACCGAACGCTGCAAATGCGCTCAAGCAGCGCGACCAGGAATTGAATGCAGCACTGGCGCGGCAGCGCGATTCAGCGGAGGCCCAGGCCAAGCTGCGCACTGAAGTCGAGGCGCTCGGTCAGGATCGCCGCAAATTCAACCAGCAACTGATTGATACTGCAGCGCAGGTGCGCGAGGTCGAAGCCAATATTAATGCGACCCAGGCACGGCTCGACGCGCTCAGTACGCAAGAGCGCCTGTTGCAAAAGTCACTGGATCAACGGCGCGCCGTGATTGTCGAAGTCCTCGCCGCTTTGCAACGTATTGGTAACCAGCCACCGCCCGCGCTGGTGGTGAGCCCCGAAGACGCCCTGCGGGCGGTGCGAACAGCCATCACGCTTGGCGCCGTTTTGCCGGAAATGCGCGCGCAGGCCGACGCTTTGGCCGGCGATCTGTCCACGCTTTTGAACGTGCGCAAAGAAATCGTTGCCCAACGCGATCGCCTCACCAGCGACCTCGATCTGCTTGGCCGGCAACAGCTGCGCGTGAGTCTGCTTATCGACGAGAGACAAAAGAAGCAGACGAATGCCGAACAAGCTCTCAACAGCGAACGCCAGCGCGCCAACGACCTCGCGCGCCAGGTCGACACGATCAAGGACCTTATTGCCAAGCTGGAGACGGGGCTCGACAGCGCCAAGCGGGCGGCGCGCGAGGCTGATCGCGACATCGCCAAGGACGCGACCCATCCGGAACTCGCCGCATTGAGTGATCCCGGCCGTCTCGCGCCGGCGGTTGCCTTTGCCGACATGCGCGGGCACCTGCGCTTGCCGGTCAATGGCACTCGCATTCGCGAGTTCGGCGGGTCGGACGGCGTCGGCGGAACGCAAAAAGGTCTTTCCATCGCCGCGCGCCCTGGCGGCGAAATTACCGCGCCCTGCGACGGTTGGGTTGTTTACGCCGGACGATTTCGCAGCTATGGGCAACTCTTGATCCTCAATGCGGGCGGCGGCTATCATGTGCTGCTAGCGGGGATGGAGCGGATTTCTGTCGATCTCGGCCAATTCGTGCTAACCGGTGAGCCGGTAGCGGTGATGGGTGGCGGATCACAAGCGTCCCCGACCGGCACGTCCGGTCCCAAGCAGCCCGTACTCTATGTGGAGTTCCGCAAAGACGGCGCTCCTATCGATCCCAGCCCATGGTGGGCGACTAACGAAGGCGAAAAGGTTCGCGGATGATGCGCAAAACTTCACTAGTCTTCCTCGGTGCACTAGCCGGCGTGTTGACAACGCTGTTGATCACCCAGCCCCACGCTTTGCTGGTGGGCTCGGCGGCGCGAGCGGCGGTCTCGGACACCTACCGTGAGCTCAATCTGTTCGGCGATGTGTTCGAGCGCGTCCGCGCCGACTACGTTGAAAAGCCCGACGACAGCAAGCTCGTCGAGTCAGCCATCAACGGCATGCTGGCCGGGCTCGATCCGCATTCGAGCTACATGGACCCGAAGAGCTTCCGCGACATGCAAGTGCAGACCCGCGGCGAGTTTGGCGGGCTCGGCATCGAGGTGACGATGGAGGACGGCCTGGTCAAGGTCGTCGCCCCGATCGACGACACGCCCGCGGCCAAAGCCGGCGTGATGGCCAATGACATCATTACCCAACTCGACGACGAAGCCGTGCAGGGGCTCACGCTCAATCAGGCCGTCGACAAGATGCGCGGTCCGGTGAACACCAAGATCAAACTTACCATTATGCGCAAAGGCGCCGACAAGCCAATCGACGTCACAATCGTTCGCGACATCATTCGGGTGAAGTCGGTGCGCTGGCATCCGGAAGGCAGCGACGTCGGTTACATCCGTGTCACCCAGTTCAACGAGCAGACCACCGACGGCCTCAAGCAGGCGATCAATGATCTCAACGCGCAGCTCGGCGCCGACAAGGTCAAAGGTTACGTGGTCGATCTGCGCAACAATCCCGGTGGCTTGCTCGACCAGGCGATTTCGGTGTCCGACACGTTCCTGGAAAAGGGCGAGATCGTGTCGACGCGCGGCCGCAACCCCGAAGAGACGCAGCGCTTCAACGCGCGGCCCGGCGACTTGACCAAAGGCAAACCGGTGATCGTGTTGATCAACGGCGGTTCGGCGTCGGCGTCGGAAATCGTTGCCGGCGCGCTGCAGGACCACAAGCGCGCGACGCTGATCGGCACGCGCTCGTTCGGCAAGGGCTCGGTGCAGACCATCATCCCGCTCGGCGCCGGCAATGGGGCGCTGCGCTTGACCACCGCGCGCTATTACACCCCGTCTGGGCGCTCGATTCAGGCCAAGGGCATCTCGCCTGATATCGAGGTGCTGCAGGACGTTCCCGACAACTTGAAGGCGCAGACCGATTCCAAGGGCGAAGCCTCGCTGCGCGGCCATCTCAAGGCCGAAGGCTCCGAGGAAACCGGCTCGCAATCCTATGTGCCGCCAAACGAGAGCGACGACAAAGCGATCAAGATGGCGCTTGACCTTTTGCGTGGCACGGCGAGCAACGCTGCCTTCCCGCCCAATCCGAAAGCGGCGGTTCCGAACTGACGCGATCGAATCACGTAAGCCAAATGCGGGGCGGCCTTTGGGCCGCCCCGAACTTTTTTGTGAACCGCGTTTGCTCAAAGCATGATCCCGAAAAAGCCCGCCCCGGACTTCGCCAAAACGCGCTGACCGCTTTGGTCCAGGAAGATGCTCGGGGAAGGCACTCCAGGAAGACGCGTAAGGACTGGTGACAGAGCCGGACAAAATGAGGATCATCTAGCCTCCGTTGTCACCTGTCGCTTCCAATCCGCCCGTCCAGCAATGCGCGTTGAAGACCTCCCGTATCGGCCCTGCGTCGGCGTCATGCTGCTCAATCGCAACGGGCGCGCCTTCATCGGCCGGCGCATCGATGGACCGGAGCATGTGGACCTCAAACATGCCTGGCAAATGCCGCAGGGCGGCGTCGACAAGGGCGAAGACCCGTGGCAGGCGGCACTGCGCGAACTGCGTGAAGAAACCAATGTCCGCTCGGTCGAGCGGCTCGGTGAAATTGCCGAATGGCTGCGTTACGACATTCCGCGCGAACTCATCGGCGAGGCCTGGAAGGGCAAATATCGCGGGCAGATGCAAAAATGGTTTGCGCTGCGCTTCACTGGCGCGGACAGCGAGATCGATGTCGAACATCCCGACGGCGCGCACGAGGCGGAATTTGCGGCGTGGCGATGGGAGGCGCTTGCGAAGATCCCGCGCCTGATCGTGCCGTTCAAGCGCGCGGTCTACGAACGCGTGGTCGCTGAATTCAAAAAATACGCCAAGGCAAGCTGATCGCTTATTGCGTCAAAGCCACCTGCAAGGCACGCAACTGATCGAGGTGACGGTTGAGTTTGTCGCGTTGCGCATCGTCTCTGCAGTCGGCGATATCTTCCTCGGCGTCTTTGATGTCACCGGCGAGTAAATCGAGATCAAAGTCTTCGCGCGATCCAGCGCGATCGGCGAGCACGGTCAATCCGGCAGGACTCATTTCGGCAAAGCCGCCGACGACAACCACTGGCTCGCGATTGCCGTCGCGAAAGATCGTAATGATGCCCGGCCGAAGCGTCGTGACCATCGGCGCATGCCCGGGCAGAACGCCGAGATCGCCTTCCATGCCGGGTAGATCGACTTGATCGACGTCGCCGGAAAACAACACTGTTTCCGGCGAGACGAATTCAAAGTGTAATCCAGCCATTGCGATTGCTCTCGCTGTCCCGCCTCTTGCGAATGGGGCCAGTGAATCGCGCCCCGCTTACGCCGCGGCGGCGAGACTCTTGCCCTTCTCGACCGCCGCTTCGATGGTGCCGACCATGTAGAAAGCCTGCTCCGGCAGGTGATCGTATTTGCCCTCGCACAGGCCTTGGAAGCCGCGAATGGTGTCAGCAAGCTCGACAAATACGCCGGGCGAACCGGTGAACACTTCGGCTACATGGAACGGCTGCGACAGGAAGCGCTCGATCTTGCGCGCGCGCGTCACCGTCAGCTTGTCCTCTTCCGACAACTCGTCCATCCCGAGGATGGCGATGATGTCCTGGAGCGACTTGTAGCGCTGCAGGATCTGCTGCACGCGGCGAGCGACTTGATAGTGCTCGTCGCCCACGATCATCGGCGACAATAAGCGCGAGGTGGAATCCAAAGGATCGACGGCGGGGTAAATACCCTTCTCCGCAATCGATCGCGAAAGCACTGTGGTCGCGTCGAGATGCGCGAACGACGTCGCGGGCGCCGGATCGGTGAGGTCGTCGGCGGGAACGTAGATGGCCTGCACCGACGTGACCGAGCCCTTGGTCGTCGTGGTGATGCGCTCCTGGAGCGCGCCCATATCGGTCGCTAACGTTGGCTGATACCCGACCGCGGAAGGAATTCGGCCGAGCAACGCCGAGACCTCCGAGCCCGCTTGCGTGAAGCGGAAGATGTTGTCGACGAAGAACAGCACATCCTGGCCCTGATCGCGGAAATATTCGGCGACCGTCAATCCGGTGAGCCCGACGCGGGCCCGCGCGCCTGGCGGCTCATTCATCTGGCCGAAGACCAGCGCGCATTTCGAGCCCTCGACCGAGCCCTCCTTGGGATCTTTGTTGACCTTGGACTCGATCATCTCGTGATAAAGATCGTTGCCCTCGCGCGTGCGCTCGCCAACGCCGGCGAACACCGAATAACCACCATGGGCCTTAGCGATATTGTTGATCAGCTCCTGAATGATCACGGTCTTGCCAACGCCGGCGCCGCCGAACAGTCCGACCTTGCCGCCTTTGGCATAGGGAGCCAAAAGGTCGACCACCTTGATTCCGGTCACCAGGATCTGCGCCTCGGTCGATTGTTCGGTGAAGCTCGGCGTCGGCTGGTGGATGGGACGGGTTTCCGCGGCCTTGATCGGGCCTGCTTCGTCGACGGGCTCGCCGATCACGTTCATGATGCGACCGAGCGTGCCAGGGCCGACCGGAACCGCGATCGGCCGGCCGGTATCGGTCACTTCTTGACCACGAACCAGGCCGTCGCTCGAATCCATCGCCACGGTGCGCACCGTGGACTCGCCGAGGTGCTGGGCGACCTCGAGCACCAGGCGGTTGCCCTGGTTGTCCGTTTCCAGCGCATTGAGGATCGCGGGCAGATGGTCCTCGAAATGCACGTCAACGACCGGGCCGATGACTTGAGTAATGCGTCCGACAGGTTGGGCCATAGTTCGTTCCTACTTCAACGGGAGGGTTGTAGTCACAGCGCTTCGGCGCCGGATATGATCTCGATCAATTCCTTGGTGATCATCGCCTGGCGCGTGCGGTTGTAGAACAGTGTTTGCCGGCGAATCATGTCGCCGGCATTGCGGGTCGCATTATCCATCGCCGACATCTGCGCGCCGTAGAATGAAGCGGCATTCTCCAAAAGCGCACGGAAGATCTGCACCGCGAGGTTGCGCGGCAACAGATTGCTGAGAATGTCTTCAGCCTCGGGCTCGAACTCGTAGATCGCGCCGCCCAGCGCATCAGCGGATTTTTGCTCGAACACCGGCGGAATGATCTGCTGGGCCGTCGGGATTTGCGCAATCACCGAGCGGAAGCGCGAGAAGAACAGGGTACAGATATCGAACTCGAATTTGTTGAACAGCGCGACAATTTTCTCGGCGATGCCTTCGGCATGCTCGAAATGCAGCGCGCGGACGGAGCGAAGATCAACGAGTTCGACGATCTGCTTGGAGAAGATCCGGCGGAGCTGATCGTAGCCTTTGCGGCCGACGCAAAAGAACTTGACGTCCTTGCCCTCGGCGGCGAGCGCCGTGGCGCGCTCGCGCGCCAGGCGCACGATCGCGGAATTGAACGGGCCGCACAAGCCGCGCTCGGCGGTGCATACAAGCAAGAGATGCTTCTGATCGCTGCCGGTGCCGCGAAGAAGCCGCGGTGCGTTCTCAGCGCCCGCGACAGACGCGGCGATGTTGCCGAGGACCGTCTCCATGCGCCCGGCATAGGGACGAGCCGATTCCGCCGCCGCCTGGGCGCGGCGCAATTTGGACGCCGCGACCATTTGCATGGCCTTGGTGATCTTTTGCGTCGCCTTGGTGGCGGCGATACGGGTGCGCAGATCTTTGAGCGAAGCCATCGATTAGACCCTTTTAAGCGAAGGTCCTGGCGTAATTTTCCACGACGGTCTTGAGCTTGCCTGCCGTCGCATCGTCGAGGTCGCGCGACTCGCGGATCGCCCCGAGAACGTCGGTGTGCTGGTTGCGCAACAGCGCCAGCAATCCCTCCTCGAAGGCGCGCACCCGCTCGACTGGCAGGACATCCAGGTAGCCGTTGACGCCGGCATAGATCACACAAACTTGCTCCTCCATGCGCAGCGGCGAGAACTGCGGCTGCTTGAGGAGTTCAGTCAGCCGCGCCCCGCGACTGAGAAGCCGCTGGGTGGTGGCGTCGAGGTCGGAACCGAATTGGGCGAACGCCGCCATCTCACGGTATTGGGCGAGCTCGCCTTTGATACGGCCGGCGACTTTTTTCATCGCCTTGGTCTGGGCGGCGGAGCCGACCCGCGACACCGAAAGGCCGACATTCACCGCCGGCCGGATGCCTTGGTAGAACAGGTCGGTCTCAAGAAAGATCTGGCCGTCGGTGATCGAAATGACGTTAGTCGGAATATAGGCCGACACGTCGTTCGCTTGGGTCTCGATCACCGGCAGCGCCGTGAGCGAGCCGGCTTTGTAATCGTCGTTCATCTTCGCCGCGCGTTCCAACAGCCGCGAATGCAAATAGAAGACGTCGCCGGGATAGGCTTCGCGGCCCGGCGGCCGCCGAAGGAGCAGCGACATCTGGCGATAAGCCACCGCCTGCTTGGAAAGGTCGTCATAGATGATGACCGCATGCATGCCGTTATCGCGGAAATATTCGCCCATGGTACAGCCGGAGAATGGCGCCAAATACTGCATTGGCGCCGGATCCGAAGCGGTCGCGGCAATGATGATCGAATAATCGAGCGCGCCGTTTTCCTCCAGGACCTTGACGAATTGGGCGACCGTGGAACGCTTCTGTCCGACCGCGACATAGACGCAATAAAGCTTGATCTTCTCGTCGCCGGATGCATTGAGCGATTTTTGATTGAGAATGGTGTCGAGCGCGATCGCCGTCTTGCCGGTCTGACGATCGCCGATGATCAATTCGCGCTGGCCGCGGCCGATCGGGATCAAAGCGTCGATGGCCTTCAATCCAGTCGCCATCGTCTCATGCACGGATCGGCGCGGGATGATCCCAGGCGCCTTGACGTCGACGCGCGCCTTTTGATCGGCCTTGATCGGCCCCTTGCCGTCGATCGGATCGCCAAGCGCGTCGACGACGCGGCCGAGCAAGCCTTTGCCGACCGGCACTTCGACGATCGCACGCGTGCGTTTGACAGTCTGGCCTTCCTTGATTGCGCGGTCATCACCGAAAATGACGATGCCGACATTGTCGTTGGCAAGATTGAGCGTCATCCCGCGCACGCCGCTTTCGAATTCGACCATTTCGCCGGCCTGGACATTGTCGAGCCCGTAGACGTGGGCGATGCCGTCGCCCACCGACAGGACCTGCCCGACCTCAGACACCTCGGCCTCCTGGCCGAAATTCTTGATCTGCTCTTTGAGGATTGCGGAAATTTCCGCAGCGCGGATATCCATTAGCGAGCCTCTTTCATCGCGTGCTTCATAGCATTGAGTTTGGTGCGCAGCGAACTGTCGACCATGCGGCTGCCGAGCTTGACGACCAATCCGCCGAGAATGGCGGGATCGACTTTGACATCGAGATCGACGTCTTTGCCGGTGACCGACTTGAGCGCAGCGCGCAGCGCATCGACATGCCGGTCCTTGAGCGTTTCAGCGACGGTGATCTCGGCGGTCGCCTCGCCTTTGTGCTTCGCGACCAGATTGCGGAATGCCTTGATCATGTCGCGCACCGCAAACAGCCGCCGGTTTCTAACGACAAGCTTGAGGAAATTCGCGGCTAGTCCGCGGATCCCGGCGCGTTCGAGCACCGCGGACAAAGCCTGCAATTGTTCGTCCGCCGAAAACACCGGACTGCGCACGAGGCGAGTCAGATCGGCGCTTTCGGCGATGAGCGCATCAAACCGGTCAAGCTCGTCTTTCACCGCCTCGATCGCATTCGCCTCGAGCGCAAGCTCGAACAAAGCGGTCGCATAGCGGCCGGCCATGCCGGACAGGACGGGTTCTTCGGCTGCCAAAGTTCGTGCTCGCTGCGGCTACTCGGTGGCAGTGTTCTCGGGCGGTGTGCTTGAGCTCTTCCGCAAGACCCGCAACCGGCGCGCATTGGGTCGGCACAAGCCCCTGGCAGTCAAGCGGAATTCGAGTGGGACTGTTCATTTCCCGGCCACGGCGCTGCCGCGTCCGGAAATCGCCGGGTAGCTAACATGAAGCGAAATGCCGTGCAACAACAGGCGCAAGCGCGCAATGGCCCGGCGGCCATGCAAACCGAGACCACGACCGTAACGCTGGGTCCTGCTATCACCGGCCGCGGGAAGGGCATCGATAACAATGGCGAAACGTCCGGCAAAATCCGCATCCCGCAAATCCGCACAGCGCAAAACTGGTTCGGCAAAATCGATCTCGAAATCAGTGATGCTGCCGACCGATCGGATCGCCTATTCGCCGATTGCCGATCGTGCCGCGCTCAAATTGCCGAACGGCGCCCGCATGGCGGTGTGGGTCGTGATCAATGTGGAGGAATGGGACCCGACACAGCCGATGCCCCGCACCGTACTCACCCCGCCGGCCGGCGGCTCGCCGATGCCGGATGTTCCGAACTGGGCCTGGCACGAATACGGTAATCGCGTCGGATTTTGGCGCTTTGTCGAAGTCTTCGACGCATTCGCGATACCGGGCGTGCTGGCGATCAATGGTTCGGCGCTTGCCGCCTATCCGCAGATCGTGCGCGCGGCGGTCGAGCGGAATTGGGAATTCATGGGTCACGGTTTCACGCAGCGCAATCTGCAGAAGGTTGCCGACGAGCGCGCCGATATTCGCAAAGTCCGCGCTGTCATCGCCAAAGCCACCGGCAAGCCGCCACGCGGTTGGCTCGGCCCGGGATTGACCGAAACCTGGCATACGCCCGACGTCTTGGCCGAAGAGGGCTACGATTACGTCGCCGATTGGGTGCTCGACGACCAGCCGGTCTGGCTGAAGACGCGCGGCAAGCCGATCCTCAACCTGCCCTACACGCAAGAATGCAACGACGTGGCGATGATGCTCATTCAGCACCACAAGGCGTCGGAATATTGCGAACGTGCGCTTGACCAATTCGAGCAGATCTATGCCGATTCGGCGCGCACAGCGCGCATTATGGCGCTGTCGATGCATCCCTACATCATGGGCGCGCCGCACCGCGTGAAGTATCTGCGCCGCATTTTCGAAGTCATTCGCGGCAAGCCCGATGTACTGTTCTGGACCGGCGCGCAGATCGCGGACTGGTTCGTCGCCGCAGGCCCGAAAGCTCCGTGAGACATCCCGAGCCTAAAAGCGCGAGCTCAGCGCACGCCGATATTGGTGCGCGCGTCATGCTTGCCGTGCTGGGTTTGATCTGGGGCATCACCTGGCCGGTGATGAAAATTGCGCTCAACGAAATCCCGCCGCTGACGATGCGGGGAACAGCCGCCGTGTTGGGCGCAGTAACCTACTTTGCACTGTGCGTCGTCATGCGGCGCAGCTTGCGCATCCCTTCGCTGAAGATCTGGGGCCATGTGCTGGTCGCGGCGCTCCTCAATATCGTGGCGTTCAGCCTATTTAGCGCTTTTGCCCAGCTTGCAGCGACAACCTCGCGCGTTGCCATCCTCGCCTACACAATGCCGATCTGGGCTGTGCTGCTGGCTTGGGCCTTTCTCGGCGAACGCCCGAGCCGCATCCAGGCCACCGCGCTTTTACTGTGTGCGACGGGTCTTGCCATCTTGATCTATCCGCTGACGACCCACGGCGTTCCGCTCGGAATTGCCTTTGCACTTGCGGTCGGGGTGTGTTGGGCCGGCGGCACGGTCTACCTGAAATGGGCGCACATCGAAGCCGACCAGATGGGCGTCGGCAGTTGGCAGATGACGATCGCTACGATCGTGCTGGTCGCGGCCATGCTGCTATTCGACGGCTTCCCGCATTTCGGCGGAGCGCATGTTGATGGCTTGCTGGCGACCGCCTGGACCGGCATTTTCAGCAACGGGATCGCTTATGCGCTCTGGTTCACGATCATACGGCGGCTGCCGGCAGTGACCGCCTCGCTTGGCGTGCTCACCTCGCCGGTCATCGGCGTCATCGGCTCGTTTTTCATTCTCGGTGAAGTGCCGACCACGGCCGACATGATCGGCTTTGCGCTGATCTTTGTTGCATCCGCATGCGTGTTGCTGACGCGACACAGCGACGTCGAGACCGCGTCCCACGCCACGTGAGTGACGGGCTATACCCAATCACCGCGCAGTATCGATGTGCCAAAATTTGCGCGAGCGGTTGCGCAAGTGATTACGATTCTTGCCTTCAACACCCGGCCGCTTTCGCCAAGTCGGCGACCCGCCCTGCCATGGCGCTGCGCGGATCGGCCAGCGGATCGATGACCGTGAAATGGTTGGTTCCGGCAACCTCTTCGTAGCGCGTCTGCGCGCCGGTCTGCCTCCAGGTTTCCGCGATCGTCCGGCTTTGCCGCTTGAACTCGCTGGATTCAAGCCCACCGGCCACAGCATCGAAAATCCGATTCGATGCCACCGGCCAAAACAGCGGCGAAACTTTCCGTGCTTCGGCGGGGTCGAGGCGCAGATCCGCATTAACGCTGGTGGAAAGGAGCGGGGTCAAATCGAACACGCCCGAGACTGAATAGGCCGCCGGCACGAGATCGGCGGGCGCTTTCGGATAAAGCGTGCGCCAATCGGTGGCGAGGAGTGCGGCGGCGAGGTGCCCGCCGGCCGAATGGCCATAGACTGTCATCCGGCGGCCGAAGCGCTGCCAAAGGAATGCGCACATGCGGCGCATTTGCTCGATGATATCGGCGATGGTGACGTTGGGGCACAGATCATAGCCGACTACGGCCACCGAAACGCCGCGCTCATTGGGCCCGCGCGCCATTTGGCTGAACGTGGACGGCTCCAGCGAGCGCCACCAGCCGCCGTGGATAAAGACCGCAAGCGGCGCATGTTCATGCCCTTCGGTCAGGAAAAGATCGACAGTCTGGCGTGCCGTACTGCCGTAAGTCAGGCCAAGCTCAGCGCTGTCGCGTTTGAGCATCTCGGCCCGGTAAAGCTCCGCTTCGTAGGCCCAGCGGGCAAAAATTTCCGGATGCTCCGGCACGCGGGCGCGATTGTTATATTCAACCTCGTAGTCGATCGCGGACACCGGCGCCTCCTTGGAACACGACTCCGAAAAGTGGACACCGGTTTTCGGAAAAGATCATGCTCAAACAACAAGCTAAAGCGAAATGGTGATTCAACCTAATCTCATTTTGCTTTGGCAGATTGCGCCGCAAATCTGCGGTATGTCCGCTACGCTGGCAAGCTTGCCGCGAGTACCGACGTTTGTCGGGCTTGTAGTTGGCGACGGCAAATCGAAAGCGGTTTCCGCAAATGGGGCAGCCCGCTAAAAGGAGCGTCATGAGAGTCGACGGCAAATCAATGCGCAGCATCTGGCTGGAACCGGACGGCTGCTCGGTCGGGATCATCGATCAGACGGCGCTGCCGCATCGTCTAATAACAGCTCGGCTTACGACCCTGGACGACGCCGCGCACGCGATCCGGGCCATGCTAGTCCGCGGCGCGCCATTGATCGGCGCCGCTGCCGCCTATGGCGTCTGCCTGGCGCTGCGTGCCGATGCGTCCGACGAGGCGCTTGAGCGCGCCTGCGCCATCTTACTCAAGACGCGGCCGACCGCGATCAACCTCAAATGGGCGCTCGAAGAAATGGTCGCCGCGGTGCGCAACCGCTCGCGCGGCGAGCGCGTCGCCGCGGCGTACCGGCGCGCCCAGGAAATCTGCGAGCAGGACGTCGCGATCAACACCGCGATCGGACAAAACGGATTGCCCCTCATCGAAGCGGTTGCCAAGCGCAAGAAGCCGGGCCAGCCGGTCAATGTGCTCACGCATTGCAATGCCGGATGGCTGGCAGCGGTCGATGTCGGCACCGCCACTGCGCCGATTTATCTGGCGCACGACAACGGCGTCGCGATCCATGTCTTTGCCGACGAGACCCGACCGCGCAATCAGGGCGCGTCGCTGACCGCGTGGGAACTCGGCCGGCACGGCGTGCCGCACACTGTGATTGCCGACAATACCGGCGGCCATCTCATGCAGCATGGACTGGTCGATCTGGTCATTGTCGGCACCGACCGCGTCACCGCGGCCGGCGACGTATGCAACAAGATCGGCACCTATTTGAAGGCGCTTGCCGCGCGTGACAATAACGTGCCGTTCTATGTGGCGCTGCCGTCGCCCACCATCGACTTTTCGATTTCTGATGGCCTTGCCGAAATCCCGATCGAGGAGCGCGCGGCGGATGAAGTAGCGAGCATGACCGGGCAAACCGCGCAGGGCGGTATCGAAACGGTGCGAATCATTCCCGACGGCTCGCCGGTGGCAAATTACGGCTTCGACGTCACGCCGGCGCGACTGGTGAGCGGGCTTATTACCGAGCGCGGCGTGATTGCCGCCTCGCGCAGCGCATTGGCAAGGGCTTTCCCGGAACGCGCCGGCGCGGCAGAATGAGGGCACACTCAAGTCTGGTTCGCCTGGAGTCTGTTGCGTGCGAAAGCTTAACTGCCGTCCGCTCTCGAACGTGCCGCTTCCCGGAATCCTCAGCATGAACGTGCCGACCGACACGTCCGCCAGCATGCCCTCCACGATAACGTCGACAGCTTCGCCATTGGCTGACGGCCGGCAATCGGAAACGGCGCTCGCCATCGCCCGCGGCACTGCGCGCTATCTGCACGCGCTCGGTTATTGCGTGGTCAGTGAATTGCCACTGCCGTCAGGGCGGCGCGCCGACCTCGTCGCGCTCGGCGGCGACGGTGAAATCATCATTGTCGAGATAAAATCGTCGGTGGCCGATTTCCGCGCCGACCAGAAATGGATGGACTACCGGCGGCACTGCGATCGGCTGTTCTTCGCGACGCATGCGGGAGTGCCTTGCGATATCTTCCCCGCCGAGGCCGGCTTGATCGTCGCTGACGCGTTTGGCGCGGCGATTGTGTCCGAAGCGCCGGAAGAGCGCATTCCCGCCGCTACGCGCCGAGCGGTGACATTGCGCTTTGCGCATGCGGCGGCGCTCCGGTTGCAAGCGGTTGCCGATCCGCAGGGACCTTATAACGGCGGGTTTTAGAGCTACCAGGCGCAAGTTAGAGATTAAGTCAAAGACACACGTTAAAAACGCAATGCCTGCGCTCACATGGCAGACAAAATAATTACCGGACCAACGGTTACTTGGGAGCGCGCTTGGCCAGGATGCGCTGCAGCGTGCGGCGGTGCATGTTGAGCCGGCGCGCGGTTTCCGAAACGTTGCGGCCGCACAATTCGTAAATGCGCTGGATGTGCTCCCAGCGGACCCGGTCCGCCGACATCGGATTCTCCGGCGGCTCAATCTTTTTGTTGTCGAGAGCGAGCAAGGCGGCGGCAACATCATCGGCGTCGACCGGCTTGGCAAGATAATCGACGGCGCCGAGCTTTACCGCGTTCACGGCGGTCGCAATATTACCGTAGCCGGTGAGAATGATGGCGCGAGCCTCGGGCCGGCGCTTCTTCATCGCCGATATGACATCGAGGCCATTGCCGTCGCTAAGCCGCATGTCGACGACCGCAAAGGCCGGCGCGGCTTTCTCGACCTGCAAGAGACCATCGCTGACCGATTCGGCGGTCGTCACGGTAAAGCCGCGACTTTCCATGGCGCGAGCGAGACGCTGCAGGAAGGACTTGTCGTCCTCGACGATCAGGAGCGAGCGTTCATGCGGGAGCGAACTTGCTGCGGCATCGGTCATGGCAATTCCATTTTCTCAATACTTGAATAATGCGCCTGGATAACGGTCCTGTTCCGCCCAGTTCCGCCGTCTTCCGCCGCTTCGTCTTTTTTGGCACCGTTCGGTGCGGCAACTTACAATTAAGAGGCGACAGCCTCGGCCTCAAGTGGGGGCGGCACGAGTGAGCGTTCAAAATCTCCCCGGTTCCAGGTCACCGTGATGGTGGCGCCATGCAGCGGCGGCGCTTGGTTGATGAGCGAGAGCTTAGCGCCCGAGCGCTCCAACAACGTCTTGGCGATAAAAAAGCCGAGCCCAAGTCCGAACAGCGCGGTTTCGTCGGCGTCAGAACCGCGCGCCCCCGGTCGCCGATGCGTGACATAGGGAGCGCCCAGGCGATCGACGATTTCGGGAGCGAAGCCAGGTCCATCATCGCTGATCGTGATGCTGATTTCCTCGGGCGTCCATTGCGGGGCAATCTCGACCCGGCTGTGAGCGAAATCGACCGCGTTCTCAATCAGGTTACCCAGCCCATAGCGAATGGCCGGATTGCGCTCTCCGGCCGGTTCGCCGGCGCGGTTGGACGGATAGGTGACGATGATCGACACGCCGAAATTGCGGTGTGGCGCCACCGCCTCCTCGATCAGCGCCGAGAGCGGCATACGGTCGAATGGTTCACCGGCCGGAAGTTCGGTGATCTTGGCCAAAATTTCGCGGCAGCGCTGGGCCTGCTCGCGCAAAAGCTTCACGTCCTCGGCATAAGGTGAACTGGGCTCGAGCGCGCGTTCGATCTCGCGGATCACCACGGTAATCGTTGCCAATGGCGTGCCCAGTTCATGCGCCGCGGCGGCGGCCAATCCGTCGAGCTGCGACAAGTGCTGCTCGCGCGCCAAGACCAATTCAGTCGCAGCTAATGCGTCGGAGAGCTGGCGCGCCTCCTCGGCGACTTGCCACGTGTAAACTCCGATATAGCCGATCGCCAAAAGGATCGAGAGCCACACGCCGACCATATAGATTTCAGGAAGCTCAAGCGGGTTCTCGGCGTCCCACGGCAAATCGTAATGCAGGAACACCAGCATGGTGGCGCAGAACATCGCGAACGTGCCGATCAACAAGGTCATGCGCGGCGGTAGCGCGGTCGCGGAGATCAAGACCGGCCCGAGCAGCAGAAAGGCAAAGGGATTTTCCAAGCCACCGGTGAGATAGAGGAGCGCCGCCAGTTCGGCGATGTCGAAGGTCAGGAGCCAAGCGGCGCGGTCCGGCTCGAGCCATTGGGTCTGCCGAAAACTGACGCGCAGCGCGACGTTCAACAGCGCCGCCAGCGCAATCACGGCGAGGCAGGCCCAAATCGGAACTTCGAATTCCAGGCCGAAATGGACCACCAGAACCGCCGCCAATTGGCCGCAAACCGCGAGCCAACGCAGGCGGATCAGGGTATCGAGCCGCACGTTCCTTGGACGCTCATGAGTCCGAGGCAGACCAAACATGCGACTAATGTAGCGAGCCGGGCGAGCCTCGCCAAATTGGTAGTGTCCCGATTTCGAAGTTCGTAAGAATTTGCGGCACTGGCGCTCGGCGCCCGAATGCGCGAGATTGAGCGGATCCAAGCTCCATCGGGAGTAATGGCGATGGTTTATCAACTCGACCAGTTCATCTCCGATTGCCGGTCCATCCTCGCGCGCGACCCTGGCCCAGCGGGCCGCGAACAGGTGCGCGGGCGGCTCGAACTTCTGTTGCAGAATCCCGACTTTGTGCGCCGGCATTGCGAGGATGCGCAGCGCGGATTGCATGTCCTTTACGAGGACCCCGCACTCGGCTTTCAGATCCTGGCTCACATCAATGACAAGGCGCGAGTCTCGCCGCCGCACGACCACGGCGCTTCCTGGGCTATCTACGGCCAGGCGACCCATTACACCGACATGACCGAATGGGAGCGCGAGGACGACGGCAGCGATCCGCAGCACGCCAAGCTAAAGCCGGTGAAGAAATACCGGCTGATGCCGGGACATGCTGGCATTTATCAGGATGGCAGGATCCACTCGATCGATTATCCCGACAACGCCCGCTTCGTTCGCGTCACCGGAACGAACCTTGATCGTATCCAACGCGTGCGTTTCGATCTCAATACCGGCGAAATCAAACAGATGACGCCGCAGCAGGCGACGTGACGCCGGCCGTGAGCCCCGCCGCGCTGCGGGAGCTTTTGCAAGACGGCAGCGAAATCGCGCTCGTTGACGTGCGCGAAGAACTTATCTTTTCGCAAGGCCATCTCTTGCTGGCGCGTTCGGCGCCGCTCAGCCGCTTGGAACTGAAGTTTGCCGAGCTTGTGCCGCGGCGCGCGACGCGAATCGTGCTGTGCGATGACAATGACGGACTTGCCGAACGCGCGGCGGCAGTGCTGGCGCGCAACGGCTATTGCGATCTTCGCATTCTTGCCGGCGGCGTACCGGCGTGGGCCGCGGCCGGTTTCGAACTCTTCACCGGAGTGAACGTTCCGAGCAAAGCATTCGGCGAGTACATTGAGCATGCCGACGGCACGCCCAGCATCTCGGCCGATGAACTGGCGCAGTTGCTTGGCAACGGGACGGACCTCGTGATCCTGGATAGCCGGCCGTTCGACGAATATGCGCGGGTCTCGATCCCAAACGCGACCAATGTGCCCGGCGCGGAACTGGTGCTGCGGGCGCGCGAGATCGCGGCCTCAGCCAATACCACGGTGGTGGTCAATTGTGCCGGACGCACGCGCAGCATTATCGGCGCCCAATCGCTGATCAATGCCGGCCTGCCGAACAAAGTCGTGGCGCTGCGCAACGGCACCATGGGTTGGAGCCTCGCCGGTTTTACTTGCGACAGCGGGAAAAAACGCCGCGCGCCAGGCGTCTCGCGGGCGAAATTGGCTTGGGCGAAAAGCGCGGCGCGGCGGGTGGCGCAGGCCTGCGGCGTCGAAATCATTGATCGGGCGAAACTTGAATCCTGGCGGGCGGATGAGAACCGCACGCTTTATTTGTTCGACGTGCGCGATCCCGACGAATATGAGGCGAGCCATCTTGCCGGCGCGATTTCGGCGCCGGGAGGCCAACTGGTCCAGGCCACGGATCAATATGTCGGCACGCTCGGCGCAAGGATCGTGCTCGTTGATGATCAGGAGGTGCGCGCCGCGATGACCGGGTCATGGCTGTGGCAGATGGGTTTTGCCGACGTCTACGTCCTGCCCGAAGCTGGCAGCGAAACCGGCTGGCCGATCGCGCGCAAGCTGGTAAGCGACCAGCGTCCCGAGGCCGCGATCGAAGCCGCGGCACTAGCGGAGCTGTCGTCGCGCAAAGCGGTGACCGTCATCGATCTTTCGCTGAGCCGCAACTATCTCGCCGGCCACATTCCTGGCGCATGGTTTGCGATCAGGACGCGGCTTGCGCAGGCGCTGAAAAGAATTTCGATCGCAGACACGCTCGTACTCACATCGGAGGACGGCGTCCTCGCCGCGCTTGCAGTGATCGAAGCCACGCGTGCGACGGATCGGCCCGTACACTTTCTCAAAGGCGGCAACGCCGCGTGGCGGGCGGCAGGCGGACCATGTTCGAGTGACATCAGAATGGCCGACGAGCCAATTGATCAATGGCGCAAGCCCTACGAACGTTCCGGCGACACCAAAGCCGCGATGCAAGAATACTTGGCCTGGGAAGTCGATCTTTTGCCGCGCATCCAGCGCGACGGCACTTTGCAATTCGAGCGTTTCAGGCCGCGGCTTGCAGCAGAAGTTCGCTGAGCCGCTCCGGCATGTCGACCATCACGTCATGACCGCACGGCACCTCGTGCCAGCGCCATGACGGGTCCGACTGCACCGCCGCCAATGCGCGATCGAAACTTGGATTGTGATAGCCTTTGGCGCGAATGTAGGTTTTCCGCGCGATCTTTTCACGTGCGCCGGTGAGAGCGATTGCCGACGTGAAGGCGCCGATTGGTTGTGGCACGCACAGGCTATCCACCCAAGCGCGGTCGGCTTTGTTCACTCCGAATGCTTCCGCCGATCGCGGCGGCACGCCGAGATCGCCGCGCTGCAGCGCTGCGCGCACGGCATCCTGAATCGCGGGGCCCGTCACTTTTTGCATCGTATCGCCGTTGGCTGGCAGGAAAGCGTCGAGGAATACAATCGCGCGGATAGCGGTGGGCATTTGTTCGGCGACGCCGGAAATGACAAATCCGCCATAGGAGTGACCGCACAGCACCACATCACTCAGTTGCTCCCATTTCATGACGTTGACGATGTCGGTGACGTGGGTGGCGACGTCGATGCCGGGGCGCCGCAGATGCGAGCGCTCGCCGAGACCAGTCAATGTCGGGGTGAAAACGCTGTGGCCGTCACGTTGAAGCGCAGCGGCAACGCGTTGCCAGCACCAGCCGCCATGCCAGGCGCCGTGCACCAGCACAAACGTGTAGGCCATGGATCCTCCCTGCGCGCTTGAAACTGACGAGGCGCTCAACCCGAGCCGCTACGGCTGCCACGCGGCGGCGTCGGGAGGCGCCGCCGTGTCCTGGCTGGCGCGGTCGACGAACTGCACCAGCGCCCGCAGCACGTCGTCAACGCCGCGGCCGGTGACTGCCGAAATAACGAATGGCGTCCCGTTTGCCGCGCGCTTTAAGCTCGCAAGCTGCCGTGCGATGTCTTCGGCGCTTAAGGCATCGGCCTTGTTGAGCGCCACGATTTCGGGCTTCTCGGCAAGCCCATGTCCGTATGCTTTCAATTCTGCGCGCACGGTTTTGTAGTCGGCGCCGGCATCCTCGCCAGTGCCGTCGATGAGATGTAACAGCACGCGGCAGCGTTCGACATGGGCAAGAAAGCGGTCGCCGAGGCCGACGCCTTCATGCGCTCCTTCGATCAGCCCCGGGATATCCGCGAGTACGAATTCGCGGCCGTCGATCTCGACGACGCCGAGCTGCGGATGCAGCGTGGTAAACGGATAGTCGGCGATTTTCGGTTTTGCCGCGCTCACCGCGGCAAGGAAGGTCGATTTGCCGGCATTGGGCAGACCAATGATTCCCGCGTCGGCGATGAGCTTAAGCCGCAGGCGGATCGTCAATTCGGTGCCCGGCTGCCCCGGATTAGCGTGGCGCGGCGCACGATTTGTCGAAGTCTTGAAATGGGCATTGCCGAAACCGCCATTGCCGCCGCGGGCAAGCACGGCGCCCTGTCCTATTGCGGTGAGATCGGCCAACAGCGTTACCCCATCCTCGTCGTAGATTTGCGTGCCTGCCGGCACTTTGAGAACCACGTCGGCGCCGTTGGCGCCGTGACGATCCTTGCCCATTCCGGCGCGCCCATTGCCGGCGGCAAAATGCTGCTGGTAGCGATAATCGATGAGGGTGTTGAGACCGCCGACTGCTTGTGCAATCACGTCACCACCTTTGCCGCCGTCGCCGCCGTTCGGGCCGCCAAATTCAATGAACTTCTCGCGCCGAAACGACACGCAGCCATTGCCGCCGTCGCCGGAACGAATGTAAATCTTGGCTTCGTCGAGAAACTTCATTTGCTTAACTGGTAAAGCGCCGAACCCACCGGCACAACCGTCATTCTCGTCAATACCATTCCCGTCAACGCCGCCGCTTTGGCCGGCAATTCATGCTTGATATAAGGAGCCGGAATTCGCACGGCGGAGCCAGCCTCTCTCTTACGGCCCGTTTGGAACTAGAGCGGAGAACGACGAGCGTGTGGTGCATTGTAAAGCTCGCGCTGCGAGCTGCGGTGTGGCGAAGGACGTCCGATGTCTCACTTGTCGGCTTGCCGCTGCTTTTGGTTTTTGCCGCGCTCGTAGCGGTGGTCCGCGCCGCGCTGCAACTCCTCGAGGCCGGTTCGTGGTACGCTTTCAATCCGTACGGGCTCAATGCTGTCGTGGCTTGGATCGCGCTTGAGCTCGCGATCGCCGCCTTGTTCGTGCGCCCGGCGGCGCGAACCACCGCCCTGTCGGCAATGTTCGTGCTCTCGGTACTCGCCGATCTGGTCATGACCGGGATCAGCATCGGCGCGCCATACGTCGCGCCACTCCTCGCGCGGGCCATCGGGCCCTCGGCGCCGTTCAACAGCGCGGTCGTCGCCGACGCGACTTACACGCTCCTTTTCGTGTGGTGGGTTGGCGCCATGACGTGCATCGTCGGCTCCCTCGAGCAACAATCGGGTTGGCGGCTCACCGGCCGGATTGCGGGCCTGTGGCTGGCATTATTCGCAGCCAATGTGGCGATGCCGCACACGCCCATCTTTGTGCCGCCGGACTTCGATCCGGGCAACGCCAACTGGTGGGAAACGGTCTATGCAGCTCAACGCGCTGAAGGCAAAGGCAGGGTCGCCGGTGAAATCGGGCAAATTCAAAAATTGCAGCCGCGACTGCTCCAGGAACAGTTTGCTCATCTGACGCCCGCGCACAAAGGCGAGACCGAGATCTACACGCTCGCTATCGCCGGTTGGGCCGATCAGGATGTCTTCATCAAGGAACTCGACGGCGCATTGGAGGCGATGGCCAGTGTTTTGCCGACCAACGGCCATACGGTGCGCTTGGTCAATCGGCGCGACACCGCCAGCACGATCCCGCTCGCCAACTTTTCGAATTTTGCCGCGGCGGTGCACGCGATCGGCAATGTCATGGACAAGGACAACGATGTCTTGGTCTTGCTCATGACCTCGCATGGCGAGCAGACTGGGTTCGCCTTGCAATTGCCCGGCGGCATTGCCGAGCTGACGCCGCAGCAGGTTGCGGCAGCGCTGAACGGCGAGGGCATTAAAAACCGGGTCGTGATCATTTCCGCCTGCTATGCGGGAATCTTCGTTCCGCCACTCGCGAACGACAACACCATCGTGATAACCGCGGCGGATGCCAAACACACGTCATTCGGCTGCGCTCCCGAACGCGATTGGACCTATTTCGGTGACGCCTTCTTTCACCAGAGCCTGCATCCGGGTGCGGATTTCGAAAATGCGCTCGATCACGCCCGCGTCCTGATCCACGGCTGGGAAATGATGGACAATGTGGTGCCCTCGAACCCGCAAGGCTCGTTTGGCCGGGCACTGGTCGCAAAACTCGCGCCGTACTTCGCAACCAACCCGCGCCCCTGATTGCGGCGCGGGTTGGTGCAATTCGGGCTAAGCTAGACCGCTTGCTAGGCCACTTGCCGCTCTCGACCCCAAGCCTTGAGCGACGCCCACAGCCGACGATCGAGTCGAAAACGGTCGATCGGCGCCGCGGAATTGATGGCGCGGATGCGGCACAGCTGGACGCCGGTCCATTGGAAGCCGCACTTCTCGAGCACGCGGCGCGACGCCGGATTGCTCACGCGCGCTCCCGAATGCAACACCTCATGGCCGAGCTTGCCAAAGGCGTAATCGATCATCGCGCGCGCCGTCTCGGTGGCGTAACCGCGACCCCAAAAGGGGACACCAAGCCAATAGCCGAGCTCGGCGCCGTCTCGTCGTAAATCGATGCCGCACATTCCGATCAATGCGCCATCAAGCTCGATCGCGAAAACCGTCTCGCCGACGTCTCGATTGACCGAGTCGATGAATCCCTCGGCGTCCTCGGCGCTGTAGGGATGCGGAATGCGCGTGGTGTTCTCGGCAACGCGGCGGTCGCCGGCCAGAGCCACCATTGCCGGCACGTCGGCATGCGACGGCGCGCGCAGCACGAGCCGGTCGGTTTTGAGCACGGCAACGCGGCGCGCCTTTGCGTCTCGCGCCAGAACAGGCGTCAAGTTGGGCGTCAGGTCGGAAGTTGAGACTTCGGTTGCGAATGTCATCGCCTGGGCTCCTTGCCGAGAAACCGAAAGGGGAGCCGGCATGCCGGTCTCCCCTTTTTCGAGCCCATTTTGGCCCGCCGGTTCGACTGGATGCCGGCGGACTCATATGATCCACCGTGTTACTGGGCCGCGGCCTCACTCATCGGATGTATCGACACGAACACGCGGCCTTTGGTTTTGGTGCGGAATTCGAGCTTGCCGTTAATCAGCGCAAAGAGCGTGTGATCTTTGCCGACGCCGACATTGCGGCCGGCGTGCCACTTGGTGCCGCGCTGACGGGCAATGATGTTCCCGGCTAGCACCTGTTCGCCACCGAAAATCTTCAGTCCCAGGCGCTGTCCGGCCGAATCGCGGCCGTTACGCGAGGATCCGCCTGCTTTCTTATGTGCCATTACCGGGCTCCGAAACTCACTTGCTGTCTATCTATACCGGATTCGTGACAAAAGCATCACCGCCAGTATCACTTCTTGCTCTTTGACGGCGTTTTCGCGGCTGGTTTCTTCGCCGACGACCTCGCTTTGGGCTGGTCCGCCTTTTTTGCCGAAGCTTTACGCGCCGGCTCCTCGGCATCGGCGGGCGCGGCGCCAGGTGCCTGTCGGGGCGCGGCAGCCGCACGTTTCGGTTTGGGTTGCGCCTCTTTGCTCGGCTTTTTGCCGTCAGTCAAAATTTCGGTGATGCGCAGCAGCGTAAATTCCTGGCGATGACCGATCTTGCGCCGCGAATTCTTTCGCCGGCGCTTCTTAAACGCAATGATCTTCGGACCCCGCGCTTGTTCCAGAACTTCCGCCGCCACCGTGGCGCCGGAGACCGTCGGCGCTCCCAATGACAGGGCGTCGCCGCCGACGACAAGGACCTCGCCAAACTCGACGATCTCGCCGGGCTCGCCTTTAACCTTGTCGACCTTGATCACATCCTCGGCGGCCACCCGATACTGCTTGCCGCCCGTTTTGAAGACCGCGAACATCTTTCTTCCTCGCTACAACCCCGACGCTCGGGTCATCGCCCGGACCGGATTCTTCCAGTCTATTCTGCTGACGGTCCGCTCTGCTGACAATCCGCGGCCTCGTGGCGCGAGGGCGGCATCGAATGCGTGGACCAGCGTCCTTATGACTGCCCCATAATAGCCTGTCAAGAAATGCAAACCACGCCGCATTCGTAAGCCGCGGGATGATTTGCCGCCCCCGTCTTGGTGATGACCTTCGTGCGCGGATCGTGCTAAAGCGCGAGGCAATCACAATGACGGCGGCCACACCGCACGCGACCGGGAGAAACCGCGATGCCGGCAGAAAGAACAGCGACCCTTTCGCGCCGCGCCTTGCTCGCTGGCACCTTGCCCGCCATCGCGATCGGGACAGCAAAAGCGCAAAATGCCGACGAAGCTTATCCGGAGCATCAGGTTTCCTTTGTCGTACCGTTCGCACCGGCCGGAGGAACCGACATTCTCGCCCGGCTACTCGCGCAGAAACTCGAGCAGCATTTTGGTAAACCCTTCGTGGTCGAGAACCGGCCCGGGGCCGGCACCATTTTAGCCACCAATTACGTCACCAAGTCGTCCCCCGACGGCTACACGATCTCGATGACGGTGTCGTCGCTTGCCGCCGACGTGACGCTCTACAAAAGCCTGCCCTACGATCCGGCCAAGGACCTCGTGCTGGTTGCGCTGATTGCCAGAGTGCCTTTCGTGCTGGTTGTCAGTCCATCGCTGCCGGTGAGCAACGTCGAAGACCTCATCAAACTCGCCAAGCAGAAGACGCTCAGTTACGGCTCCGGTGGCGTCGGCGCCTTTCATCATCTGGCCGCGGCTTTATTCGCCAGTATGGCCGGCATTAAGATGACGCATGTGCCTTATCGGGGCTCGGCGCCGGCGCTCAGCGATCTCATGGCGGGCTATATTCAACTTATGTTTATCGATTACGGCCCCGCCTCGGCCTTCATCAGTAGCGGGAAAATCCGCCCGCTTGCAGTGACGACAAAGCAGCCGCTTTCGGTCCTGCCTGAGGTTCCGCCGCTCGCCGAGGCGGGTGTGCCCGGTTTTGACGCGGCGGCCTGGCAGGGCGTGATCGCGCCGGCCCGCACCCCGCCTGCAATCGTCGGCAAACTCAACGCCGCGCTGAACGCGGCCGTGGCAATGCCTGATGTTCGTTTGCGCATGCGCGAAATCGGGATGATTCCGGTTGGCGCCGGCTCGCCTGCGGAGCTCCAGGAGTTCCTGCAGTCTGAAATCGTACGCTGGGGCAAGGTCGTCGAGGACGCCGGCATTGCCCATTCCGAGTGACTCTTTTGCCCGGCGGCGCACCATCGGCGGAGGCTCGCCGCCAACTGCCGGCCGGCGAGGAGATATTTCTTGATCATGTCGCGCATTTCGTGCGCGACGCCGAAGCCGCAGGCCGCGCACTGCGCCGCGTCGGCTTTGCACCGACGCCGGTTTCGATTCAGGCGGACAAGGATCCGTCGACCGGGAAACTGGTTCCGACCGGCACCGGCAATATCACCGCGATGTTTCCCCGCGGCTATACGGAAGTTCTTTTCAAAAACTCCGATTCTCCGCTCGCCCGCGAATTCGAAGCCGCGCTTGCGCGCCGCGCTGGACTGCATCTAGCCGCTTTTTCCGTGGCCGATGCGGCCAAAGCCCGCCGGCGGCTCGCCGGTGCCGGATTTCCGGTCCGCGATTTGGTCCGCATGCAACGCCCGGTCCATACCGAGGCCGGTCCGGACACTGCGGCTTTCACCATCGCGCGGGTTGAATTAATGACGATGCCTGAAGGACGCATCCAAATCCTGACCCACCATACCGAACACGCTGTGTGGCAGCCGCGCTGGTTGTCGCATCCAAACAGTGTCTGCGAACTAATCGATGTGGTCATCGCGGTCGGCGACCTCGAGGAAGCGGCGCAACGGTTCGCGCGCTTTACCGACCGGCCGGCGTTACCGACACCGGGGGGCGCGCTGATACGGCTTGACCGCGGCGGCGTCTATCTCGTCAGCCATGATCGGGCAGCCGAGAAGCTTCCCGAAGTGCCGGTCACGTCGCTGCCGTTCATGATCGGTTACGCGCTCGGCGTCGAGTCGCTTGCCGCCGCCGAGAAGGCGGTCGATGGCGCCGATCTCGAATGGCGCGCGTTCGAAGACGGCATTGTCGCGACCTTCCCGCCCGAATTAGGCACAGGCGCCTGGTTTTTTGTCGAACAGCCGACGGGCCTGCCGTGGCGGCGTTGAGGGTGGAATGGTCAATTTAGCTTTTGCGCTTGGCGTGCAATAGTCGCTGAAGCAGATCATCGAGACCGCCCTTGCATAGTCCAGCAGACATCGCGACATCCTGGCCCGATGCGATCTACGCACATTTTCGCCGCATCGGCGTTCGCCAGGTCGGCTATGTGCCCGATGCCGGGCACAGCCAGCTCATCACGCTGTGCCAAGGCGATCCGCAGATCGTCGACGTGGTACTGACCACGGAAGAAGAAGGCGTCGGCCTCGTCGCCGGCGCAGCGCTCGGCGGCCAACGCGCGGCGCTGCTCATGCAGTCGAGCGGCGTCGGCAACTGCATCAACATGTTTTCGCTGTTACGCAATTGCGGCTTCGGCTGCATTGTTCTCGTCACGATGCGCGGCGAGTTCGGCGAATTCAATCCATGGCAGGTGCCTATGGGCAGCATCACCGAAGAGGTGCTGCGGCTTTCCGGCTTCCTCACCTACCGGATCGAGACGGCGGAGGATGTCGACGAGATTGTCGGCGCCGGTTGCGACATGGCGTTCAATGGCAGTTTGCAAGTCGCCGTGCTCCTGTCACAGCGGCTGATCGGCCCCAAACAGTGGACCCGATGATAATGGACACGATTAGGGTGCGATGATGCTGGACCGGCGCCGCTTCGTACAAAAGCTCATGATTGACCGTGGCGACCTTCTAGTCGTGCCGGGACTCGGCTCGGCGACCTACGATGTCGCGGCGGCCGGCGATCACCCGCTTAATTTTTATCTCTGGGGCGCGATGGGCGGCACCGCCATGATCGCACTAGGTCTCGCGCTGGCACGACCCGAGCGACGCGTGGTCGCGATCCCAGGCGATGGCGACATGCTGATGGGCTTGGGGAGCCTGGCCACGATCGGCGTCAAGCAACCGAAAAATCTGGTTGTGGTGGTGCTCGATAATGCCCGATATGGTGAAACTGGCATGCAGCCAAGCCACACCGCGGCCGGAATCGATTTCGTCGCGGTGGCGCTCGCCTGCCATTTTCGCCAGGCGCGCACGGTGACACGCATCGAGGAAGCGGCGGAGGTGCGGAAATTGCTGTACGCCGGCGAAGGGCCGATCCTGGTCAACGCTAAAATCAAGCCGGAGGATGTGCCGCGGGTGTTGCCGCTCCGCGACGGTCACGCAATCAAGCAGCGTTTTATCGCAGCATTGAATGCCGTTTGAACGATCGCGCGCTTGTATCAGCACTTGTGGAAAAATTTGTAGATTTCCGGGCGTTGCAACCAGATCAAATGAAACGTCAATCCGCCGTGTTCGTCGATCCATTTGCGGATATCTTCCGGATAAATCCTCAACAGGGTGTCGGTAACAAAAGGAAAAGTGCCGGCATGAAATCCGAGCGCGGCATTTTGCGTGACGCAAATGTCTTTGCGCGCAAAGTACCCGGTAAGCAAAGTGCAGGCCGACGCGCAGAGGCCGACGATGCGGATATTTACCTTTTGCGCCGCGAGCTTCTCCCACTTCTGCTGATAGAGAAATACCAAGCCGCCATGATCGCCAGCGACATCGATGGTTTCCGCCCGCGCCAACGGCACAGCGATCGTCAGGACAGCCGCTGCCAATAAAGCCCCACAACCCCTCATTTCATTGCCCCGCGCTGGTTGCCGCCGATTTGGCCGCTCGCTTCACCGCCGTGACGATTTCAGGATAGGCGGCGCAGCGGCAGAGATTCCCCGATAGGTAGTGCCGAATGTCTTCATCGCTCGGATCGGGATTCTGTTTAAGCAATTGGTGGGTCATCAGCACGAATCCCGGCGTGCAGAAGCCGCATTGAAATGCCCCGCACGCGATGAAAGCCTCCTGCACGTTCGACAGCGCGCCATCGGCATCGAGATGTTCGACCGTGGTGACCGATTTGCCGTCGGCCCAGACCGCAAAATAGAGGCAACCCGAGACCGCTTGCCCGTCGACCAGCACCGTGCAGCAGCCGCACAATCCCTGCCCACAGCTTTCGCGGGCGCCGAAAAGATCGAAACGCTGCAGGAGCTCGACCAGATTGCGATGCGGCTCGATCGTGGTCGAGACCGGCTGGCCGTTGAGCGTAAAGTTTATGGTGTGCGCGCTCATCACTCGTCCTCAAGCGGCCGGCCATCTTCGGCGCGCAACGCACGCAGCACCGCTTCGGCGGTGATTGGCAATTCCATGATGCGCACGCCGACAGCGTCATCGATCGCATTGGCAATCGCTGGCGACACGCCAAACGTGCCGGTTTCGCCTAATCCCTTGGCGCCAAACGGACCGGAATGCTGCTCGGCGACAATGAGTTCGTTGTCCATCGGCGGCACGTCGCCAAGGCCCGGGATCTTGTAATCAGCTAGGGACGCATTGGTGACCTGGCCGCCGTCGAGCTGCATGATTTCGGACAAGGTGAAGCCGAGCTGCATGATCGCTGCGCCGGACAACTGCGTGCGCGCGACCGCCGGATTGATCAGCTTGCCGCAATCGGCGGCATTGATCAGCCGCAAAATCCGCACGTGCCCGGTTTCGGTGTCGACTTCAACTTCTGCCGCCGCGCCGCCGACCATCCAGAATGGCGTGACATTGTCGGAGAGCCCGGTCTGCGCATCCGGCGGTTGGTAGCTCGGAACAAAGCTCCCCGTGCCGATGACATTGCCCGCCTGCATGCCGTAGCGCTTCTTGAATATTTCCGCAGGCGGATAATTTGTTCCTTCCGGCAAACCGGCTTCGGCGGCAAGCGCGCGCAATTTCGCGCGCGCATCTTCCGCCGCCATCCGTATCGCATTGCCCATGTGAAAAAGCGAGCGCGAGCCGAGCGTCCCCATGTCATAGGGCGTCACATCGGTGTCCGGAGCGACGATGCGGACATCCTCCGCTTTCACATCCAGCACCTCGCCAACGATCTGCGCGAAAGCGGTATCGGCACCCTGCCCCATGTCGACGGTGCTCTTGTAAAGATAGACGCTGCCGTCCGCCGAGACGTTCACCACCGCAACCGATGTCGTCGGCGAAATCGAAGCCTTAAGACCAATGGCGATGCCGCGTCCGCGCCGCACCGTGCCGGAGCCGCGTTCGAACTTCGCATTCCAGCCGATGCGCGCCACGAGCGCATCGAGCACTTCGGCAATGCCGGCATCTTGCAGCACGGTGCCGCTCGCCTGCGGCCGACCATTGCGCAGCAAGTTGTTGCGGCGGAACACGACCGGATCGATGCCAAGTTCGCGGGCGATCATATCGGTGTGGCTTTCATAGGCCCAGACCAGCTGCGGGACGCCGAAGCCGCGCAAAGCGCCGGCCGGCGTGCGGTTGGTGTAGAGCGCATAAGAATCGATGCTGATATTATCGATGTCGTAAGGGCCCGCAGCCGAGAACCCGGATTTTTGCGTGACCCGCGGCCCGATATCGGCATAGGCGCCGCCGTTCCAGTACACTTCGCAGGCGCGCGCGATGATCCGCCCATCCTTGTCCACGCCGCTTTTGATGCGGAAGGTCGTCGGATGTTTGGTGATCATATAAAACTGCTCTTCCATCGTCAGCGCGATCTTGACCGGACGCCGCACCAGCATCGCTAGCGCCGCGACCAGAGCTTCGAGCTTGATGTAGACTTTCGATCCGTAACCGCCGCCGAGATACGGCACCTTGACCCGCACGCGATTTTCCGGCCAGCCGAACAGCCGGGCGATCTCGATGCGCACGAATGACGGCGTCTGGTTCGACGTGTAGATCGTCAGCCGCTCGTCACCCGGCTCCGCCACCGCGACATGCGGCTCGAACGGCAGATGCAGGCATTGCTGCGTCTTGAACGTGTGCTCGAATACGCGATGCGCGCTGGCGAACGCTTTGTCGGCATCGCCGCGCCGCAGGTGATAATCGAGCGCTACATTGGTGCCCTTGCGGCCGTGCAAATGCTTCAGATCGGCAAAGGTGCCAGCCGGCCGGAGCGCCTCGTGCACCAGCGTGTCCGGCTGCATCGCCGCCACCTCGTCGTAGACGGCCGGCAGCTCGTCATATTCCGCTGTGATCAGCTGCGTGGCTTGTTCGGCGACGTGGGGATCGTTCGCCACCACGGCGGCGACCGGTTCGCCGACATAGCGCACTTTGTCGAGCGCCAGGATCGGTTGATCGTGAAAAGCCGGACCGTAATAGGGCTCGGGAATGAGTTTGCGGATGTCTTCGCCGGTGACGACACGATGCACGCCAGGAAGCGCCCGCGCTGCCTTGGTGTCGATGCCGCGGATGATGCCGTGCGGCACCGTAGAGCGAAAGACTTTGGCGTACAGCATGCCCGGCAAACGCAGATTATGCGTATATTCGGCGCGCCCGCTGACTTTGGCGCGCGCTTCAAGCCGCGGCAGCTCTCGGCCGATTTGCTTCATGGTTTAACCGCTCCTGCACTCTGGTGGAGTGCCTGCCGCACGGCGCGACCAAGATAGACACGCAAAAGCTCGCGCTTATAGCCGGCGGATCCGTGCGCGTCGGGTAGGATAATCGCCTCCCTGGCGGCGGCATCGCCGGCATGGCGCAACAGCCGATCGTCAAGGCGCGCGCCATGCAAGACGCGTTCGGCGTCAACGAGGCGCGTCACTTTTTCGGTCGCAGCACTCACCACCACGAGCGGATCGCGAACGACGCTGTCGTTGAGCATGAAGGACACAGCGATCCCGAGCGCCGGCCAATCGTCGGCCGAACGCGCGGTGACTTTCACATAGGCGGCTTTGCGCCCGTCGAGCAGCGGCACTGTGACCGCCGTTATCAGTTCGTTCTTCTCGAGCACGGTCTCGTAATAGCCGGTATAAAGCTCGGTGAGCGGCAGTTCGCGGGTGCCTTTGGGCCCGGTAACGCTCACTCGCGCGGCAAGCGCCGCGAGCACCGGTGGCAGGTCCATGTGCGGGTCGCCGTGAGCGAGTGCGCCGCCGACCCTGGCAACGTTGCGGACTCTGGGGTTCGAAAGGGTGCGCAGCGCGCGCTTGAGCACCGGCAAACGCGCGGCAATGTTGGCGTCGCGCTCGAGGGCGCTTAAGGTCGCCATGGCGCCAATGCGAATTTCGCCGGAACCATTCATGGCGATGTGCGCGTATTCGGGCTCGAGGCGATGCAAACTGACGAGGCGGGTCGGGCGGAACACGCCTGCTTTCATCATCAACATCAGCGCGGTGCCGCCGGCAACCGGACGGATCGTCGGCTCCTGCGGATCGAGCATCGCCACCGCCTCTTTGAGCGAGGCCGGCTCGGCCATTTCGAACGGAATCATGCGAGAATTTCCATCGTCTGTCCCGCCATGTCCGTCTAAGCCGGCACGATGCTCAAGACGTGATCGGCGATTTGCGCGCGCGTGGCGACCCAGAGGTCAGCGGACGACATCGCCTGCTCCACGATCTTTTCGTAGAAATATGCGCCGCGATGATGGCCGAATATGTGAGCGTGGCCGGTCACGTCGATAATGCGGAGCTCGTCACCTTTGCGCGCAATGTCGATCACCTCATTGTAGGAGTCGAGCATCCTGCAGGGCGGATGGCCGTACTTCATCGAGGGCATATCGTTGACATCGTAGGACAGCGGAATGGCAACGATCCTGCTATTGCCATGAGCGATAACCCGCGGCAGATCGAAATTGAATACGTCGCCATACCAACGATAGCCGGCTTCGGCGAGGAGTTTCGCGGTCGAGGGTTTCGACGTGCCGCGCGGCGACAGCCAGCCACGCACCGGTTTCCCGGCAGCTTCAGCGAGAAGCTTGGTGCAGCGTGCGATGTTTCGTTGCTCCTCTTCGTCGGAGAGAAGCGCCGGGATCACGTCCATTGCGTAGGAGTGCGACAGCACCTCGTGGCCAGCATCGGCGACGGAGCGCACCGTTGCCGGCGAGCGTTCGGCAATGATGGCGTTCACCATCACGCTCGACTTGGCGCCATGACGGGCAAGCCCCTCCATCAAGCGGTGGATACCGATCTCGACGCCATAAGCGGCCCAAGAGATCGCCATCGTGTCGAGCGCGCCGGCGGGAAGCGGATTGCCCATCGGACTGATGTCCGGCGCTTTGCCGTCGGACCAAGCTTCCAGGCAGATATTGAACACAACGGCGATGCGTTTGCCGCCCGGCCAGGTCCAGTGCGGCCGTTTCCAGTCGGGCGTTGCTTTCATTGGCGCCCTCGCGGCGCAAAGTGTTCCGCTGGGCTCTTCGCGATCATGCTCTATGAGCTGGCGTTGTAGGCTGCGATAGCCGCCATATTGACGAGCTGCGCGTCGTTGGCCGCGAGCGGCACGACCTGGACGGAGCGATCGAGCCCGACCAGCATCGGGCCAATGACTGTCGCGCCGCCAAGCTCCATCAACATTTTGGTCGCGATCGAAGCGGAATGGAACGCCGGCATGATGAGGACTGTGGCAGGGCCGGAAAGCCGGCAGAACGGATAGGCCTCGCGCAATTCCATGTTCAACGCCACATCCGCGGCCATTTCGCCGTCATACTCAAAATCGACATGGCGTTCGTCCAGAAACCGCACCGCTTCCTGCACACGTTCCGACCGTTCGCCGGGCGGCTGGCCAAAAGTCGAAAACGCAAGCAAGGCGACACGCGGTTCGTAGCCGAGATTGCGCGCGACACGCGCCGCTTCAATCGTGATCTCCGCAAGTTCGCTGGAGGTTGGCATTTCGGTGACGGCGGTATCAGCGACCAGCACGGTGCGGCCGCGCGCCAAAACCAGCGAGGTCCCCATCACCCGATGGCCGGGCTTGGCATCGATGCAGCGCCGGACATCTTCCAAGGCAACGGAGAAATTGCGGGTGACGCCGGTGACCATGGCGTCTGCATCGCCGAGCGCGACCATGCAGGCAGCGAAGTGATTGCGGTCCTGGTTGATGAGCCGCTGGCAATCGCGCTGCAAAAAGCCGCGGCGTTGCAGCCGCTCGTAAAGATAGGCGACATAGGCTGAGTTGCGCGAGGAAATGGCGGCATTGGTGATCTCGATATTGCCGCCAAGCTCAACGCCGAGGGCTTGCGCGGTCGCGCGTACGCGGGGTTCGCGACCGACCAAGAGCGCAGTGCCAAGGCCCTGGTGAACAAAGGTCGCGGCGGCGCGGATCACCTGTTCCTCTTCGCCTTCGGCGAAAACCACCCGGCGCGGCCGCCGCCGCAATCTTTCGTAAACGCCCTGCAACAGGCCGGCGATCGGGTCGCGGCGGCTGCGCAGCTGGTGGCGATAGGCCTCCATATCTTGAATCGGCCGCCGCGCAACCTTGGATTCCATCGCGGCTTTCGCCACCGCTGGCGGAATGTCGGAAATCAACCGGGGATCGAACGGCACCGGAATGATGTAGTCGGGTCCATATTTCGGCCGCGCGCCATAGGCCACTGCGACTTCGTCGGGAACGTCCTCCCGCGCGAGCGCGGCCAAAGCCTGCGCCGCGGCAATTTTCATTTCCATATTGATGGCGCGCGCGCGGACATCAAGCGCGCCGCGAAAGATGTAGGGAAAGCCGAGCACATTGTTGATCTGGTTCGGATAGTCGGAACGGCCGGTCGCCATAATCGCGTCAGAGCGTATCGCGGCAACCTCCTCAACCGTGATTTCGGGATCGGGATTGGCCATGGCAAAGATGATCGGCTTATCCGCCATCGACTTCACCATCGCCGGGGTCACCGCGCCTTTCACCGAAAGCCCGAAAAACACGTCGGCGCCCGCCAGCGCCTCGGTGAGCGTGCGCGCCTTGGTCTTAACCGCGAAGCCCGATTTCCATTGGTTCATGCCTTCGGTGCGGCCTTCGAAAATGACGCCCTTGGTATCGCAGAGAATGAGATTTTCGGGGCGGAAACCGATCGCGCGCAGAAGTTCAAGGCAGGCGATGCCGGCAGCACCGGCGCCGTTGCAAACGAGTTTGGTGGTGGCGATTTCGCGGCCAGTAAGTTCCAGCGCGTTGATCAGACCGGCCGCAGCGATGATCGCGGTGCCGTGCTGATCGTCATGGAAAACCGGCACATCGAGGAGTTCGCGCAGCTTTTGCTCGATGATGAAACATTCCGGCGCCTTGATATCTTCGAGATTGATTCCGCCCCAGCCCTTGCCGAGGAGCCGCACGCAATTGATGAACTCGTCCGGATCTTCGGTCGAGACTTCAAGGTCGATGGAATCGATATCGGCAAAGCGCTTGAACAGAACCGATTTGCCTTCCATTACCGGTTTCGCTGCCAAAGCGCCGCGATTGCCGAGCCCGAGAATGGCCGTACCGTTGGTGATCACCGCGACGAAATTGCCTTTGGTCGTATAGTCGAAGGCTTTGCTCTCATCGTCGGCGATGGCGAGGACTGGAACGGCGACACCCGGCGAATAAGCGAGTGAAAGGTCGCGCTGCGTCGCCATCGGCTTGGTGGCAACGATTTCGAGCTTTCCCGGACGCCCTTGGCTGTGAAACAGCAGGGCTTCCTGATCAGTGAAGGTCGGACGCTGTGCAATGCCGCCGTTTTTGGCCGCCATTTTCAATCGCCTGCCGGTCAATGAGTGCGTTAAAGTAAAGGCCCCATCGGACTTTAGCGAAACCCGCGGGCTGTACTCAAGGACCTCTGCGCGAAGCTGGCCGCTGCCGGCCGACCGGCGCAGAAGCAGCTTGCACCAAGCATGCGGACACGCCGCATTGAACTCGCAAGCGCATCAGGGTATTGGCTCACTCCGGCGCCGCAGCAGGCCTTTACCCGCACAGTCATGATCAAATTCCTGTTTCGTTTCATCGGTCTGTGCCTTTTGGCGACGGCCTTTGTACTTTTCGTCTATGACGGGACGAAATCCATCGCCAATCATGATCTCCTGTACACCAGACTCGACGATGTCTGGGCGATCGTCGATCAGAACAGCCTCAAGGCCGTGCAGGACTGGCTCAAGCTGAAGCTTTCATGGGCATGGGAGCCGTACCTGCAGCGCGGGTTCGACCTGCCGGCTTGGGTCGTGGTCGGAATAGCGGCGACGCTCTTGATCCTGCTGGGACGCAAGCGGAAGCCGCTGATCGGTTACGCGCGCGATTAGGGTCAATCCGGGATAAGCTCAGGCGCTTCCCGTCTTCGTTTCGCGGCGCAGAGGGGCGTTTGGTGCGACGGCTGGTCAGGAGCGTGGTCATCCTTGCTGTCGCTGTTCTCCTCATTCCCTACGTGATCGCGCCGCTTTATCGGTTCATCAATCCGGTCTCGACGCCAATGCTGTGGCGCTGGGCCACAGGCAAGCGCGTCGAACGCGTCGTCGTCCCGCTAAATCGTATTGCGCCGGCGCTCCGCCTTGCGGTGATCGTCGCTGAAGACGCCAGCTTCTGCCGCAATCGCGGCGTGGACCTCAGCGCAATCCGCGAGGCCATGGAGCAATCGGACGAACTTGGCGAGGCGCGCGGCGCTTCGACCATTACGCAGCAGACGGCCAAGAACCTGTTTCTCTGGGAGGGCCGCAGCCTTGTCCGTAAAGCGCTCGAATTTCCGCTGGCGCTCTGGGTCAATCTGGTTCTGCCCAAGCGGCGCGTGCTGGAAATCTACTTAAATATTGCCGAATGGGGGCCGAATGGGGAGTTCGGCGCCGAAGCCGGCGCTCGCTGGGCGTTCGGCAAATCGGCCCGCGACCTCAACCCGTATGAGGCCGCGGAACTAGCGGCAGTGCTGCCCAACCCAGTCCGCCGCAGCGCGCGGATTCCAAGCGCTTTGGTGCGGCGGCTCGCCGGGCTCTATGAACGGCGATCTCTCGAATTTAGCGGGCTCGACGCCTGCGTGCGGGGGCCCTAAAGCGACCAAATCGTCGGGCTCGTTGCTTCGGCGTGATCAAGCCCTGGCGTAGCCGCGGTCATTCTTCTATAAGCCCCCTTTCCCAACAGCGAGATAGCCTAAAGGAGAACGACGATGGCCGTGCCGAAAAGAAAAACATCGCCATCCAAGCGCGGCATGCGGCGGTCTGCCGATGCGCTGAAAGCTCCGACCTATGTCGAGGACAAGGATTCGGGCGAGCTGCGCCGCCCGCACCATATCGATCTGAAAACCGGCATGTATCGTGGCCGGCAAGTGCTGAGCAAGAAGTCCGAGAGCTAGCCCCGCGCGTATTGTCTGCGCCGGCGCAACCCCTATACGATCCGATCCTCGACAGGCGGCGCGCCTGGGTAAGCTACAGCGCACCCTCGCATATCAGGATGCTTAAGGGGATGAATCATGTTTGCGCTCGGCTTCCCTTTGTTGCTGATTCCATTCGCGATCTACAACATGATCGCGTTTCTCACTCCGGGCGTGAGCTGGACCTCGCCGGTAACGACGGTCCACATGATGTCAGGCGTGGACTGGGTGCTGACCTGGCAGGATATCTTCCTCGCTTTCTCAATTTTCCTGCTTTGGGTCGAGCTGATCAAATCGACCCGGGTCGGCATGCGCAGCGCCATGGATCATGTTTTGTCGATGGCGCTGTTCATCGCCATGCTGGTCGAATTTCTCCTGGTGCAAAGGGCGGCAACATCGACCTTCTTTTTGCTGATGGCGATCGCGCTGGTCGACGTATTGGCCGGCTTCGTCGTCGGCATGCGTAGCGCGACGCGGCAAATCGAAATCCAGCCGGCGGACCGGGCTTGATGCAGGTGCAGCTTTGACGCTAGTCCCTGGGCGGGCCTTTCTCGGTGAGACGGTCGACTTTCCTTTTCATCTCATCGAGCTGACGCTTCAGGTCGTCGATATCCCCAGACTTGCCTTTTTCGACCTCTGAGCTTGCTTCTCCCCCGGCGCTCTCCCGGCGCGCAAAAGGCGCGAACATCGCAAACGCGCGCTCGAACATTTCCATGTTCCGCCGAACCTGCTCTTCCAGAGAGGTGAATGCCCCGACGCCAAAAGCTTGCGCCATCTGCTGGCGGAACTTCTCCTGTTCGCGCGTCAACGATTCAATCGATACTTCGAGATAGCGCGGCACCAGCATCTGCATGCTGTCGCCATAGAACCGAATCAACTGGCGCAGGAAAGTAATCGGCAGAAGGTTTTGTCCCTCCTTGTTTTCCTGCTCGAAAATGATCTGGGTCAGAACCGAGCGGGTGATGTCCTCGCCGGTCTTGGCGTCATAGACCACGAAGTCCTCGCCGGTCTTGACCATCGCCGCGAGGTCTTCGAGCGTGACATAGGTGCTCGTACCAGTGTTGTAGAGGCGCCGGTTGGCGTATTTCTTGATCGTGACCGGCTCAGCGGTCTTGGTCGCCGTTTCGGACATAATTTTCAGGGCTTTTAAGAACCTTTGGGCAGCAAGTGCGGGCTTTACCGCCAAAATAGGCTGTTTCGCCCCTTGCTGCTACCCCTTTTGTAGCCGCACGGCGGCTCCCCCACTCGGCGACCGCAAGGCATGCGGGCCGTGCGGTGGGTTTGCGCCTCTTTGCGCCTTGTCGCGGCCATGCGACCTCCCTATGACATATATCAAAGACCTGCGGTCAGCCCGCTTCGGAAATCGCCCAAATACAGCTTGGAAGGAACCTGTCATGAAAGACGATGTGGTTATTGTCAGCGCGACGCGAACGCCGGTCGGTGCGTTCAACGGCGCGTTCGCAAACTTGCCCGCCCATGAACTCGGCAAAACCGCCATCAAAGCGGCGCTGGAGCGTGCCGGTGTCGATGCACCGCGGGTTTCGGAAGTCATCATGGGTCAGATATTGACCGCCGGCCAAGGGCAGAATCCGGCGCGCCAGGCTTCGATCGGCGCCGGTGTGCCCGTCGAAACACCGGCCTGGGGCGTCAACCAGCTTTGCGGTTCAGGCCTGCGCTCCGTCGCGCTCGGCTATCAGGGGATCGTCAATGGCGATTCCGAGATCGTCGTCGCCGGCGGCCAGGAGTCGATGAGCGTGGCGCCGCACTGTGCGCACCTGCGTAACGGCGTCAAGATGGGCAACTTCGAGATGATCGACACAATGATCAAGGATGGCCTGTGGGACGCTTTCAACGGCTATCACATGGGCAACACCGCCGAGAACGTCGCGCGGCAGTGGCAGATTACACGCCAACAGCAGGATGCCTTCGCGGTTGCTTCACAGAACAAGGCTGAAGCGGCGCAGAAGGCCGGCCGGTTCAAGGACGAGATCACGCCCGTTACCATAAAAACCCGCAAGGGCGACGTCGTTGTCGACGCCGACGAATATCCCAAGCACGGCACGACGCTTGATGCGATCGGCAAATTGCGGCCCGCTTTCGACAAGGAAGGCACTGTAACCGCCGGCAATGCGTCCGGCATCAATGACGGCGCCGCCGCGGTGGTACTGATGAAGGCGAGCGAAGCGGCCAAGCTCGGCAAGATGCCGCTGGCGCGCATCGTGTCCTGGGCGCAGGCCGGCGTCGACCCGAAAATCATGGGCACTGGCCCGATACCGGCGTCGCGTGCGGCGCTCAAGAAGGCCGGCTGGAATATCGGCGACCTCGATCTTGTCGAAGCCAATGAAGCTTTTGCCGCGCAAGCCTGCGCCGTCAACAAGGACCTCGGCTGGGATACCAATAACGTGAATGTCAACGGCGGCGCCATCGCGATTGGTCATCCGATCGGCGCGTCAGGCACCCGCGTGCTGGTGACGCTGCTCTATGAGATGCAGAAGCGGAACGCCAAAAAGGGGCTCGCCACTTTGTGCATCGGCGGCGGGATGGGCATCGCGATGTGCGTGGAAAGATAGAGCACGGAGGACAGACGACGGAGGACAGATGGCAGAGCCCTGTCCTTCCGTCATCTGACGTCTGACGTCTGTCATCCGATAAGGGGAGGCTTAACATGGCCCGCGTAGCATTGGTCACCGGCGGTACGCGCGGCATTGGCGCGGCGATCAGCAAAGCGTTAAAAGCCGCAGGGTTTAACGTCGCCGCCAATTACGGCGCGAGCGACGAGGCGGCGCAAAAATTCAAAGCCGAGGCCGGCATCAACGTCTACAAATGGGATGTATCCTCGTTCGACGCCTGCGCCGCCGGGATCAAAAAAGTCGAAGCCGAACTCGGTCCGATCGAGGTGCTGGTCAACAATGCCGGCATTACTCGCGACGCCCAACTTCACCGCATGAAACCGGAACACTGGACCGAGGTGATCAACACCAATCTTGGCTCGCTGTTCAACATGTGTCGCAACGTGATCGAGGGCATGCGCGAACGCAAGTTCGGCCGCATCATCAATATCTCCTCGATCAACGGGCAAAAGGGACAATTTGGCCAAACCAATTATTCCGCCGCCAAAGCCGGCGAGATCGGCTTCACCAAGGCCTTGGCGCAGGAGGGCGCGCGCGCCGGCATCACCGTCAACGCAATCTGTCCGGGCTACATCGCGACCGACATGGTCAAGGCGATGCCGCAGGAAGTCTTGGACAAAAACATCCTGCCGCAGATTCCAATCGGGCGGCTCGGCGAGCCGGAGGAAATCGCACGATGCGTGGTGTTCCTGGCGTCAGACGCTGCCGGATTGATCACTGGCTCGACCCTTTCGGCAAATGGCGGACAATACTTCGCCTGACGTGTTCCTGCGGCGCCGCGGCCCACGTCATTCCGGCGACCATCCTTCCGGCGCCAATTCGAGCTTTGCAAAATCGAACCCCGGCGCGAGGGTGCAGCCAAGCAGCGTCCAATCTCCGGTCGTCTGCGCCGCCTGCCAAGTCTTCGCCGGAACCACGGCCTGGGGACGCAAGCCGGCCGCGATGTCGCCGCCGAGCGTAATGCGCTCGATGCGGCCGCCGCTGGCGGCAATTTCAAGCTGCAGCGGCGCGCCGGCATACCAGTGCCAGACTTCCACCGCATCGAGACGATGCCAATGCGAGCGGTCGCCGCGCGCGAGCAGATAATAGATCGCAGTAGAAGTTGCGCGACCGGCCCCGATTTGCTGTGAGTCGCGGAAAGTTTCGCGGAAATGACCACCCTCCGGATGCGGCTTGAGATTGAGCATCCTGACGATGTCCTGTGCGGTCAGCGCGGTCATTGGAGCGCAGCTAGAACCGATTCTTCCGCTCACGAATTTCAGCGAATATTTTCCAGGCTGGCGCACCAGAAAGGCTGAGCGATTTCGCCAGTCCGGGATCGTCGGCACGCAGAAATGGATTGGCGGCTTTCTCCTCGCCGATCGTTGCCGGGATGGTGGGCTTGCCCGCGGCAACGAGCTTCGCCACCTCGTCGGCGCGCGCTGAGAGCGCCTTGTTGTTCGGCTCGATTGTCTTGGCGAAGCGAATATTGGCAGCGGTATATTCGTGCCCACAATAAAACCGCGTATCGTCGGGAAGGCGGCGAAGCTTGAGGAGCGAATTCCACATCATCTGCGCGTCGCCTTCGATCACCCGGCCACAGCCGATCGAAAACAACGTGTCGCCGACAAAGGCGAGCTTGTCCGCGGGGAAAACATACGAAATGTGGCCGGCAGTGTGCCCCGGCGTGTCGAGCACGCGCCCTTCGAGAGCGCCGACCTTGACAGTGTCGCCCTCCCCTACGGTGACATCGACATGGGCAATGCGCTGCGCCTCGCGGCGGGGCGCTGTGACGCGGCAGTGATGATGCGCTTTGAGTTCGCCAATGCCGGCTGTGTGATCGGCGTGATGATGCGTGACGAGAATGTCGGTAAGCCGCCAGCCGGTCTTTTTAAGGGCTGCTTCAATCGGCGCCGCTTCGGGCGCGTCGATTGCCGCGGTGGCGCCAGTTTGCGGATCGTGCAGCAGAACGCCGAAATTGTCGCTCAAACAACCGAACAAGTAGGTCTGCGCGGGCATGGCAATCTCACCTGACTCAATTTGACTCACCCCAAGCAAGGGCACTGACGATAAGCCACGATGAAATAAAGTAGGCATTCGACGCTACGAACTGCAAGGGCGCTTCCTTAAGCGACGTGCTATTTTGCCGCCATGGATGTCGTCGACCTGCGTAATTTCTATGCCCAGCATCTCGGCGTGGTGGCGCGCCGGTTCGTCGGCCGCGGCATTCGCGCACGCTGGAACGATGCCCGTGCGCTGCGGGTCGTGGGCATCGGCTATGCCACGCCCTATCTCGGTTTGTTCCGCGGCGAAGCCGAACGCTGCCTCGCTTTGATGCCGGCGCCGCAGGGCGTGGTGCGCTGGCCCTCCACGCGCCCGGCGCTGGCCGCACTTGTCGAAGAGGACGAGTTGCCGCTGACCGATTCGGCGGTCGATCGCGTGCTCTTGGTGCACGCGCTGGAAATGTCCCCCGATCCAGTCGAGCTGTTGCGTGAAACCTGGCGGATTCTGGCGGCCGGCGGGCGGCTGTTAGCTATCGTGCCAAACCGCCGTGGTGTGTGGGCGCGCATGGACACGACGCCGTTCGGCTACGGCCGGCCGTATTCGCGCACACAGATCGTGCATCTGTTGCGCGACACCTGGTTCACGCCAACGGCTTGGGGCGAGGCGTTGTATGTGCCGCCGATTCCCCGGCGCTGGTTCCTGCGCTCGGCAGGCGCCTGGGAACGCACCGGCGCGACTTTGTCGGCGCCATTCGCCGGCGTACACATCGTCGAGGCAACCAAGCAGGTCTATCGCACCATACCGGCGCGGCGCGAGCGACGAAGACTGGTTCCGGCGCTCAAGCCAGTCCTCATACCGTCGCCCGGCGCAAGCGCGGCGCGCTGAATTGGATTACGACAATTGCGATGATGATCAACTGCGATATGGGCGAAGGTTTCGGCCTTTATCGGCTCGGCAATGACGCCGGACTGATGCCGCATATCGATCTCGCCAATGTGGCTTGCGGCTTTCATGCTTCCGATCCCTCGATCATGCACGCCACTGTGAGGCTTGCAAAACAGCATGGCGTAAAAGTCGGCGCGCATCCGTCGCTGCCGGATATGCAAGGCTTTGGCCGGCGGGCGATGGTGATTTCGCCCGACGAGGTGGAAGACCTCGTGATCTATCAGACCGGAGCGCTGAGGAGCTTTCTCGACGCCGAGGGGATGCGGCTCAATCACATCAAGCCTCACGGTGCACTCTACGGCATGGCCGCCCGCGACGAGGCGATTGCCGGTGCGATTGCCGATGCCGCGCGCGTGTTCGGCGTCCCAGTCCTCGGCATGGCCTTCACCGCACACGAAACGGCTTACCGAAAAAAGGGCGTCGCGATGCTTGCCGAGTTCTACGCCGATCTCGAATATGACGGCGATGGTAATCTCATTCTTAGCCGGGTCCACGATGCAGTAGACCCAAAGCAAGCAGCCGCGCGTGTCATTCGCGCAATGCGCGACCACGTCGTCGTCACGACGACCGGGCGCGATATTCCGGTCCGGGCAGAGACAGTTTGCGTCCATTCGGACACGCCCGCCGCCGTCGCGATTGCCGCGGAATTAGCCAAAACTCTGCGACAGCACGCTTTGTGATCCCACCGGTCGCGAAGTCATTCCGGCCACGGCTCGGCGGTGACCGCAGCCGCCTCGGCGCCAACATGGTCGGCGAGGCTTTGCGCGCCATCGCGTTCGAGCTCGGCAACAATGGTGCGCTTGATCTCGCCGACAAGGCCAAGGCCGCGAAACACCAATCCCGAATAAATTTGAACGAGGCTAGCGCCGGCACGGATTTTGCCGAGCGCGCTCGGCCCGGAATCTATCCCGCCGGCGCCGACCAGGGGGAACGCGTCCTCAACGCGGACATAAGTCTCAGCCAGCATGCGGTCGGCGAGCGGCAACAGCGGCCGCCCCGACAGTCCGCCGGCTTCTTTCGCTTTTTCGACATCGCGCAACCCGGCGGGTCGGGTCACGGTGGTATTGCCGACAATCATGCCGTCGACCCGGCGCGCACGGGCGATGCCCACCACGTCGTCGAGATCCGGAAGCGACAAATCAGGAGCGATCTTGAGCAAAATCGGCGTCAGCCCGGCATGGCGCGCCACGCGCTCGCGCGCATCGATCACGCGCGCCAACAGATCGTCCAGCACGGCAGCCTGCTGCATGTCGCGCAAGCCCGGCGTATTGGGCGAAGAAATATTGACGGTGACATAGCTCGCCACCGCAGCGAACCGCTCGATGAGCCGTACATAATCGGCAACACGATCCGGCGCCTCTTTGTTGGCGCCGACATTGATGCCGACGATGCCGCCGGCTCTGGCCCGCCCGGCAAGCCGGCGCAGCGCGACGTCAGCGCCTTCTGAATTAAAACCTAGTCGGTTGATGACGGCTTGATCGGCGTCGAGCCGAAACAAGCGCGGGCGCGAATTGCCCGATTGCGGCAATGGAGTGACGGTACCGACTTCGGCAAAGCCAAAGCCGGCGCGCAACAGCGCATCCGGAATCTCGGCATGTTTGTCGAATCCGGCAGCGATGCCGATCGGATTGGGAAAATTAAGCCCGAACACGCGAGTCGCCAATCGCTTGTCGTCCGGAGCTGCCGGCGGCATCGGCACGACTTGCAGCATCCGGATCGCAAGCCGATGCGCGTCTTCTGGATCAAACGCATAAAGGAGCGGTCGCGCCAGACGATCGAGCAAGTCGATCATGGCGCCAGCTCCGGCAAGACGCGCTGACCCTTGATTTCTTCCGGCAGCGGCCGCGTCCAGCGCACCGCGGCGAGCGGCAGCACGGCGTAGAGGTGCGGAAATAGCTCACCACCGCGCGAGGGCTCCCACTTCAGAGCCGAGCCCAATGCGTCGGTATCGACAGCAACCAGCAACAGGTCGCGCTGCCGCGCAAAGTGTTTCGCCACCGTTCCGGCAAGCTGTGCGGCGGTGGAAAGATGAATGAAGCCGTCGCGGGCATCGGCATCGGAGCCGCGGTAGAGACCGGTTTGCCGGGCCAAGGACCAGGATGCCTGTTCGCAGATTTTGTAGATTGTGGTCACGACACTCTATCTGGCCAATTGGGTAAGCAATCGCGGGAAGTCGCGAGACCCTATCGGCCCTTGAGCGCTCAGGCAATAATTCCTATGCTTCGCGCTATTGAAGGGCCAGTCCGTGGCAGAACCCGTGTAGCGAAAGCGAACACCAGGGTAAGTTTTGCTGAAAAAAGCGCTGCCGCGCTTCGCAATCGTTTCGTTGCAGGGGTGCCGATGCTGACGCATGCGCAGGTCTGGTCAGCAATTGATCGTCTCGCGGCGCGCGCCGGCCTGACAGCGTCCGGCCTCGCCCGGCGCGCTGGACTCGATCCCACCACATTCAACAAATCGAAGCGCATCACCGCGGCCGGCCGGCCACGCTGGCCTTCGACCGAATCCATTGCCAAGGCGCTCGCCGCGACTGGAACTTCACTCGAGATCTTTGTCGGGCTGATCGAGCGTGGCGACGGTGCCGCTGGCGCCGCGACGCGCCCAGTGCCGCTTATCGGCTTGGCCGAAGCTGGCACGCTGAGCCATTTCGACGACGGCGGCGTTCCTGCCGGTGCCGGCTGCCAAGAAATCGCCTTTCCCGTAGTCAACGACGAGCACGCCTATGCGCTCGAAATTTCCGGCCACTCGATGGAGCCAGCCTATCGCAATGGTGACATCATTGTCGTCTCACCCTCGGCGCCGATGCGCCGCGGCGACCGCGTAGTGGTGCGCACCAAAAGCGGCGAAGTGCTGGCGAAAGAGCTCAAGCGCAAGACTGCAAAGGCAATCGAGCTCAAATCGCTCAATGCCCAACATGGCGACCACACGCTCGCAATCACGGACATTGCCTGGATCGCGCGTATTTTATGGGCGAGCCAGTAGTGGTACGCACCTGACGCAACAGCTAGCGATCAACCGGCTCAGGCCGATCGTGCTAACGCCCCGTCAATCATGGCGATGGTGTTGGCGACGCCATAGGCGGCAACAAACGAGCCGAAGCGTGGCCCTTTCTCTTGGCCGAGCAGCACCCGATAAAGCATGTTGAACCAATCGAGCGAAACCCCCGGCTTGCCGTCTTTAGTTTTGATCTTGCCGCTCTTGTCGAGAAAGGGCTCGCGGCGGCCGACCTCATAGACGACCTCTTGGATCGCCTCGGGCGTCGCTTGCGCCGGCAATTGCGCCAGCGCATCGCGCAGGTCCAACAGCGCGGCGCGCTCCGCCGCGGTCGGCGCGCGGAATTTTTTCGCTGGCGCTACGAAATCGCGATAGTAGTTGATCGCGTATTCAACTAGCGCCGCGAGGCGCGGATGTGTGCTCGGCGTCACGCCGGGCCGATAGCGGGTGATGAAGCCCCACAGCGTCTCGGTGTTAGCGGCATTGGAGGCGGTGACGAGCGAGAGCAGCATCGCAAACGGCACCGGATTGTCAGGTGGCGGCGGCGCACCATTGTGAATGTGCCAGACCGGATTGCCGAGCTTTTCCTTGAGACCCTGGCGTGGATAGGCGTCAAGGAATTGCAGATACTCATCGACGTGCCGCGGGATGACGTCGAAGTAGAGCCGTTTGGCGGCCTTCGGCTCGCGATACATAAACAGTGACAGGCTTTCCGGGCTGGCATAGCGCAGCCATTCTTCGATGGTCAGCCCATTGCCTTTCGATTTTGAGATCTTCTGCCCATTTTCGTCGAGAAAGAGCTCGTAGTTGAAACCCTCCGGCGGCGCGCCGCCAAGCACGCGGCAGATTTCTCCCGACAGCTTGACTGAGTCGATCAAATCCTTGCCGGCCATTTCGTAATCGACGCCAAGCGCCACCCAGCGCATCGCCCAATCGGGCTTCCATTGCAGCTTGCAACGGCCGCCGGTGACCAGCGTCGTGACGCGCCCGCCATGATCGGGATGTTCGTAGGTGATGGTGCCGGCCTTGGCATCATGCTCGACGACCCGCACCTGCAGCACAATTCCGCTCTCCGGATCGATCGGCAGAAAAGGCGAATAGGTCTGCGCCCGCTCCTCGCGCAACGAAGGCAGCATGACCTCCATGACCCGCTCGAAATGGCGCAAGACTTTGAGCAACGCCTCGTCGAAACGTCCGGAGGTGTAACAGGCGGTTGACGACATGAATTCGTAATCGAAGCCGAAATGATCGAGAAAAGCACGCAACCGAGCATTGTTATGCTCGGCAAAGCTGTCGTGGGTGGCGAACGGGTCAGGAACCCGCGTGAGCGGCTTGCCGAGATGCTGCGCCACCATCTCTTTGTTCGGGATGTTGTCGGGCACCTTGCGCAGTCCGTCCATGTCGTCGGAAAACGCAATCAGACGCGTTTTGATCTTGTCGTCGGTGAGGACACGAAAGGCATGGCGCACCATCGAGGTGCGGGCCACTTCGCCGAATGTGCCGATATGTGGCAGGCCGGAGGGGCCGTAGCCGGTTTCGAAAATGACTTCGTCTTTAGGTTTTCGCTTGAGCCGCGCGACGATCTTGCGCGCCTCTTCGAATGGCCAAGCGTGGGAAAGCTCGGCCAGTTCGCGAAGCGACGCAGGGGGGGCTTCGATCGCCGGCATGATGCGCTTAATCGACTCCGCGACGTTGGACTTGCTGCGCGACACTAGTGCCGCGAACCCGAAGTTCGCGCAAGCGACCGGAGCCCCCTGATGCGAACTTCGGGTTCAACGGCGGCACTAGCAAGGGATAGATTTGCTCGTGTCCTTATCGATTCCGAAGTTCGTCTGAGCCTGACGCGAATGCTTACGAACTTCGGAATGGGGACACTAGGAAGACCGCATCGCATCGTCAAACGCGATCGGCTCAAAACAGGTTGGGCTCAAAATGGGCTGATAGGAAAATAGCGCAGCCACAGATCGGTGAAACCGCCCTTCTCCCACTCCCGAAACAAGGCCCAGTTCAAAGCTTGCCGCAACAGATCGTTGCCGCGTTTGACGGCAATTCCGACGCCTTCGCCGAAATACCGGCTTTCCAGGAACGGCCCGCCGCGAAATACGCAGCAGCCGGCGGAATCGGAGCCGTTGAGCCAAAATGCCAGCGTAACACCATCGCCGAACAACAAATCGACGTCTTTGTTACGGAGCGCTTCGCGCGCAGCCTCGGCATTGGCATAGGACCGCACGTCAGCTGCGGTGAACATTTCCTTGAGGAAGGCTTCATGCGCCGTTCCGGCAACGACGGCGATTTTTTTGCCCTCGACCAATTCCGGCAACACGTCGCCGATCGGGCTGTCGGCGCGAGCCACAAAGCGCGCCGGCGTGCGGTAATAGGGATCGGTAAAATCGGCGCGCCGGCGCGTCGCCGGCGTAATCGCGATCGAAGCGATTACGGCATCACCGCGATTATCGTCGAGCGCATCGAGCAATAGTTCGAAACGGCGCGCCTGAATGGTGCAGGAGGTTTTGATTTCGTCGCAGAGGTGCCGAGCAAGGTCGATATTGAACCCGATCGGATTGCCGTCCGCGCTGGCATAATTGAACGGCGGATAATCGAGTTCGGTGAGAAAGCGGATCGATTGGATGCGGGAGAGATCCGGCCGCTCGGGCCGCCGCCGCGGATCCCAAAAACCAGGAACGCCGGCTACCGCAGGGAGTGTAACCCCCTCTTGCGCCCAAGCTCGCATCGAGGTCTGCGCAACGCTGGCAAGCATGGCGGCCGCGGCGCCAAGCAGCGCCGTCGCCAAAACAAATGCCAGCGCCGGCGATACGCGCCGGCGTGGCCTTTTCGATCCTACCTGCATTGCCCGAACGCTCAAAGAAGTCGCGCGACTCCGCGCACGCCGGACCAGACCGAGAGCCATCAAAAATAGCGCCGCAAATCGGCAGCTTCCTGCTCAGGCGTCCGACTCACATTGAACGGCGCCACGAAATGCCCATCCTTGTCCATGAGATAGACCACCGCGGTGTGATCCATCGTGTAGTCACCATTGTCGAGTGGCACCTTCTTGGCATAAACGCGATACGCCCGTAGCACCGCATTGATCGAAGCCTGATCACCCGTCAGGCCGCGTAAATGCGGATCGAAATTCGACAGGTAATCCTTGATCACGGTGGGCGTGTCGCGCTCGGGATCAACCGTGATGAACAACGCCCCGGTGCGATCGGCATCAGGTCCGAGCGTATGCATCACCTGCGAGATCTCGAACAAGGTGGTCGGGCAAATGTCGGGACAATGGGTAAAACCGAAGAAGACTAAGAAGGGACGCCCCTTCATATCCTGGTCGCTGACCGACTTGCCGATTTGGTCTTCGAGGTGAAAGGGGCCGCCGACCGCGGCAATCGCTTGGCCGACCGGCGACGGAGCGCGGCCGGTGACGAAGATGATGGCGCCGAAAAACAGAAACAGCCCGCCAAGAAACGCGGCCAGCAGAAGCATGACACGAGATGCATTCGCCTTCACAACTCGTTTCCCATCAGCCAAAGCATGCCGCAAAACCGGCACGTATCGTTTCGAAAAAGACCGTGGTGCCGTAATGCGCCCAGAGCAGGCCGGTTCCTATGAGCGCCAAGGCAATGATCGCACTGGCGGCAAATAATGCCCCGGAAGGTCGTGGGCGTACGAGGATTTCAGGCATGGCAGATATTCCGGCTAGGTTTAGATAGGCCGGAATTTGCCGTCCGACAACGGCCAAAAGCACCGCAAGCGCGGTGCTTCGCCGCTCTTTCAGTCCAGCGCAGCAGCTACTGGCAGGTGGGATACAGCGCGCCTAATTCGCGGCCGCGCATCACGATCATCTGCGGCCGCAATCCGCCATGGTGGCTGATCCAGGAGCGGATTTCCGGCGGATAAAGCCGCATGACGACTGCACTGCCTCGGCGAGTCGGCACCAAGGATCGCGACGCGTCGTCGTAATAAGAGGCCGCATGGAAGCCCAAAGCGGCACGTCGGGTGACGCAAACGTGGTCGCGCGGCACAATCCCGGTAAACAGCGTGCAAGCCGACAGGCACGGCCCGTCAATGACAATTCGCTGGCCGGACTTGCGTATTTCGCTGAACTTTTCGACATAGGAGGAAACCTCGCCTCCCGGATCGCCGACAATGCGCACGTCCGCGGACGCCGCGCATGTCACCAGGGCCGACGCCAGGGCGCCGGCCACGATAGCTAGCCATTTCATGGAGTACCCTCTCCCCACTCAATCGCCTGCGGTATCGCCCGCCATTGTGGCAAGAGTTCGGGGATTCCCGGTCTTTATGCTGAAATGCTTGTGGGGAGTGCTATAAGGCGCCGGCAAGTAAACTTGGTAATGTTCAAACTGGAAATGTTCAAACCGGGTCAAGTTCCTCCCGCTCAGGCAGACAGTTTTGGCGAGTGCTCACAATGGACACGTCGGTTGCGCGCAAAACGAATGTTCCCGATTTCGCTACGGCCTATTACCTGCTCGAAGGACTAAACGAGATCGGCGTCGATTACCTGTTTTGCAATTTCGGCACTGATCATGCGCCGATCATCGACGAGATGGCACATCGGCGCCGGCGCGGCGAGCCGATGCCTGCGATCGTGCGCTGCCCGCACGAGAACACCGCGGCCCATATGGCCGCTGGCTATGCGCTGGTGACGGGGCGTGGCCAAGGCGTGCTGGTGCACGTCGATGTGGGCACCGCGAATACCGCAAACGGCATGCATAATCTGTTTCGCAGCCGGCTCCCGGTCCTGCTGATGGCCGGCAAGGCCCCTTACACCGTCAACGACGAACTCGTCGGCTCGCGCGACACCTATGTGCATTTCGTGCAGGAGCCGTTCGACCAGGCAAGCCTGGTGCGGCCATATCTGAAATGGGAGTGGACTTTGCCTTCTGGCGTCGTGGTCAAGGAGGCCTTGCGGCGCGCCGCTTCAATCATGCAGAGCGAACCTTGCGGGCCGGTCTATCTCATGATGCAGCGGGAGACGCTCACGCAACATTGGCGCGCCGACGAGATCCGCCGCTACACCGGCGAGCAATTCGCCGCCACTTCGGGCGGCGGCGCCGATCCGGAACTTATCGCCGCGCTCGCCGACAGGATTCTCAAGGCGGAGAACCCGATCCTGATCACCGGCTATGCTGGGCGACATGAGCGCGGCTCGCGCGCGATCAACGCATTGGCGCAATTTGCCGGGATCGCCGTGTACGAAGCTAACATGACGAACAATATTTCGCATGACAGTCCGTGTTTTGTCGGCTTCACCGCGGACAAGGCGGTGCC
>Ga0306917_10000003_pt1 | contig 74100 bp, 71 predicted proteins | sample tim00Cox00000000_FD_203313 | JGI IMG/M metagenome (GOLD analysis project Ga0306917, IMG submission 203313) | Lab enrichment of tropical soil microbial communities from Luquillo Experimental Forest, Puerto Rico - timezero.00C.oxic.00.000.000 (v2)... | ecosystem: Environmental > Terrestrial >... | reverse complement strand
GGATCATGCTCTAGCTCCCGCCGCCGGCCATGGGCTACATTGGCGCGGCAAAGCAGGAAAGCCGCAAAGTAGGAAAGTCCTTCATGCGCTTCGGTTTGTTCGGCAGCGCCACGGCCCGCCATGGCGGCCCCGACGCGGATTCTGGCCAAGGTTATCGTCAGTTCGTCGAATACAATGTCGAGGCCGAGGCGCTCGGTTATCATTCCACCTTTCTCGTCGAGCATCACTTCACCGGGTTCGGCCAGGTCTCGGCAAGCCTGGCGCTGTTGACCTGGGTGGCGGCGAAAACCAGAACGCTCCGCCTTGGCACGGCGGTTTTGGTGCTGCCGTGGCACAATCCGGTGCTGCTCGCCGAGCAGGCCGCGACCATCGATCTTCTCTCCGGCGGCCGGCTCGATTTCGGCGTCGGCAAAGGCTATCGGCACAACGAATTCGCCGGCTTCTGCATTCCGATGCAAGAGGCCGATGCCCGATTCAATGAATCGCTTGATGTGATCCTCAAAGCGTGGATGTCCAAGCAGCGCTTCTCGCATCAAGGACGATACTGGCGCTTCGAAGACATCATCGTCGAGCCGCCGACGGCGCAAAAACCGCATCCGCCGATGTGGATGGCCGCGGGTACGCCTGATTCCATCCGGCAGGTCGCCGGCCGCGGCTTTAATCTGTTGCTCGATCAGTTTGCCTCGTTCGAAACCGTCGCCGAGCGCATGGCGATCTTCAAGGCGGCGGTGGAAGCACGCGGCCGCGTCCACGATCCGATGGATGTCGGGGTTGCGCGTGCGTTTTACGTCGCCAAAGATCAAGCCGACAAGGAGGCCGCGCTCGAACGCCGGCTCGAAGCGCAGCGCCGGCTCGCTACCGTGTCCAACGCACCGGACGGAACGAAGAGCAAGTCGAGCATCATGGCGTTTTCGGACACCCGCGAAGCCAGTGAGGAGAGCGCGCTTTACGGTACGCCCGACGAAATCGCGCGGAAGTTGGAAAATTTGCAAGAGCTCGGCGTCGGTTATGTGCTGCTCAATGGTGGCGGGCCGGCGCAGGACAGCTTGCGCCGTTTCGCTCACGAACTGATGCCGGCTTTCGTGCAAGAGCGGCGTGCGCGCGTGGTGGGGTGAGATTGCTCGGTTACGACTTAATCCCTCCCCTGAAAGGGGAGGGTCGACGCGCAAAGCGCGTCGGGGAGGGGTCAATTGAAGTACCTCAGTAATTGACCCCCACCCGGCGGCTTGCAGCCGCCGGCCTCCCCCTTTCAGGGGGAGGAATGATTGATTGGGAAAAGCCTATCCAATGATCAATAAAATCGTGCAAACCATGGCTGAGGCTATGGCGGGAATCCGCGACGGCGCCGTCGTGCTGCTCGGCGGTTTCGGCAGCATCGGTCAGCCTAACGCGCTGATCGACGGGTTGATCGAACATGGCGCGAAGGAGCTGACAATCGTGTCCAACAATGCGGGCGTCGGGCGCATCGGTCTGGCCCGGCTTCTTGAACTCGGGCGTGCGCGCAAGATCATTTGTTCGTACCCGCGCACGGTCGATCCAGTCGTGTTCGAGGAGCTTTATCGCGCCGGCAAGATCGAACTGGAAATCGTGCCGCAAGGCACGATGGCGGAGCGGCTGCGCGCCGCCGGCGCCGGCATTCCGGCGTTTTTTACCGCGACCGCCGTCGGCACCAAGCTCGCCGCCGGCAAGGAGCAGCGCGAGATTGCGGGCCGCCACTATCTGCTCGAACAAGCGCTCGGCGGCGATGTCGCGCTGATCGAAGCCTGGGAGGCGGACCGCTGGGGCAACCTGACCTACCGGTCGTCGGCGCGCAATTTCAATCCGGTCATGGCGATGGCGGCGACATTGACGATCGCGCAAGCGCAGCACATTGTGGATCTCGGCGCGCTCGATCCGGAAAAGATCGCCACCCCCGGCGTCTACGTCAATCGCGTCCTGCACGTGCCTTATGGCGAACCCACGGTTACGTGATGAATCGGACGTGATGAGAGTGCGATGAACGTTGTCGCCAGATACCAACCATTGACGCGCACCGAAATGGCCGCGCGGGTCGCCCGCGATATTCCGGAGGGCTGGTACGTCAATCTCGGCATCGGCGCGCCGTTACAGGTGGCCGATTATGTGCCGGCCGAACGCGAAGTCATTTTCCATTCCGAGAACGGCGTGCTTGGGATGGGACCGGCGCCGGCGCCGCAAGAGATCAACCGCTGGCTCATCAATGCCGGCAAGCAATACGTCACGCTGCGGACCGGCGGGTCCTATATGCACCATGCCGACAGCTTCGCGCTCATTCGCGGCGGCCATCTCGATCTCTGCGTGCTCGGCGCCTTTCAGGTGGCCGAGAACGGCGATATCGCCAACTGGTCGACCTCGGACAATGACAGCGCGCCGGCGGTCGGCGGTGCGATGGATCTCGCCGTCGGCGCGCGGCGCGTCTGGGTTCTCATGGAGCATCAGACCAAATCCGGCGAAAGCCGGCTGGTCCGCCGTTGCAGTTATCCGCTCACCGCGCTCGGCGTGGTCAAACGCGTCTATACCAATCTCGCCGTCCTCGACGTCACCCCCGACGGATTTGCGGTGCGTGAAATGATTGAGGGCTTGACACTGGGCGCTTTGCAGAAGGTGACCGGCGCGCCGCTGCACGACGCACCGCCGAACATGGCGACGCGATAAGCTCGCAGTCGAAAGCAACATCGTCCAGGCGATAGATTCGCCGATATTCCGCAGAGCTGCCACGTCAAGTCGGGATCGCTGCAGCGGGAATTTTTCCAGCCAATTCGCAATATGCTCGCCAAGCGCTGTTCACCAAACGCGCGCATGGCGTTTTCGCGTTCGATGCCGCTGCGCGCGTGGCAGGTGAATTGCTTTGCGTAGAAATAATACGTGGCGTTCTCACCGCCAAAGGGACAGCAATGAAAGAAGCCGAGGTGCGAGAGCGCGCGTTTGCAATGCCTTTGACGAGCCCCGCATTTCCACGCGGGCCTTATCGATTCTGCCAACGCGAATACCTCATCATCGAGTACCGCACTCATTTCGAAAAATTAAAAGCCCTGGTGCCGGAGCCACTCGAGGTCCATGAGCCGATCGTCAAATATGAATTCATCCGCATGCCGGATTCGACCGGGTTTGGCGACTACACGAAACCGGACAAGTCATCCCGGTATCGTTTCGCGGCCGCAGGGGCGGTTATTCGCATTGCATGTTCTTAAACGACGATCCGTCGATTGCAGGCGGGCGCGAGCTCTGGGGTTTTCCGAAGAAGCTCGCACAGCCGAATTTGCGCGCCGAAATCGACACGATCGTCGGCACGCTCAATTACGGTCCGGTTTGCGTCGCGACCGCCACGATGGGCTACAAACACAAACCCGCCGACCACACCGCCGTCAGAGCCGCGCTCGAAGAGCCCAATTTTCTTTTAAAGATCATACCGCATGTCGACGGTACGCCGCGGATCTGTGAACTCGTCGAATACCATCTTGAAGATATCACGCTCAAGGGCGCCTGGACCGGACCCGGCGCGCTCGATCTTCGGGCGCATGCGCTGGCGCCGGTCGCCGAGCTGCCGGTGCTCGAAGTCGTCTCGGCCACGCATATTATCGCCGACCTTACGCTTGGTCTCGGCAAAGTCGTTTACGATTATCTTGGTCGAGCATGATCCCGAAAAGTGGATACCGGTTTTCGGAAAAGATCATGCTCAGACAACAAGCTAAAGCGAAATGCCAAATCAACCTAAAATGATTTAGCTTTAGAGCTGGAGAACAGCACGCAACTTGAAAACAAAGTCGCCATCGTTACCGGAGCGGCCAGCGGCATCGGCAAGGGAATTGCGGCGTTGTTCGCACGCGAAGGCGCCAAAGTCGTGATCGCCGACCTCAACAAGAAAGGCGCGGAGGCGGTCGCCGCCGAATTTGGCGGCGCCAAGCGTGCCCTCGGCATTGCCGTTGACGTCACCAATGAAGCGGAGACGGCGGATTGCGTGGCAAAAACGGTCGATGCATTCGGCCGGCTGGATATTCTTGTTTCCGACGCCGGGATTCAGACGGTCGCGCCGATCGATCAGTTTGATTTCGCCAAATGGAGGCAGCTTCTCGCCATCCATCTGGACGGCGCCTTCCTGACCACGCGCGCGGCACTGCGCGCAATGTATAAAGGCGGTAACGGCGGCAGCATCATTTACGTGGGCTCGGTGCATTCGAAGGAAGCTTCCGTGCTCAAGGCGCCTTATGTCACGGCCAAGCATGGCCTGATCGGCCTTGCGAAGGTCGTGGCCAAGGAAGGCGCGGCGCATGGCGTGCGCGCCAATGTCATCTGCCCCGGCTTCGTGCGCACGCCGCTCGTCGACAAACAGTTTCCGGAACAGGCGAAAGAGCTCGGCATCTCCGAACAGGAAGTGATCAAGAACGTGATGCTCAAGGAGACAGTCGACGGCGATTTCACGACGATCGATGACGTGGCGGAGACCGCATTGTTCTTGGCCGCATTCGGATCGAACGCGTTGACGGGGCAATCGGTCGTGGTGAGCCACGGCTGGTTCATGCAATAGGCGGACTGGCGGCAGCGGCCTTTTTCAGCATGACGGTTTAATGTATGCCTCCGGAACGGAGGCAGGACATGGAGCAAATCCGCGTTTCGACTTTTGCCGGTCCCGGGGCAAAGCCGGTAATCCATGCCGTGCCGTGGCCGAACGTGCCGAAGAACGCCGCCCTGATCAAAATCGGCGCCTGCGGCGTCTGCGGCACTGATCTGCATATCCTCAAAGGCCACTGGCCAAAACAGCTTCCTTGGCCGTTCACGCTTGGTCACGAGCTCGGCGGCGTCATCGTCGAAGCCGGCAGCGCGTTCAAAGAGGATTTCATGAGTAAGCCGCTGCGGGTCGGTTCGAAAGTGATGATCCCGCCGCTGATGCCATGCGGCCGCTGTTACTATTGCATCCATTATCCGGAGAGCGCCAACAAATGCCTCACCCCGGTCTATTACGGCCGCTATCTCGGCTTCGATAAGCCGCCGCATCTGTGGGGCGGCTTCGCGGAATATGTCTATGTCGATCTCGACCTTTTGCCGGGCACAAAAATCTACAAGCTGCCTGACGACATGCCGCTGCGGCTCGGCGCGTTGGCGGAGCCGTTGACGTCCTGCATTCGCGCGTTCAATCGCGCGACGCGCGCCGGCGGATTCAAATGGGGCGACAGCGTCGTCATCCAGGGATCCGGCCCGATCGGGATTCTCGCGATAGCTGCCGCCCAAGAGATGGGCGCCGGACGCGTGATCTGCGTCGGCGCCCCGGAAAAGCCGCGGCTGGCGCTCGCGCGCAAATTCGGCGCGGAAGCGACCGTCGATATCGAACAATATCAGACCGCCGACGCGCGTATTGCGCGCGTGCGCGACATTGTCGGTGGTTTTGGCGCCGATCTCGTCATGGACTGCTCTGGGCATCCCAGCGCCGGGCCGGAGGGAATCGAGTTTCTCCGTGACGGCGGCACTTATGTCGAAATGGGTCAGTTTACCGATGCCGGCTCGATCACTACGTCCTGGCACCGCATTTGCGCCAAGGACATCAATGTGCTCGGGTCATGGGGGTTCACCGGCAATGACCTGCCACTAGGCGTGGATATGCTCTATCGCGCGCAAGCCAAATATCCTTGGCTCGACATGCAGACGCTCTATCCATTTTCGGAGGACGGGATCGCGCGCGCGGTGGCAGACGCAATCGCCATGAAGACTGTAAAATCGACTATTGTGCCATGGCCAGAGTTGATTGGCCGGAGTTGATTGGCCGGGTTTGATTGGCCCGACTTGATTGGCCCGAAATGATCCAATGACGACCCGGCACCACGCTTTGCCACACGATCGAAGCTCATGCTGCGTGCATTGAAGACCGTCACATTCCTCTATGTGCCGCTGGAAGATCGCGTCACGGCGGCGATCAATGCCGGCCATCAGGACGCCTGGTCGTGCTGGCTGACGCGGCGGCTGGCATTGGCGGTGCTCAAACGGGCGACGGAGTACCTGGCCAGTACCTCGAATCTGGCGCAGCGCGCCCCGGCGGAGCTTCGCCGCGAAGCGATCGCCTTCGAGCGCGAGGCCGCCATCGTCAAGACCGCTTCCGCGATGTCGCAGACTCCGCCGGAAGTTCTCAAGTCAAGCACCGGCGCCGCTGAGCTCGCCGAACGCTTGACGATTGCGCGCGAGCAGGACGCGTTCCGCCTTGAGCTTCGCGGCCAGAGCGGAAATGGCGCAGCGGGAACGGTCAAGCGCGAGGAAATTACTCGCATCCTGCAGATGCTGCATGCCGTTGTCGCGCAGGCTGGCTGGCTCGCGCTGCCCGGCGCCGCTCAGCCCGCCTCCGCTCCGGCGGATCCCAAGCCCGCGCGCCACTAACTGCGCCACTAACCGATTGTGTCGGTCTTCCGGTTCGGCCAAAATGATTGTGGTAGGCAGTCAATGTATGGGAGAAGGCGCCTTGGCACAGCAGACAAATAAAATCAGTTGGGATCACGTTCATTTGCGCACCACCGATCCCGAGGCAATGGCGAAGTGGTTCGAGTCGATGTTCGGCGCCGAAGTGATTCGCAGCATGCAGCAAGGCAAACCGCGTATCGACCTCAAGCTTGGCGGCGGCAATATCTTTATCGCTCCGGTCGCCGCCGGCGAGGGCGTCAACGCCGCGCCGGTCACCCCGTATCGGGGCCTGGATCATTTCGGTCTTGCGGTAAGCGGCATCGATGCGATCGCCGCCGAGCTCAAAAGAAAGGGCGTCGAATTCACACGCGAGCCGACGACCGTTCGCCCCGGTGTTCGCATCTGTTTCCTGCGGGGACCTGAGGGCGTTTCGATCGAGCTTCTCGACCGCGATGCGAAGTACTCTTAGAGCGTGATGATTTGTTGTTAGGTCGTCATTGCGAGGAGCAATGCGACGAAGCAATCCAGCTCTTACGCTGAGCGTCTGGATTGCTTCGCGGAGCTTGTCATCGGGCCGACCACTTCGGGCCGGACCCGTTGGCTCGCAATGACAAGCGGACCGAATCGACCAAAAATCATTTAGCGGCATGGGTCATTCAGTCGTCACAGCGGCGCCGCGCAGAAATTCGAGCACGCGCGAGTTCACCGCCGCTTCGGTCTGCGCGTCCACCGCAACATCCCAATAGTTCGATTGCGGCAGGCATTCTTCCAAATACCGTGCCGCCGAGGTCGCGTGCGCGGCATCATGTCCCGGTACGATGAAGGCCGGGATGGCAGCGCGCATGAGTTGTTCGGGCGCGGCGCCAGGCGCGGTATCGCGGTCGAACAAAGCGTGCTTCGCAGGTGGCGATGTATTGTTCCGGATCGTGCCGCGCATAAGTCGCAGCAAAGTCTGTATCGTGCTTGATTACCGATGCCCACGGCCCGCCGCGCGAATCGGCGCCAAACGGTTTACCCTCTGCGCGCACCAGCGCCACCACTTGGTCGAGCCCGCTCTCGCGCACGAAGGTGATATGATCGGCAAAGCGCCGATGACTCGACATGCGATATTTGGCGCCGCCGACGGGCCAGTACAGAACCACGCTCGCCACCATTTCCGGATGGGCGACGGCAAAACCCGTTACCGGCGCGCAGCCCATGCAGCCGCCGATGAGATGCGCGCGCGAGATCTGCAAGTGATCAAGCAGGCCTTTGCCTTGCGCCATGTAATGCGCCCACGTGATCGGCTCGACGCGGCCGCCGGATTGGCCGCATTCCCGCCGATCGAACAAGATGCAGGTGAAATGCGCGGGCAGATGGTCAAGCAATTTGATCTTGCTGTAGATGCCAAGCGTCGACCACGCCTCGACGACCGCATTGAAGCCGCCCGGTGCGTACATCAACAGCGGCGGCCCCGAGCCGACCACTTCGTACCGCGTCACGATGTCGTTGATCACTGCGGTAGGCATGCTTCCGGCGCTACCCGCGCTTATTAAGCATGATGCCGAAAAGTGAATGCCGATTTTCGGAAAAGATCATGCTCAAAAAATAAGTTAAAGCGAAATCCCGAATCAACCCAAAATCATTGCACTTTAGGCGCCACGTATTCGTCGCCGCCAGCCAACATGGATGTTTTATCACGATTTCCGCATCCGACGGCGCCGCGGATAACTGGAGCTGTCGTACAGGCGCCGGATCTCATCGCTGCTAAAGCGGTCGTCTCCCACCTGCATCCACGGACCGAGCGTGCTAACGGCGGGCAATTCTTCTATCGCAAAACGAATGGCCTCTGCCGCGGTGGCGAATCGGCGATAGCTAAGCGGCTGACGCACACCGCGCTTGCGCTTCGGCATGAATAGTTCGGCTGATGCGTCGTAATCAAACGTCATCATCGTGAGCCTTCTAATGGAGTTCCTGCATTATCCGACGCGATCAAGCTGACTTTCTTTGGCCACCCTCTCATGCGGCTCAGCAGCGCTCTTGATTTTGTACTGGAAGTCGTCGCCCTCGGGCGGCAAAAGTTGCGTGATCTGATAGACGCCGCTCACGCTGCCGGCGCCGAACGGCCCTGACGTGTAATTCACTGATTGGCCGATCTTGAACTTGTGGCTGGTCACGGAAGCCTCCCTGGTTGGATCGGATCCGCCGACCTGCGAGCGCACGAGAACAGCACGAGAGTAAACGCCTGTACTTGCCGCTGCACTCTGTTAACACATAGAGGTAGCGTTTAGCCGTAGAGTAGATCGAAAATCATGTATCGTCGCGTATTATTTTTGCCGCCGCGGCGTGTAGCGGATTTGCCGCGCAAATGCGCGGGGATCGAATTTGCCGCCGGCAACGTTGCCTCGGCGATCAAACACGCAGATCCCTCGGCAATGGCGTCCGCTAGAGCATGATCCGGAAAAATGGGAACCGGTTTTCCGAAAAGATCATGCTCCAACAACTAGCTAAGCAAAATGCCGATTCGGCAATAAACTCATTTCGCTTTAACGCCCGCTGTTCGCTTTGTTCCGGAGCGACGTATGTTTTTAATAGACAGCGGTGGACGTCCCGACCTCTCGGCGATTTCCCGATCCTGCTCGATGATAAAGCCGCGCGCGGGTTCGTCCTTTTCCAGGCCGCTGAGGAGTTCGGCCGGCACGCGCCGATTGGAGCGCTGTGAGCCATCCTCATAGACCACGTCGAAAAACACGAATTCGTTCTTGGAATTGGAGCCCGGCTTGGTCGCCATGTTGTTAACCCTGCACAAAAGAAACGCCAGCGCTTCGGCGCTGGCGTCATTGTTGCAATGAAAGTTAGACCGCTCGCAGGTTTGCGGCAGCGGACTTGCCGCTGCGCGCATCGGCCTGCACATCGAATGAAAGCTTCTGGCCCTCATTAAGGCTATGCATGCCAGCGCGCTCGACCGCCGAAGCGTGAACGAACACGTCGGGGCCGCCGTTGTCCTGAACGATAAAGCCAAAACCCTTTTGGGCATTGAAGAATTTAACGGTACCTGTGGCCATCAAGGCCTCCTTATAAAAACGCGCAAAGGCGTCGTTGCCCCATGCAAACCATTTCGCAGAGGGTCTCTCTATCCGGATTTTGCGTGTTCTTGGTGAAGGCTGTTAAGGCCGAAACTGCAAGGTCAGGCGCAATCGCGAATAAGGGATATATAGCGATACCGCGCGTGTATTGCAAACATCAGCCTCTGATCTGCCGGCCGGCGCGCGCGTCGGTGATCAAGGCCGTGAAGGCATCAAGCGTCGCTCTGGCAGTATTGGCGTAAGTCTCCGTCTTGGCGTCGAGCCATTTCTCGCCATAGCCCATCGCGGTATGCGCAAGCCGCACCCGGCCGTCGAGCCAGGGCCCGCCGCCGAAACCGCCGATCACCGGAATCTTCACCGCCGCGACCACCGCGGCGCCGGCGATCGGGCCGGAATTGGTGAAGTCGAGAAGACACGCCCCGGCCGCTTCAAGAAGCTTTGCCTCTTCGACAAGTCTCGGCGCCGCTTCGACGCTCGCTTGCGCGGTGAGCGAATTCTGGGCGCTGTACGGGATGCCGTATTTGCTCGCGGTCTGCGGGGTGAGACCAAATTGGGCGAATACCGGAATGCCGGCGCCAGCGAGAGCGCGCACGACCTGTGGAAATTCCGCCGCGGCGTCGATTTTGATCAGGTCGGCGCCGCCTTCGCGCATCAGACGCTGCGCGGCCGCGAGCGCAGTGTCCGGGCCTTGTTGCGCCGGCCCATAGGGCATATCGCAGCTCACCAGCGCGCGTTCGGTGCCGCGCCGCACCGCCTTGCAGCAGATCAGCATTTCATCGAGCGTTACGTCGAGCACCTCGGATCGGCCCCAGAGGTTGACGCCAACCGAATCGCCGACGGAGATGAAATCGAATCCGGCGCGATCGGCGATGCGGGCGATTTGATAGTCCCAGGCGACGACGCCAACGCTCTTTCGTCCCTCCCGCTTCATCTGTTGCAGGTGGGAAATCGTGATCTTGCCGTGCATCTGCGCTCCCGACTCGAAATGCTTGCTTGTAGCATGACGCAGCGATGGCGCAGAACGCAGCGGAAAAGGCCTCGCCGCATGCGCGGTGCATTTCACTAACGTGAAATGCACCGACCCTCCCTGCCAGTACGCGGGGGATGGGAGGTAAGACGCAGCGGAGCTGAAGTAGTGCTGCAAACGCGCCGCTTGCGGAAATTATTGCGCGGTCGCGCCGCGATCGGTGGTCTTGCCTGAGGACGGTTTGTGCTGCGCTGGCTTCGTCGCCGGATTGGTTGCCGGATTGGTTGCCGGCTTGGTTGGCGGCTTGGCCGTTGTCTTGGTGCCGTCCTTCTTGACTTCTTGCTTGGCCTCGGCCGTCTTGGCGGCGCCCTTGTGTTTGCTCTTCTTCTTGCTCACTTCATAGTCGGGCAGGGCGGCAAGCGCGGCGATCTGTTCCGGCGTGCGCGTCGGGCCGGTATAGACCACAACCGGCGTCATCGGCCCCGGCTCGCTGAGCAAATTCTTCGGCGTCGGCGCGCGTAGCGCCGATAACAGGCTGGGATTTTGCGCGTTCGTGTCCGTTCCGGCGCTGTCGCTATTGTCGCCGGCGTCGGGATCGGCGCTGTCGGCCATGGCCGCTTCCAGGGCGTGGCGTTTGCGGTGCGGGCCGCACATGTCGTCTTTCAGATCAGGCGGCGAGGCTTCGATCGGCGTGAGCGCGTTGACCTTGCCGAAAGCCGGCAGGAGCCAGGCAAGCGGGTTTCGCGCAAAACCGCTCTCCAGCATTTCCGCCGCCTTCTGCGCCCGGGCCGCCGAGGTCGGCGCGCCGAGCACGACAGCGATCAGTTGCCGATTGTCGCGCGTGGCAGTCGCCACGAGGTTAAAGCCCGACGAACAGATGAAGCCGGTTTTCATGCCGTCGGTGCCGGGATAGCGGCCGAGCAGCGGATTATAGTTTCGCACCACCCGGCGCCCGTATTTGATCGCCGGAATGTGCCAATAGGAACTGTATTGCGGAAACTCGCGAATGAGCGCTCGAGCGAGGATGGCGAGATCGCGGGCCGAGACGATCTGCCCGTCGTCGGGCAGGCCGTTGGGATTGACGAAATTCGATTCGGTCATGCCGAGCCGATGGGCAGTCTCGGTCATCTGCTGTGCGAAGACGTCGACCGAACCGCCGATCCCTTCGGCGAGCAGGACCGCCATGTCATTGGCCGATTTCACCATCATCATTTTGATGGCGTTGTCGACGGTCACCTGGGTGCCGACTGGAAAACCCATCTTGGTCGGCGACTGCTCGTTAGCATTCGGCGAAACGGTGAACAGCGTATCCGCGCTGATGCGCTGATCGCGGATCGCGCTCAGCGTCATGTAAAGCGTCATCAGCTTGGTGGTGGAAGCCGGATACCACGGATAGGTTGCATTCTCGGCTCGGAACACTTTGCCGCTGTCGGCATCGACGAGAATGAGCGACATTGCCTGCGCGTCGCGCGCCGGCAGCACGGTTGCAAGCGCTGTCGTGCCTAAGACAAGTAATACCAAAAAAGCTTTGAAGCGCCACATCGTTGTCGCACTTTGTACAGGCAGGATTCTTTCAGAAAATCCTTGCTTTTCAGCAAACTCGCGCTTTTCCGGCAACCCGCTTCCGCTTTTCCAGATCATGCCTGAGCCCGTGATGCGTTCGGTCAAGGGTACGAAGCGTGGGTTCACGAAGCGTGGATGCGTTACTATCTAACGCATGCCGGCTCGAAGGCAAAGCCGAATGGCGATAGGCTCAAAGCCGGTTCCGATACCTAGGTATCAGCCGCAAACGATTCTAAAGCCAAGGAAAAGCGACTAAAGTTCGGCAAGTGGAAAGAAAGTGGAGGGAACATGACCGCGTGCATCGTGGGATGGGCGCATAGCCCGTTCGGCAAGCTCGCTGGCGAAACAGTCGAGAGCCTTGTCGTGCGTGTTGCCGGCGATGCGCTCGCCGATGCCGCGATTACCGCCAAGGACGTCGACGAGATCGTACTTGGCCACTTCAATGCGGGCTTTTCGCCACAGGATTTCACCGCGTCGTTGGTGCTGCAGGCCTCTCCCGATCTGCGCTTCAAACGCGCCACGCGGGTCGAGAATGCCTGCGCCACCGGCTCGGCCGCCGTGCATCAAGGGCTCAAAGCGATTGCCGCTGGCTCGGCCCGCATCGTGCTCGTGGTCGGTGTCGAGCAAATGACCGCGACGCCGGCCGAGGAGATCGGACGCAATCTCCTGAAAGCCTCCTATGTGCGCGAAGAGGCCGATATCGACGCCGGTTTCGCCGGCATCTTCGGCAAGATCGCCGCACTTTATTTCCAGCGTTGGGGCGATCAATCCGATGCGCTCGCGCGCATCGCCGCCAAGAACCACAAGAACGGCGTCGGCAATCCTTACGCGCAAATCCGCAAAGATCTCGGTTACGATTTCTGCCGCGCCGAGAGCGAGAAGAATCCGCTCGTCGCCGGGCCGCTCAAGCGCACCGATTGTTCGCTGGTGTCTGACGGCGCCGCCGCGCTGGTGCTCGCCGATGTCGATACCGCACTGAAGCTTAATAAGGCCATCGTGTTCCGCGGCGCGGCGCACGTGCAGGACTTCCTGCCGATGTCGCGGCGCGACGTGCTCAAGTTCGAAGGTTGCGCGGTGGCCTGGCAGCACGCGCTGGCGCAGGCCGGGATCGCGCTCAAGGATCTGTCCTTCGCCGAGGTGCACGACTGCTTCACCATCGCCGAACTGATCGAATATGAAGCTATGGGGCTGGCGCCGGAAGGCCAAGGCGCCCGCGTCATCGCGGAGGGCACGGTCAACAAAGACGGCGCACTGCCGATCAATCCGTCGGGCGGGTTGAAGGCTAAGGGCCATCCGATCGGCGCTACCGGCGTTTCAATGCACGCGCTCGCCTCGATGCAGCTCACCGGCACCGCCGGCGGCATGCAGGTGAGAGATGCCAAGCTCGGCGGCATCTTCAACATGGGCGGCTCCGCGGTCGCCAATTACGTCAGCATCCTGGAGCGGCTGCGGTAGAGCATGATCGTGCTCTAAGAAAAAGTCCGGCGACCGCCTTCGCGATATCAAACATTGATGACCGCAGGCGCATGGTGCACTTTGCGCGATTATGCGCGGGCGACTCTAGAGACACCGATCCAGAAATCGGTGGCCCGGTGCGAAGGGTACGGCGATGATTGATGGGACGCGCCCACAAGGTATCAACCATGCCATCCTCCGCCACGCCGCGGGTCTCGCCCGAGCGCCTGATGCAATTCACGTTCGGATTTGCACCGCCACTGATGATTGAAACGGCGATTCGTTGCGGCATTTTCGATATCCTCGATAAGGGAACAAAACCGCTCGACGCACTATGTGTCGAAACCGGTACATCGCCGCGCGGCTTGCGCATGGTGCTGGACGCGCTGGTGGGTCTCGACTTGCTTTCGAAGATTGAGGCTGGGCATTACGGGCTGACGCGAGAGAGCGCGACTTTTTTGGTCACCGGCAAGCCGACTTATCACGGCGCATTCTTTCTGCTGACCAAAGGCCCGATGCTGTCGTCGTGGAGCGGGCTCGAAGACGTGGTCAGAAGCGGACAGTCGGCTCGGCATATCAATCGAGAACAGGATGGGGCAAGCTTCTTCCTGAAGTTCGTCGAAGATATATTTCCGATCCACTACCCTGCCGCCAATGTTTTGGCGAAAGCGCTCGGCGTTCAATCGACTCCGTCTCCAATCTCAGTGTTAGATTTGGCTGCGGGCTCCGGTGTTTGGAGTATTGCGATCGCACAACAATCGCCGCAGGTCCGTGTGACCGCGGTCGATTGGCCCAAAGTCATAGAAATCACAAAGAAAGTTGCAACTCGTCATGGTCTCGCGGACAGATACAAATTCATCGGTGACGACCTGCATTCGGCAGATTTCGGTCGAGGGCACACAATCGCAACGCTTGGACATATCCTTCATAGCGAGGGTGAGGCGCGTAGTCGACGCTTGCTAAGGAGGACGTGCAACGCACTCGCTCCGGGCGGTAGGATCGCAATCGCTGAGATTCTGGTCGATGCGACGCAGGACCGCGACTCCAGCCTTGATCTTCGCCGTCAATATGCTGGTGAATTCGGACGAGGGCGGTACATTCTCTTTCGAAGAAATTCGCGGCTGGCTTCAAGAAACCGGATTTGAGCAGGTTCGTACGGTTGAAGCCCCGGGGCTGGCGCCCGAACTCATATTAGCAACAAAGCCCGATCGCTAAACGCATCTCAATAATCGGAGGCGCGTGCTACGGTCTTCGCCGGATTCGCTCCGACGAGATGAATAGCAAGGGACGCCACCATGGCCGATGCATTGTCGCTTCCGATCGTCGAGATCGCGATCTTGCTCGGCGAAGGCAAGCTCAAAGCGCGCGCGCTCGCGGACGAGGCGATCGCCAATCACGAGCGTTTCGGCGGCAAGCTCTTGGCCTATTCGCAATGGGCGCCCGAGCATGCGCGCAAATGCGCCGAGGCGGCCGATGCCGCCTTCGCCGTCGGTTCGCGCGCCGGTCCGCTGCAAGGCATCCCGACCTCGATCAAGGATCTGTTCGCGCATTCGGGCTTTCCGACCTATGCCGGCTCACCCAAGCGTTTGCCGCCGAAATTCGAGATCGATGGTCCGGTCGTTGCCAATTTGCGCCGGCAAATGGCGACGGTGATGGGCAAGACCCATATGGTCGAATTTGCCTTTGGCGGCACCGGCCAGAACGCGCATTACGGCAGTCCTTACAATCCTTGGGACACCAAGGTGCACCGCTCGCCCGGCGGCTCTTCGAGCGGCGCCGGCGTGTCGCTGTGCGAAGGCTCGGCGCTCGTAGCTTTTGGTTCCGATACCGCGGCTTCGGTGCGCCTGCCGGCGGCGGTGACCGGCAATGCCGGGCTGAAAATCACCAAGGACCGCTGGTCGACCGAGGGCATCGTGCCGCTGAGCTTCAGCTTCGACACGCCAGGGATCCTGGCGCGGAGCATGGCGGACGCGGCTTTCAGCTTCGCTGCGCTTGATCCGCATCTTGGCGACAGTTTTGCTTTCATGCACCGCGTGCCGATGAGCGTCAGCGGCATTCGCATCGGCCTTGCCGATTCCTGGTTCTGGGACGATTGCGAAAACGGCATTGATGAAATTGTCCGCGCCGCGATCGATAAGCTTGGTTGGGCCGGGGCGATTGTAAAGGACCGCGCATTTCCGCAGGCGCGCGAGGCTTTCGCGGTTTTTTCAGAAGGCGGCGTGTCCGCGATCGAACTGCGCGCGTTCCTCGATCGCGAACTGCCGGATTGGCTGGCGACGATCGATCCGGTCAACGCGCCGGCGCTCAAAAATGCGGAAAGCCTTTCGGCGCGCGAATATCTGAGCCGGCGCTTGCGGCTGCAAACGGCGGCGCAAAGCGCGCTTTTGCATTTTGACGTCGTCGATGTCATCGCGACGCCCACCGTTATGTTCACGCCGCATGTGCTGGCCGAGGAGACCGACGCCGAGCAATTCTGGGCCCGCAATCGCAAGATCGTGCACAACCTGGTGCCGGTGAATTACTTGACGCTGTGCGCGGCGACCTTGCCGGTCGGACTCGATCGGCTTGGCATGCCGGTCGGCTTGCAGCTCATCGCCAAAGGCGGCGATGACGAGCGGCTCGTCGCCATCGCCTGCGCCGCCGAACGCATCCTCGGCACTCCGCGCGACATTCTTGGCGTGGCGCCGATGTGCCGAAGCTGACGTCGTCGAAAAAGTTGATCTGAAAATTCATTCTGCCGCGGGCGCGAACTGCGCCGCCACCAGTTCGGCAAAAAAGCCGCCGCGGCGCTCAAGCTCGCCGAAGGTACCACTCTCGGCTATGCGCCCGTGGCGAAACACCAGAATGCGGCTCGCATTGCGGACGGTCGCCAGCCGATGCGCAATGACGAAAGTAGTGCGGCCCTTCATCACCTCATCGAGCGCGAGATTGACGCGGCTTTCGGTCAGCGGATCGAGCGCGCTTGTCGCTTCGTCGAGGATCAGGATCGGCGGATCTTTCAGGAGCCCGCGGGCGATGGCGAGCCGCTGGCGCTCGCCGCCGGAAAGAAGGCGCCCGCGCTCGCCGATGCGGGCCTGCAGGCCGTCGGGGTTGGCATCGATGAAATCGAGTGCCTGCGCCCGCTTGGCGGCGTCGCGCAGTTCGGCGTCGCTGGCGTCAGGTTTGCCGACGCGCAGGTTCTCGGCAATCGAACGGTTGAAGAGCAGCGTTTCCTGGAACACGACGCCGATATTGCGGCGCAGCCCGGTAAGCGTGAAGTCGCGAATATCGACGCCGTCGATCAACACCGTGCCCGACTGCGGATCGAAGACGCGATGTAGAAGCGCGAGCGCGGTCGATTTGCCGCTGCCGGTCGGGCCGACCAGCGCGATGCGCTCGCCCGGCGATGCGGTGAACGTCAGATCGATTACCGCGGGGCGTTTGCCGTCGTATGAGAATGAAACATCCTTGAATTCGACCAGGCCGCGCACGCGACCCGGATCGATTGCACTCGCGCGCTCGCGCACATCCGGCACGGTGTCGAGCACGCCGAAGAAGTCGGCGAGCTTCGGCGCATCGAGGAATAGCCGATTGGAAAAACTGACCGCCTGTTCGAGCCGGCCAATGAGCAGCGCGGCGATGCTCATGAAGCTGACGATCTCGCCGACCGAAGCAAGTCCGGCAATCTTCAGGTAAGTGCCGACCAACAGGATGACGAGTAGCGTGAGCGTGGTGCCGGCGCGCGTGAGCACTGCCGCGAGTGCCCACCACGACAAAACCGGCATCTGCGCGCGCAGGAGCGAGTCCACCAGGCCCTTGAGCCCGGAGACTTCGAGCTCGACGCGGGCATAGCTCTGCACCAAGGCGACATTCCCGAGCGCGTCGGCCGCGGTCTCGGCGAGGTCGGAATAGTGCTGCTCGACTGCGCTTTGCATGGCAAAGGCCCGCTGCATGACCGCCATCGTCAGCGCGACGAAGCCAAGGCAAAGCGCGATCAGCGGCAAAGCCAGCCGCCAATTGAGCGCAAGCGAGGCCGGCAGCAACAAAGCGATAAAGACAAAGGCCGCGAAATGCTCGCGGAAGAACGACACCCACAGCCACCACAGCGTGTCGGTGCCGGTGAGCATCACTTTGATCTGCCGGCCGGAATGCGCGCCGGAATGGTAGGCCAGCGGCAATTGCAGCACGTGCTCGAAATAATCCGCGAGCACCATGTTGCGGCGCCGATGCGCAAGCCGGTCGGCAAACCAGGCGACCAGCGTGCTGGCGGCAATGATGAAGAGGCCGAAACCGACCCAGGCGCCAATGAGCGGCGCGAGCATTCGAGCCGCCGGGCCAAGTCCCGCCGGCAGCGCGCCCGAGAGTGCATCGACGATGCGGCCGAGTAACACCGGTTCGACGAATTGCGCTCCGGCAAGCGCGATATTGGCGAGCGCCAGCGTGATCGCGAGCTTGGCGTCGGGTCGCAATAGCGAAAGGACGCGCAGATAGAGGCGGATGAAGGCCATGCCGGATTCTAGGCGACCGAGCCCAAAAGCACAGGGCAGACAGCGTGTCGCATGCCACGCTTGACTGCAAAACGCGACTGTTGTATTTAACCGATCGGTTATTTAACTGGATAGATAAATTGTCGCTCGATACCGCCTTCGCCGCGCTTTCCGACCCGACCCGCCGGGCCATTCTGGCGCGGCTTGTTTTGGGCGAGACCTCAGTGACCGAACTCGCCAAGCCGTTCGCCATGAGCCTTCCGGCGGTGTCCAAACATCTCAAGGTGCTGGAACGCGCCGGCCTGATCGCGCGCGGCCGCGAGGCGCAATGGCGGCCATGCCGCATCGAGCCGCGCGCACTTAAGGACATCGATGATTGGCTCAATCATTACCGACGCTTTTTCGACGAAAGCTTCGACCGCTTAGACGCTTATCTAAAAAAGCTGCAGGGCGAAGACCGTGACCAAGAGCGTAACAACGAAGGCAGTCAGGAGCGTGATCATGACCAGCGACCAGCGAGCAGCAGAAAAAAGCGCCGCCACAAGCCGCATCGATCTTGATCGCGATCCGCGATCGATCATCGGCACGCGCGAATTCGACGCGCCGCGCACACTGGTCTTTTCGCTCTGGACTGATCCAAAGCATCTGGCGCAATGGTGGGGGCCGTTTGGCTTCACCACAACCACGTTCAGTTTCGATTTCCGCCCCGGCGGCGTTTGGCGCTTTGTCATGCACGGTCCGGACGGCCGCGATTATCAGAACCGGATCACGTTCGAAGAGATCCTGCCGCCCGAGCGCATTGTCTGGCGCCACGGCGGCGGCGCTGACGTGGAACCGGTGCAGTTTCGGCAAACGGTGATCTTCGAGGAACTCGGTTCCGGCACCCGTATCACGTGGCGCGGCGAGTTCCCGTCCGCGGCGGAGCGCGATCGCCTCATCAAGGAGTATGGCGCCGATAAAGGCCTGGCCGAGACGCTTGCCCGACTCGACGATTATGTAGCAAGCGTGATCTAAAAAATGACACGGCTTTTCGCAAACATCCGAGACCTTGTTAAACCGCGGAGGAGTGAAAACTTCGCTCCGACGCCACAATGCAACAGGAGTGCGTAATGAACGTGCAACCGTATCTGTTTTTCGACGGCAAATGCGACGAAGCTCTGGCGTTCTACAAATCGGCGGTCGGTGCCGAGCCCAAAATGCTGATGCGCTTTAAAGAGGCGCCAGACCAGTCGATGGTTTCGCCGGGCTCCGCCGACAAGGTGATGCATGCGCAGGTTCAGATCGGCGACGCGACGGTTTTGATGTCGGATGGCCGCTGCACCGGCAACACCAATTTCAAGGGCTTTGCATTGACGATCGCGGTCGGAAACGAAAGCGAAGCCGACAAGACCTTCAACGCGCTCGCTGTCGGCGGGCAGGTGACCATGCCGATGGGCAAGACGTTCTTCTCGCCGCGCTTTGGCATGCTGAACGACAAGTTCGGCGTCGGCTGGATGGTCCTAGTGGCCCAAGGCTGACTGTACAGAAGCTGCTGAGGAAAAACATGCTGACGCAAACCAAGGCCACTGAGTTCGTCATCACGCGCGTGTTCGCCGCGACACCCGACGTCTTATGGAAATGCTTCACCGAGCCGGACCGCATGAAGGAATGGTTTGGGCCGAAAGGCTCCGTCATTGTCGCCGCGAAAATGGATCTACGTGTCGGCGGCGGCTACCACGGCGCGATGCGTGGGCCCGACGGCAGCGTCATGTGGGCCAAATTCGTCTATCGCGAGGTCGTGCCGCCGCGGCGTCTGGTTTGGGAACATTCGTTCTCAGACGAAGCCGGCGGTCTCACGCGCCATCCGCTCAGCCCGACTTGGCCGCTTCAGTTACTTACGACGGTCACGTTGGAAGACGCGCCGGGCGGCAAGACCCGGCTCACGCTGGTCTGGTCGCCGCTCAACGCCACGCCGCAAGAGCAGAGCACGTTCGACGCCGCGCAGGAGTCCATGCGTGGCGGCTGGGGTGGCTCGTTCGAACGGCTCGACGCTTATCTCGCCAACAGCAAATAACGACTTATCACTAGTGTCCCGATTCCGAAGTTCACAAGTCTCTGCGGCGCCTCTGATGCGAACTTCGGAATCAAAGGGACACTAGCAAGCTAGCCGCTAACACCACACTAGACTGGAGCGGGCTCTCATGCCGATCGCCAAGCAGAAAATCACTCCTTGTCTGTGGTTCAACAACCAGGCGGAGGACGCGGCGAAGTTCTACACCGCGATCTTCAAAAATTCGCGGATCAACAAGTTCAGCCGTTACACCAAGGCCGGGCGCGAGGTTCACGGCAAGGAACCGGGTTCGGTGCTGACCGTTGAATTCGAACTCGAAGGCCAGTGCTTCACAGCGCTCAATGGTGGTCCGCATTTTACGTTCAACGAAGCGGTCTCGTTCCAGGTGATGTGCGCGAGCCAGGTTGAGATCGACTATTTCTGGCAAAAGCTTGCGGACGGCGGTCAAGAAGGCCAGTGCGGTTGGCTGAAGGACAAATTCGGCGTCTCTTGGCAGGTCGTGCCCCAGGTCTTGCCGCAGATGTTGACCGATGCCGATGGCGCAAAGCGCGAACGGGCCATGAGCGCGCTCATGACCATGAAGAAATTCGACGTGGAGGCGCTGCAACGCGCCTTTGCCGGGCAAGCGTGATTGACTGGGAGGAAACCGTGGCGATTGCAGCTGAAGCGAAACCCACCGAGCGCGAAATCACCATCACCCGCGTGTTCGATGCGCCGCGCGCGATGGTGTTCAAAGCATGGACCGACGCCGGTCAGCTTGCGCAATGGTGGGGACCCAAAGTCTTCACCAATCCGGTTTGCGAGATTGACGTTCGTGTCGGCGGGGCCATCCGCATCCATATGCGTAGCCCTGACGGAAGCATTTATCCGATGAAGGGCGAATTCCGTGAAATCGTCCCGCCCGAGCGGCTGGTCTTCACCAACATTGCCGTCGATGCCGCCGGCAATCCCATTATCGAAGGCCTTACCACCGTCACTTTTGTCGAGCGCGACGGCAAGACCACGATGACATTACATACCCGCGGCCGCGCGGTGGTCGACTACGCCGTCGGTTACCTGCAGGGCATGGAAATGGGCTGGACTGGAAGCATCGACAAGCTCGAAGCGCTGCTGGCGCGCGGCGCTTAAACCTCGCCCGCTTTATCGCGGACGCGATAAAATGGCGGCATGAACGCAGTGACGGCCGCGCTGCCGCCGTTCCAGGCGCCTTATGCTCCACCCGATGAGGAACTGGCGGCCAAATTCATTGTCGATGCGGCTCGCGATGGCGCCGCAGAACGCCGGGTCGATGCGCGGGCGCGGCGCCTGATTGCGGCGATCCGCGCCAAGATCGGCGGCTTGGTCGGCGGCTTGGTCGGCGGCTTGGGCGGCGTCGAGGACTTTCTGCACGCGTTTTCGCTCTCGACCAAGGAGGGCCTCGCGCTGATGGTCCTAGCCGAGGCGCTCCTGCGTGTGCCCGATGCGGCGACCGCAGATCGGCTGATCGAAGACAAGCTTGCTGCCGGCCGCTGGCTCGACGGCGATGTCAAATCGAGCGCACTATTGGTTTCGGCTTCAGCCTGGACGCTTGGCGTCGCCGCGCGGGTCATTCATCCCGGTGAAACGCCGGAAACGATTCTCGACAATGTCGTGCGCCGCATCGGGCTTCCGGCCATGCGCGCAGCGACGCGCCAGGCGATGCGGCTCTTGGCCTCGCATTTTGTCATTGGGCGCACCATTGAAGAGGGTCTTCACCGCGCCAAAGCGCGTCCGCAATTCAGCTACTCATTCGATATGCTCGGCGAAGCGGCGCGCACCGCCGCCGATGCCGAAAATTATTTTGATGCTTATGCCGGCGCCATCGCCGCCATCGGCGCGAATGCCGCAAAGAACAATCGACGCAGCCGCCCCGGAATTTCCGTCAAGCTTTCGGCGCTGCATCCGCGTTATGAGGCGATCTCGCGCGAGCGCGTGGTTGCGGAATTGACGCCCCGGCTGATCGATCTGGCGCGGTCGGCTAAAGAACACGATCTGCAGTTCACGATCGATGCCGAAGAGGCGGACCGGCTCGAACTGTCGCTCGACGTCATCGCCGCGGCGCTCGGTGACCGCGCGCTCGACGGTTGGGACGGATTCGGTCTCGCCGTGCAGGCCTATCAGAAGCGCGCGCTTGCGGTGATCGGCTGGATCGAGGACATCGCGGCGGCGCTCAACCGCAGGCTCACCGTGCGGCTGGTCAAGGGCGCGTACTGGGACAGCGAAATCAAGCACGCCCAGGAGCGCGGCTTGAACGATTATCCGGTCTTCACCCGCAAGGCGATGACCGACCTTTGCTACATGGCTTGCGTGAAGCGGCTATTGGCGGCCCGCAACCGCCTGTTTCCGCAATTCGCCACGCATAACGCCTTGACGGTCGCCGGCATCATCGAAGATGCCGGCGGCATCGACGGCTTTGAATTCCAGCGTCTCTATGGGATGGGTGAGGCGCTCTATGCGGCGCTGTTCGCCGAATTTGGCGATGTGGCCTGCCGCGTTTATGCGCCGGTCGGCGGCCACCGCGATCTCCTTGCTTATCTGGTGCGCCGACTTCTGGAGAACGGCGCGAACTCGTCCTTTGTTTCAGTCGCCGCCGATGCGAGCGTGCCGGTGGACGACATTCTGCGCCGGCCGCAAAGCTGGATCGCCGAACCCGCCCAAGCGCGCAATCAAAAAATTCCACGGCCGCGCGATATCTTCCGGCCGGAGCGCCGCGCCCCCGCCGGCATCGATTTCGGCGACCGCGTCAGCCTTGACGCGCTGCTTGCGGACATCCGCGACGCTGCCGCTCCCGCCGAAGCCACACCGCTGATCAATGGCGTGGCGCTTCCTGGACTCATGCGCCAATTGCATTCGCCGATCGACGGCAGCGTAATCGGCGTCGTCCGAGAAGCGGACGAGGCCATCGCCCGCGCCGCCATTGCCGCCGCCGCCGACGGCTTCACCTCCTGGAGCGCACGGCCGCTCGACCAACGCGCCGCAATTATTGAGCGCGCCGCCGATACTTTCGAAGCCAATCGCGGCCGCTTGCTCGCTTTGCTGCAAAACGAGGCGGGCAAGACATTGGATGATGCACTCGCCGAATTGCGCGAGGCGGTCGATTATTGCCGCTATTACGCCGAGCAAGCGCGCACCACGCTCGTGCCGCGTCCGATGCCGGGGCCGACCGGCGAAAGCAATCAGCTCGGCCACCGCGGTCGTGGCGTATTCGTTGCTATTTCGCCGTGGAATTTTCCGCTTGCCATTTTCATCGGTCAGATCGCGGCAGCGCTCGTTGCCGGCAACACGGTGGTCGCCAAACCGGCCGAGCAAACTCCGCTCGTCGCCACGCTCGCGGTGATGCTTCTGCATCGGGCCGGAGTGCCGAAAAGCGCACTCCATCTCGTTCCCGGCGACGGCGCAATCGGCGCTGGCCTGGTCGCGCAGCAACCCGTCGCCGGCGTGGTCTTCACCGGTTCGACCGAGACCGGGCGCGCCATCAATCACGCGCTCGCCGAGAAAAAAGGTCCGATCGTGCCCCTGATCGCGGAGACCGGCGGAATCAACGCCATGATCGTCGACGCCACGGCCTTGCCGGAACAGGTTTGCGATGACGTGCTGACGTCGTCATTTCGCTCCGCCGGCCAGCGCTGTTCGGCGCTGCGGCTTCTGTGCCTACAAGACGATATTACCGAACCGACGCTCGCGATGCTGGCGGGCGCGGCGCGCGAACTGACGCTCGGCGATCCGCGACAGCTCGCGACCCATATCGGTCCGGTGATCGATGCCGAGGCAAAATCGAAACTCGACGATTGGGTTGGCAAACAGGAAAGCGCCGGCCGCGTTCGCTTCCGCTGGGATCAGTACGGCCGCCTGCCGGCAGCAGGCACCTATGTCGCGCCGGCGATCATCGAGCTCGATCGCGCAAGCGAACTCGATCGCGAGATTTTTGGTCCGGTGCTGCACGTTGTGCGCTGGCACCCCGACCGGTTGGACGCGCTGTTGGGTGACATCGCCGCCAATGGCACCGCGCTCACGCTCGGCATTCAGTCCCGCATCGATCTGCGCGTCGAGCGCATCGTCGGTCGGCTTCGGCACGGCAATGTCTACGTCAATCGTAATATGATCGGCGCCGTGGTCGGCGTGCAACCCTTCGGCGGCACTGGCCTGTCCGGGACCGGACCCAAAGCCGGAGGACCGGACTATTTGCGACGCTTTGCGGCCGAGCAGGTAGTAACCATCAACACGGCGGCCGCCGGCGGCAATGCCGGCCTCTTGGCGCTGGACGATTGATCCGGCCTGGCGGATTGGCGGGCAGAAAGATCAATTTTTAAGACTTGTTTTGACGCTTCCACCCAAATAAGGCCTTTCCGGCCGGGAATTAACACAATCGCGACATGATCAGGTTATTCTGATCACCGATCGGTGATTCGATAATGACTGATTCGATTGCGCGCCTCTATCAGGCTGCTTATGCCTGCCGTAACGACGATCCGTCCACTTCGCGGACGGCGCGGCTGTTGCGCTCGAGCCGCAGCAAGATGGCCAAGAAACTCGCCGAAGAGGCGGTCGAGGTCGTGATCGACACGATGCACGGCGACCGTGAATCCGTCATCAAGGAAAGCGCCGATCTCATCTATAATCTTGTCGTGCTCTGGATTTCGTCCGGCATCAAACCCGAAGATGTCTGGAAAGAGATGGACCGCCGCGAGCGCCTCTTTGGCATCGCCGAAAAAGTACCGAAGAAATTGCCGGAAGAGTTTCCGCGCCGGAAAGTCGTCCTGCTCGAAGGCCGCCGCGCGCCCAAGCGCCGCTGAGCCTCCGTACTTCAATTTATCTCGGCAATGCTCGAACAGTTGATTTCAGCGCTCGCGTCCTGGATCGTCGCGGTGATTTCCGCAACCGGCTATTTCGGTGTGCTCATCCTTATGGCGATCGAGTCGGCCTGCATTCCACTGCCGTCGGAAATCATCATGCCGTTTGCCGGCTATCTCGTGTCGGTCGGGCAATTCAGCCTGATCGGCGCCGCGACCGCGGGCGCGCTCGGCTGCAATCTCGGTTCGACCGTCGCTTATTTCGTCGCCGCCAAAGGCGGGCGCAAAGCATTCGAACGCTGGGGCGCCTATGTCCTCGTCAGTGCCGCCGAGCTCGACCACGCCGAGCATTTTTTTGCCCGCTACGGCGCCATCACCGTTTTCGTCGGCCGGCTCTTGCCGGTGGTGCGCACTTTCATTGCTTTTCCCGCGGGGTTGGCGCGCATGCCGATGGTAAAATTTCAGATCTACACTTTTCTCGGCTCGTGGCCGTGGTGTTTTGGGCTCGCTTATATCGGCATGGTGCTGGGGACGCGTTGGAATAGCGATCCGACCTTCCGCAGCCTGTTTCACCGGTTTGATGCCGTCATCGTCGTGCTGCTGGCGGCTCTGCTGGCGTGGTTTATTTGGAGGCGGTGGCGCGAAAGCGCCGCATCGCGCGGCAAGAACGGCTAAAGGATAATCCCGAAAAGTGGGCTATAACAACGTTCACTCACCCTGCGACAATGCGTCATTTTTGACCTTGTTGACGCCCAATTTCTTAGACAAGATTCTCAGCGCGCAAAGGCCATCTCTGAAAAGGCTGGCGGGCTGGCCGTGATACCAGGCAAGGGCGACAACACGAAAGCGTCGGCGGCGAAGCGCGTCCGCAGCACTCTGATTGCGGGATGCCTCTGCGCCGGCGGTTTGGGCGCGGCGCTGGCGCAGACGAGCGAGCCGTCCACGCCCGCCGTCTCTGCACCGCAAACCTCCGCCGCAACGGCACAGCCTGGTTTGCCGCCGCAGCCGTCCGCTCCCAGTGCCGCAGCGCCGCCAGCCACAACCGAGAAGCCCGGCTTCTTTGACGACTTCGCACGCTGGTGGCGCGACTCCGTTGCTGACTTCAACGCCAAGCTCAAGGAGCAGCAATCCAAGCTTGACGACTTCAACAAGAAGTCGGCGGAGGCGGCTCAGGATGCGGCCACCGCCACCCAGCAAGCGATGAAGAATGCAGCCGACGCGGTGGTAAAATCGACGACCTCGAAAGTGATCGAAACCCGCGCTCCTTGCGCGATCGCCGGCAACGGCGCCGCCGATTGCGCGACCGCGGCGGTCAATGCCTGCAAAAGCAAGGGATTCACCGACGGCCAGCCGCTCGACGTCCGCACCGCCGAGAAATGCAATGCGTCGCTGTGGCTGCAGGGGCAGGGACAACGGCAAACAAGCGCCGACTGCCCGATCGAAACCGTCGTGTTGCGCGCTGCCTGCCAATAACGGGCGCGCCTTCAACTCCATCGAGATGTGCTAAATCTCCTCCCCATTTTCACGGTGAGGAAGTCACGCTTTTGATCGTTCGGGTAACATAGGGATTTTCACCGCCATGATGTCTGACGCTGATCGCAGGAAAGCCGCCGATATTCTTGTTGCCGCCGAAAAGGACCGCAAACAGGCGGTGCAACTGTCGAAGACCTGGCCCGGCATCACCATGGAAGACGCCTATGCCATTTCCTCCGAAGTCGCCAATCGCAAGATCGCGGCGGGCGCCAAGCTCATCGGCCACAAGGTCGGGCTTACCTCCAAGGCGATGCAGCGCTCGTCGCAGATCGACGAGCCGGACTACGGACATCTCCTCGACAGCATGATGATCGCCGATGGCGCGCGCGTCGCTCATGAAAATTATTGCGTGCCGCGGGTCGAAATCGAGCTTGCCTTTGTGCTGGGCAAACCGTTGCGCGGCCCCGGCGTCGGCCTGCCCGATGTGCTGCGCGCCACGGAATATGTCGTGCCGGCGATCGAGATCGTCGATGCCCGCTTGCAAGACCCGCGCAGGATTTTCGATACGGTGGCCGACAACGGCGCCGCTGCCGGAATCGTGATTGGCGGCCGCCCGGTCGGTCCGCTCGACATCGACCTGCGCTGGGTCGGCGGCATTATGTACCGCAATTCCGAGATCGAGGAGACCGGCGTCGCCGCCGGCGTGCTCGGCCATCCGGCTTTGGGCGTGGCATGGCTCGCCAACAAACTCGGCCAGCATGGCGTCGCGCTCGAGGTCGGCCATTTGGTGCTCGCCGGCTCGTTCACGCGCGTGGTGCATGCCCGCAAGGGCGACACACTGCACGCCGATTTCGGCAGTCTCGGCGGCATCGCCGTGCAATTTGTTTGAGATCGACGGCGCCTGCACTTGATTGTTGCCGCGCGCTAGTGTCCCGATTCCGAAGTTCGTAAGCATTTGCGGCACGCTCGTACGAACTTCGGAATCGACAATGACACTAGCAAGTCTATCCTTGGTAGTGCCGCTTTTGAACCCGAAGTTCGCATCCGAGCATGCCGCGAACTTGTGCGAACTTCGGGTTCGCGGCACTGGCGTGATCATGGCCTCGATGAGGCTTCCGGCGGTGGCGGATTTGTTTAAACGGCATTGCAGACGCTGGATTGTGGCCGCGATTGCGATCGTGATGCCGGCCGCGATCCTGCATGCCGCCTTGCCGACGGAGCCGGAGGTTTCGGGGCGCACGTCGTTCGCCGGCCAGCTTCTGATCGCATCGCCGAGCTTGCGCGACCCGTTCGATCGCGCCGTGATCATGATGGCGCAGGTCGCAATGGCGCGCTTGGCATCGTCATCAACCGGCCAATAACGCGGCGGCCGATTGCCTCCGTGCTTGCCGCGCTCGGCGCCGATGCCGAGGGCGTGACCGACAGCGTGCTTATTTTTTTGGGCGGGCCGGTGAGCCCGAATGTCGCTTTTGCGCTGCACAGTACGGAGTACCACGGCTCGCACACTCTCGATATCGATGGCCGCGTCGCCTTGAGCGATGCGGCCGAGGTTCTGCACGATATCGGCATCGGCCATGGGCCGAAGCAAAGCCTGATTGCATTTGGCTATGCTGGCTGGGCAGCGGGCCAGCTTGAGGACGAAATTGTGCGCGGCGCATGGGTCACCGCGCCGGAAGATCCGGCGCTGGTCTTCGACACCGATCGCAGCAAGGTGTGGACCGACGCGCTGGCGCTTTATAAGAACGAGCATTAGTCACGATGAATTGCGCTCATTCGTGCGTGGCGCTGACCCTTTCCTCAGGGTAGGGCGGGGCTGGGCGTCGCACAATTTTGCTTAGTGACCACAATTTTGCTTAGTGACGACGTATGATCAAAAACATATCCGACCAATTCTATCACTGCGTCATGAACTGTCATTTGTTTGTAAATGTCCTCAGTCATCTTCCGCGCGCGCCAAACCAGCGCGTCATCACAAAGGAAATTGAAAATGGAAGTGGGAATTCGACAGTTAGACGCCGCCGAACTGGACATGGTGGCCGGTGGCAACGCTTGGACTCTGGTTAAAGTCTGGGCGGGCGCCATCGCCTCGGCTATTGGCCTTGGTCCCCTAGGCGGGGCGGCCGCTGTCACCACAGTTATGGGGATCGAGGCTGCTCACAACAACCCCTATACTTCCAACTGTAGTGGGACCACCGGCGGGTGCGACAGTGGTACCATGCAGGATTGAGGGCGCAGCGAACGCCTAATACGCATCCTCCGCTGCGCCAACGTAGACGACAGACCACTCGAATCGTCAGGACGACGATTGTTTAATCTCGCGATCGATTTTCGCCGTCGGCGCATAGGTTCACCATTATTGAAAGCGCTTTCGGTCCGGCCGGAATCAGCCGGGCCGAAAGTGACCTGTGTTATCGCGTGCATCGTCGCGTCGGGATAAGATCGCGCGCAACCTAACCTTGATCATTGACTTCCGCGCGCAGTTACCGCGTAGATTTCCGCGCAGTCCGGAAACGCACGTAGACGCAATGCCCGAACCGATCAAAATCCGCATGGGCGGCTATGGCCCGCCGACCACGTCATTTTCGCGCTCGCTCAAACTAATCGGCCATACGCTCGCCGCTCGTTTCGGCGATCGCGTCAGCGTGGACTATGTGTGGAACATCATGGATATCGGCCACCGTGCCGAGGAAATCCTAACGCTCGTCGAAAATGGGACGATGACGCTCGGCTATCAGTCGTCGAGCTATCTCACCGACCGCGTGCCTGAACTCGGCTTTGTCGATTTACCGTTTCTGTTCGAGCACCGCGAAGAGGCCCGCGCCGCCATCGACGGCGAGCTCGGCCGTTTTCTTGCCCGCGGCATCGAAGCGCGCGTGAATTACCGCATCCTCGGCTATTTCGAGAACGGCTTCCGTCACATCTCAAACCGGCTGCGCACGGTGCGCACGCCGGCCGACCTCAAAGGCATGCGCATCCGCGTGCTGCCGAGCGAGGTGCAAGCGAGAACATTCGAACTCCTTGGCGCCATTCCGCTGCGCTGGGACTTGACCGAAGCCATTGCCGCCATCAAGGCCGGCACTATCGACGCGCAGGAAAATCCCTTCGCCAATACCGTGACCTACGGCGTTCACAAGTTTCATCACTTCCACACTGTGACCAACCATTTCTATATTTCGCGGCCGATTTTTCTTAATCGCACCGAATTCGACGCATGGCCACGCGATCTGCAAGACGCGATGCGCGAGGCGGTTGCAAAAGCAGTCGCATTTCAGCGCGAGCTTGGCATCGCGGAGGATCGCGAGGCGCGCGCTGCGATCGAAGCGGCCGGCTGCGAGATCACCGCATTGACAGAAGAGCAGCACGCGCTGTTTCGCCAAGCGGTCGACCCGCTTCTGCAAGAGGCGCGGCGGACCTACGGCGCGGACATATTCGAAATGGTCGCCGCGGCAAAAGAGGCGGCCGCGGACGCGGTGGCGATGGACGCGGCGTCGCTTTTGTGATTACCGCAGCTTCGGCATCACTTCGCTGGCGAACAGTTCCATGTTCCGCTTGGCGAATTCATCCGGCATGACACCGAACTGCGGCATGACGACGAGATTCTCCAGGCCGGTTTGGTCGCGCACGCGCTCGATCTTTTCCAAGACCGTGCGTGGGCTGCCGATCACCGCGGTACCGTTGCCCATCAATTCGTCGACGGTTTGATTGCGCGCGCGCGAGCCGAGCGCGGTGCGGATTTTCATCGTGGCTTTGAGCGACGCATTCGACGTGTAGCCGGGCGGCAGCAGCATTTCCCACGGCATTGGCAGAAAATTATTGAACAGGCTCTCGATTCCGGCCTTGGCTTCTCCCTTGGCGCGCGCATCCGTTTCCGCAACATAAAGCGGCACCGCCCAGCCGAGCTGGCCGCCGGAGGCAGCGTAGCCGTGCATGGACTGGGCCGTCTCTTTATACATATTCAGATAACGCACCACGGCCGCTTCGGCGGAAAACGTCACCAGGAACGGATATCTACGCTCCGGCGCCGACGCCCACTCGATGGTCTCGCGCGATCCCATTGACGGAATCCAGATCGGCGGATGCGGCGTCTGGTAGGGCCGCGGCCACAAATTGACGTAACGATTGCGGAAGTGATTGCCCTCGAATTCGAATGGCCCGGTGCTGGTCCAAGCTTTGACGATCAGGTCATGCGCTTCGTGAAAGCGCTCGTGCGAGAACGCCGGGTTGACGCCCGTCGAATGATATTCGGCGCCGATCCCGCGCACGAAGCCGGCGATGATGCGGCCCTTCGACAGCACGTCGAGCATCGCGAACTCTTCCGCGATGTTGATCGGATTGCCGACGATCGGCAGCGCGCGGCCGAGGATCGCGATCTTGATGGTCTTGGTGCGCTGAATGAGCGCGCTGGCGATCAGGTTGGGCGCCGGCATCATGCCGTAAGCGGTCTGGTGATGCTCATTGACGCCGATGACGTCGAAGCCGAGTTTTTCGGCATAGCTGAGCTGGTCGAGATAGGAATCGTATTCGGCGGCGCCTTTCTTCGGGTCGTAGAAGCTGTTGGGCAAAACCACCCAGGCGGAACGGTGCTCGGCCGCCGCTTTAAGATCGAGCGGCCGATACGGCATCAAATGAAAGCAGGTGAATTTCATACCGATTTTTGTCCCTGGTCCCGAGATCCCTGGGCCCGATCAAGAAATGAAATGACTTTGCCCGTCACGAGGTCGCACTGCTCGATATGGGGGCTATGGCCGCACGCCTCGATCGGCGAGATTTGCGCGCCGGCGATGCGCTTTTCCCATAAGCCCGCATAGGCGCTCGGGAGAATCTTGTCTTGCGCGCCCCACACGACGTGGGTCGGTACCGTGATGCGATGGAGCCATTTTTCCAGCGACGGGTTGAACCAGCGCGGCTCCCAGCCGAATTTGACCGCCGCGACGCGGTTTTGCAGGTCAAGATCGAGTTGCGCTTCGTCGGGCGGCGGCGCCTGCAGCAAGACGTCGGCGAAGCTTTGATCGTGGTAGCGGTTGCGGATCGCTTCCTCGGGCGACCAGATGAAATTATCGCCGGGCGGAACGCCTTTGACGCGGATGCCGGCCGGAGCGATGAGCGTCAGGCTGGCGATGCGGCGGGTGTTGCGCACTGCTGCTTCCGCCGCCGTCCAGCCGCCGAGCGAATGACCGATGACATGCACCGGCGACGCAAAAGCCGAGTCAAGCAGATCGAGATAATACATCGCGAGGTCGGGGACATCGCGCAACCATTGCGGATCGTCCGAACCGCCAAAGCCCGGATGCTCGGGCACGGTGAGCGCAAAGCGCTGCGATAGGCGCTCGAAGAACGGCAGCCACGCCGGCCAGCCGCCGGCACCATGCAGGAAAAGGATCGCCTTGCCGGAACCGGCGCGGCGCATGCGCACGCGCGTGCCGCGCGTGACTAATGTCTCTGTTTCGACGGTCATGTTTGCGGGCAATCTCAGCCGTGCTCCTTGCCTTCGATCACTGCGAATTTGCGGCCTGCGGTCTCGGGCAGGAACAACGCGAAAAGCAAACTCAGCGCCGCGCCGATTACGCCGAACATCATGGCGCTGAACAGATCGCCGCGCAGCGCAGCAATCACCGGAACGAGATAAGGCATCGCGCTGCCGATCAGGCGTCCGGCGGTGAACGTCACCGACGCGCCGGTCGAGCGCAATTCAACCGGGAATAATTCGGAGTACCAAGGCCCGAACACGCCGATAGAGCCTTGTCCAAGGCCCCACAAGGCATAGCACCAGAACAGCGGCCAGCTTAACACCGCGCCCGGATAATCGGTCCGGCCGAACAAATAGATCGCGACAAAGCCGAGAATGCAGACGCAAGTCGAAGCGATCACCGCGCGCTTGCGGCCATAATGATCGCTGACGAGGCCGGCGAGCAGGAGCCCGGCCGCCGAAAACACCGACCAGATCAGCGTCACGGTGCGAACCGCGCCGGGATTGGCGTGCAAGTCGCGGATCATCAGCGTCGGCATGAAGATCGAAATCGCCTGATATGAAATGATGTAGGCGCCGCACATCAGCGTGCCGACGATGAAATATTTGAGCGAAGCGCCGCGGAGAATTTCAAGGATCGAGGTGCGTTCCTTCGCCTTCTCCGGCGGCAAGGCGCCGCTCTTGCGCAGCCGTTCGTATTCACTCCAAAGCCGGGATTCCGGCATTTTGGCGCGGATGAAGATCATCAGGAAGATCGGCAGTCCGCCAAACAACAAAGCCGCGCGCCAGGATTGATTATCGCTGAGATTGGTCAGCGCGAAGGTCGCGACCAAGACCGCGATGGCCGTGCCGGCCGCGGACATCGCCTGCACCACGCAGGAGCCGAAGCCGCGCCGCTCACGTCGCCACACCTCGTTGAGAAGCACCATTCCGGCGCCCCATTCGCCGCCAACCCCGATGCCAGTGATGAAGCGGAAGGCGAGCAGCGATAAAAAATCCCAAGCGAAGGCAGAGAGGATCGATCCGGCGGCAAGCAAGGCGAGACTCGCTAGGAGCGCGTTCTTGCGGCCGATCCGATCGCCGAGCCAACCGATGGCAACACCGCCGATCACCGAGCCCGTAAGCGTCATCGAAACGATCAGCCCGGTCTGCGGCAGAGTCATGCCGAGCGATTTCTGAATCTGCGTCAGAAGGAACGCCATGATGATCAAATTGTAGAAATCGAAGGCGTAGCCGAGGATCGCCGACCAGGCGACGAAACTGCGCTCCCGGCCGGTATAAGTCAGATCCATGCTGGACAAAGCGCTTCTCCCCGAGAGCTTTTGGCGCAAGATTTTGCCGAAAGTCTAGGCGGTGCGCGCAAGGCCGGCAATGCTCATTGGAATTCGGGAGCCGCAACTGCGCGGGGCGGGCAACGCATGCAAAAGTTCAGCTCCGGCGCTCGTCGGGCGCGGCGAGAATCAAGGCCCAGAACACTTTGTATTTCGAATTTGGCGCATAGACCGCGGCGATGCCCATGCGCGTCACGCTGGCATTGAGCATATTGGCGCGGTGCGGCGGCGAATCGCGCCAGCCGGAAAAGGCCTCCGCCAGCGTATGGTAGCCGGCGCCGATGTTCTCGACCGCGACGCCGGCGTCGAACCGCGACTTGCGGATACGTTCCTGGAACGGCGCGCCGACATTGTGATCGAGCGTGCCGCGCGCTGCCATCGCTGTTGCCTGCTCGTTCGCGAGCCGCATCAGTTCGGGATCGATGGTGACCGCGCCCAGCCCGTTATTGCGGCGATAGCCGGAAATCATCGATTGCGCCGCGCCGGCATCAAGCGCCACCGCCGGGCCGGCGAGGTCCTGATAGAAGCTCGGCTGGCCTTCCGGCACATTATTGCTGCTGCAGCCGAACAGCACCGCCGCGCCAATTGCCACGCTGCAAAGGCGCGCCGCGCCCAAGAAACGAATCATTGGAAACGCCCCCGTCGCTAGTGTCCCGATTCCGAAGTTCGTCAGCAGTAGCGGCACGGTGGGTACGAACTTCGGAATCGATAAGGACACTAGCAACACTATCCCTGTAGTGCCGCTTTTGAACCCGAAGTTCGCATCCGAGCGCTCCGCCAAGTCGTGCAAGCTTCGGGTTCGCGGCACTACCAACATGCCGTCAAGAAAGTGTCGGAACCATGAACGGAAATCGGCGGTCTGGTTTCGTCATCGGCCCTCGCCTAGAGCGAAATGATTTATGCTTGTATCGACATTTCGCTTTAGCTTGTTGTTTGAGCATGATCTTTTCCAACCTGCCTTCGCCCGCCGAAGCGTGACACGAAAATACTAGCGGCTAGCGTGGCTTCGCGCAGGCGGAACCGCTATCCATTTTTCGGGATCATGCTTTAAGATTATAAACAAAGGAGTTCGACGATGAGCGAGCAATCAGATTCTGCGCGCCCCCGCACGCCGGGTGCCAAGCGCGCCGGTGCCGGCGAATACGTGTTCGACCTTGCCAGGGTCAATCACATCCTCGGCGGTCCGGATTATTCGACGGCGAACGGCTCCTGCGTCGAGGGCGACCGCATGATCGTCGGCTTGATGCGGATGCCGGCTGGAACCGGCGCCGCGCCGCATTCCCATCCGAATGAACAATGGATCTATATTCTCGAAGGCATCTTCCACGCCACCGTCGGCGGCAAGACGATCGAAGCCAAGCCCGGCTCGGTCATCTATGTCCCCGCCAATGTCGTGCATTCCGGCACGGCCGGCGCTGACCGCGATGTCGTTTTCTTCACTGTGAAAGACGCTTCACATAGCCTGCACGGCTTTGCCGCGAGTAGCAGCTAGCACAGCGTTGAGTTTTTATTAAGCAAAGCGCAGTGCGGCGCTGCGCCGGTGAAGAGCGGAATTCGCTTTTCACCGCCCGGCCGCATAACCCTGCATGCCGCGGGCATTGGCGGCGGCGCGGCGGCGCGGTCCGACACGCGAGGCGGCCGTGAGCCGGCCCTCCGACCAATCCGGCCCGGTCTCGACGATGTGGCCGCGGCGCTCCAGCTCCGCGATGGTCTTTTTCGGCACGCGGCCTTCGATCACCAGCACGCCTGGGCGCGCGGTGCGCGGCCAGAACGAGCTCGGAAAATGTTCGGAGTGCCAAGCTGGCGCATCGATCGCTTCTTGCAGGTTCATGCCGCAATGCACGTGCCGCAAGAACATTTGCGTGATCCATTGATCCTGGCCGTCGCCGCCAGGGGATCCCCAGGAGAGATACGGCTCGCCATCGCGCAGCGCCATCGTCGGTGACAGCGTGGTGCGCGGGCGCTTGCCAGGCGCGAGTGCCGCGGGGTGGCCCTCTTCGAGCCAGAACATTTGCGCGCGGGTGCCGAGGCAGAAGCCGAGTTCGGGAATGACCGGCGAGGAATGCAGCCAGCCGCCCGACGGCGTCGCCGAAATTATGTTGCCGGCTTTATCGATGATATCGAAATGCACGGTGTCGCCGCGGCTTGCGCCCATGCGGCCGACGGTTGGCTCGCCGACGCCGGCGGCCATTTCGGCCGGCGCCCGGCGCAGCTTCACCACCGCGCCGAAACCCGCGATCGAGCCGGGGCGCAATTCTCGCGATGCGGTCTCGCCGATCAGCTTGCGCCGCTCCGAATTGTAGGCGTCCGACAACAGCGTCGGCATCGGCACCTCGACGAAATCCGGATCGCCGTAGAACGCCTCGCGATCGGCATAAGCAAGCTTCGACGCTTCGACGACGAGATGAATGAAATCAGGCCCGGTCGGATCGAGGCCGTCGAGCCTGAATCCCTTGAGCAGCGCGAGTTGTTGCAGCGTCACCGGTCCTTGGCCCCAAGGACCGGTCTTGCACACGGTGTAGTGGCCGTAATTGTAAGTCAGCGGCGCTTCGATATGCGGCGTCCAGCGCGCCATATCGTCGGCCGTGAGCACGCCGCGGTGGCGCTCGCCGCTGCTGTCCATAATCTCCTGCGTGCGGCAGAAGCGATCGATGGCTTCGGCGACAAAACCGTGGCTCCACGAGCGGCGCGCGCGCTCGATTTGCGTGACGCGGTCGCCGCCGGCGCTTTCGGCCTCTTTGATGATACGGCGATAGGTTGTCGCCAGCGTCTTGTTAGCGAACAGCGAGCCGGTCGCCGGCACTTCGTTACTCGGCAAATAGATCGCGGCGGAGGTCGGCCAATATTCGCGGAACATGGCCGCGACGGTAGCGATCGTGGCATTGGCGCGCTCAAGGAGCGGATGGCCGTTCTCGGCGTAGCCGATCGCGGGCGCGAGCGCCTCGGAAAGCGACAAGGTGCCGTAATCGCGCAGCAGCAGCATCCAGGTCTCGAACGTGCCGGGCACCACCGCGGCCAGAAGCCCGGTGCCGGGAACGAGATCGAGTCCCTCGCTGCGATAATGCACGATGGTGGCGCGCGCCGGCGCCACGCCCTGGCCGCAGATCACTTCGGTCTTGCCGCGCCGCACATCGTGCACGATCGCCGGCACGTCGCCGCCGGGGCCGTTGAGATGCGGCTCGACCACTTGCAGCGTAAAGGCCGTGGCCACCGCGGCATCGAAGGCATTGCCGCCCTTCTCCAAAATCCCCATGCCGACCGCAGTGGCGATCCAATGGGTCGAGGTGACGACGCCAAAAGTGCCTTCGATCTCGGGACGCGTGGTGAAAGCGTTTGGGTTGATATTGGTCATGAAAGTTCTTTTGTTACCTGCGGTCATGCAGCGTACCGTCCGGCCTGTTGCGCGTCATAAGACACACGCCTAAGCAGAATGCAGGGCGCCGACTTTATCCGGGTAGGTGCTCGCCTGCCAGTGCCTGCCTGGTTGTGTCCGCTTGCCAGCCTCAAGGAGACGATCGTGCCGCATGATGTATTGAAGGTCGGGGTGGCCGGCCTCGGCGCCGTCGGGCTCGACGTGGCGCGCCGGCTCGATGCCGGCATTCCGGGCCTTGCCCTTGCGGCCGTCGCGGTGCGCGATCGCGACAAGGCGCGGCGCAACCTGCCTGGCGTTGGCGAACGAATTCCGATTGTTCCGGCCGAGGCCTTGGCGGAAACCTGCGATGTCGTGATCGAATGCCTGCCGCCGCAGCTGTTTCGTTCCGTCGGTGTATCGGTAGTCGACCGCGGCAAGATCTTCATGCCGCTGAGCGTCGGTCAGCTCCTCGACAACTGGGATCTCGTCGAGCGAGCGGAAAAAACCGGCGCGCGTATTCTCGCGCCGACCGGCGCGCTCCTTGGTCTCGACGCAGTGCGCGCCGCGGCCGAGGGCACGATTCATTCCGTGACTATGATTACGCACAAGCCGCCGGGCGGGCTTGAGGGCGCGCCTTATCTGATCGAGCGCGGCATCTCGCTCAAAGACATCAAAGAGCCGACGAAAATCTTCGACGGTAGCGCGCGGGAAGGCGCGCGCGGCTTTCCGGCAAACGTCAATGTTGCGGCGGCGCTTAGCCTCGCCGGCATCGGGCCGGACAAGACGCGGCTTGAAATCTGGGCGGATCCGGAGCTGACACGCAACAGGCATCACATCACGGTTGATGCGGACACTGCGCGCTTCTGGATGGCAATCGAAGGAATCCCGTCGGAGAATCCACGCACCGGCCGCATCGTGCCTTTAAGCGTGATTGCGGCGCTGCGCGCCCTTGTGGCCGAGATTAAGGTTGGGACATAGCGCGGCCAGTGCTTGCAACAAATTGAGTGAGTGGCCGCATTCGCCATTCGCCCATTCTCGGTCTTGTTGGTGACGCTACGCTCATCTAAACTGTTGTTGCGGCGACACGTACCACTTTGCAGGCACGGTGACACATCTGACTTTTCCCTCCCCTGAAAAGGGAGGGTCGACGCGCGAAAGCGCGTCGGGGAGGTCAGGTTGAATTACAAGTTTCGCGGTAGTGACCCCCACCCGGCGGCCTATGGCCGCCGACCTCCCCCTTTCAGGGGGAGGAGAAGACTCAACTGCCCAAGGGTTATCGGCCTCGTCGCCTGCGCCGCCGTCGCAATCATCGCTTCGTCGCCGCCAACGCGTGCCGCCACGCACGAACAAATTATCGAGTCGTGCCGGCAGGCGCATATGGAAGAATTGCGCGCCTGCGTGCACGGCAAAGTGGGTAATCCGCGTACCGCCATCGGTCCCGAACTGGAGAAAGCGCGGCAGGCCTGCGGCGCCGCGATCGTGCGACCTTGCGTGTTGCGCGAGGAACAAAAACAAGCTGCCGGCGTAGCAGCGCCGGCGGCGCCAAAGAACGAAGCGGCGGCCGCCCCGGATGCGGCGCTCGAGATCCGCACCACTTTCGTCGCTCCGCCGCGGACCATCGCCGACATCGCCGCGATCCTCGACAGGGAGAAGCCCGATGAGGCGCAGATCGCCAAGCGCAAGGCGACGGCAGACGCATCGCCCGGTGCGTTGAATGGGCCGAAACTTGCAGAGTTCTTATTTGATCGCGCCTCGGCGCGCGCCTTGCTCGCGCGCAACAAGGAAGCGCTCGCGGACGGCTTGCAGGCGCTCGACATCGCCAAGCACGGAATGGATTTGCGGTTCCTGGCGCGCACCCGGCGATTGGTGGCGCTGCAATACCGCGCGACCGGAGACCCCAAGGACGCGGTCGCCATCTTGCAAGTTCAAGTCGGCGAAGGCGCGGTGCCTGGGCGGCGCGGCACCATCATCTCCTCGCTCCGGGGATTAGCGCAGCTTTTGATCTCGATGGGCGATATCAATGGCGCCAATAGCTACGTCAGTCGCGCCGAGGCCATGGTGTCCGAGGCGCGCGGCAGCCCCAATCCCAATTGGCGCGCCGCCTATCCGATCTACGGTCACGGCTGGGAGGCCGACGCCGACGCAGCGCGCGCTTTGATATTCGAGGCGCGCGGTCAATATGCCGACGCCGAGGCCGCCTATCGGCGCGCCGAAGCATTCGAGCGCGCGGTGGTCAAAGACCTCGCCCGCTATGACCCGCCAGTGCCGCCGCGCGAGCAGGTCCTGCAGATTGCCGACGGCTATTTGCTGTCGGTCGCTCGCAACGAGGCCAGGCAAAGCAAGTTGAGCGCCGCCGAGGCGGATGCGCGCCGTGCACTCCTTGGCATTCTTAAGGCGCAGGGCAAATACAGTCCGACGACGCCGAATTACATCATCGGGCTTGCCGGCATACTGGTCGAGCAGGGGCGTTACCAGGAAGCCGAACGGCTCGGCCGCTCTGCGCTCGACGTGCAGCGCACGATCGGCATCGCCGATGAAGCGCCGCAGAGCGCGGCGATTCTCTCCAGCCTCGGCAACGTTTTGGTGCTCGAGCGCAAGATGAAGGAGGCGGCGGAGATTTACGCGCAGCTCGACAAGGCGATGGCGCAATGGCCGCCGCAGCAGCGCGAAGTGTTTGAGCTCAACGGCTCGCGCATCGCGGCGCTGTACGCATCGGGACAGGTCGAGGCGGGAATTACAGCGGCAACCGCGCTGCTCAAGCAGCAAACCAGCCGCACCGGCGCCAATAGTTTCGATACTGCCGCGGCGCATGGCACGCTCGCGGTCGGCTACGCCCGCGCCGGGCGCGATGCTGACGCTATCCGCGAGTTCAAAACCGCTATTCCGGTGCTGATGACGTCGGCGCGCGAGAGCACCGATGAAGACGATCCGACCGTGGTCGCGGCGCGCAGCGCGCGGCTGCAGCGGATCGTTGAGTCCTATATCGGCGTGCTCGCCCGCGGCGCCACGAAGTCAAATGACATCGCGGTGGAGACGTTCGGTCTCGCTGACGCCATTCGCGGCCATTCCGTGCAAAAGGCCTTGGCGGATTCGAGCGCACGGATGGTGGCAAAAGATCCGGCACTGGCCGATCTCGCGCGCAACGAGCAGAATCTTGCCAAACAGATCGGCGCGCAGCTGGGCACGCTCAACAATATGTTGGCTTTACCATCGGATCAGCGCGACGAGCAGACAGTGCGCGCCATCACTGGCGCGATCGACAAGCTGCGCGCCGACCGCAAAACCGCCCAACTGGAGATCAAGCGGCGTTTTCCGTCTTACGCCGATCTGATCGATCCGAAGCCGCCGAGCGTCGATGAGATAAAGAATGCATTGCGGCCGGGCGAGGCATTGCTGTCCTATTATTTCGGGCAGAACGCAAGCTTCGTTTGGGCGGTGCCAAAGGATGGCGACGTCGCTTTCGCCACCGTGCCGGCGACCGCGCTCGAGCTGGACGCCAAAGTCCGGCAATTGCGCCAAGCGCTCGAGCCACAGGTCGCCATGGTGTCGGAAATCCCGGCCTTCGATGTGGCGCTCGGCTACGAGCTTTACTCGCTGTTGCTAAAACCGGTCGAGCCGGCTTGGCAGCCGGCCAAGAGCTTGATCGTCGTGACCAATGGCGCGCTCGGCGATCTGCCGCTCAGCGTGCTGCCGACTGCGCCGGCCCAGGTCGATGTCGCCACGAAGCCGTTGTTCTCGGCCTATCGCAATGTCGCTTGGCTGGCGAGGAGCCATGCCGTCACCGTCGTCCCCTCGGCTTCCGCGATCGTGACACTGCGGAAATTGCCGCGCGGCTCGCCGGCGCGCGACAAGCTGATCGGTTTCGGCGACCCGTATTTCAACGCCGAGCAAGCGGCCGAAGCGGAAAGCGAACAGTCAGCGCCGATGCAAGTGGCGTCGGCAACGGGCAGTGGCGACGTTGCGAACGTCACGCGCGGCATTCCGCTGCGGCTGCGCGCCTCGCCGCATACCGAGGACGCCGACGCCGCCACGCTGGCAATGCTGCCGCGTCTGCCCGACACCCGTTATGAGTTAATCTCGGTGGCCACTGCGCTCGATGCCGATCCCGCCAAGGCACTTTATCTCGGCAAGGCGGCGAATGAGCAAAATGTCGAGACGCTCGATCTTGCCCACTACCGGATCGTCGCGTTCTCCACTCACGGTCTGGTGCCGGGCGATCTCGATGGCTTGACGCAACCCGCTTTGGCGCTGACCGCGCCGGACATTGCCGGCGTCAAGGGTGATGGGCTCTTGACCATGGAAAAGATACTCGCGCTCAAGCTCGATGCCGATTGGGTGGTGCTGTCGGCCTGCAATACCGCGGCCGGTGCCGGCGCCGGCGCTGAAGCCGCCTCCGGGCTCGGCAGCGCATTCTTCTACGCCGGCACGCGCGCGCTGCTCGTGACCAATTGGTCAGTGCATTCGGCCTCGGCGCGCGAGTTGATCACCGACCTGTTCCGCCGCCAGCGTGCCGATGCGGCCTTGACGCGCGGCGAGGCCTTGCGGCAGGCAATGATGGCGCTGCTCGACGGGGCGGGTGCCGTCGATGGATCAGGCCGGACCATTTACAGCTATGCCCATCCACTGTTCTGGGCGCCGTATTCGGTGATCGGGGACGGCGGCGGGTCGTGAAACGCCATTTCATCCTGCTGGGACGTTTCCTTTATAAATGTTCAGAATATGTCACGGGACCTTGATTCGTCGGCCACACTATGGCCGCGAGACGTTGTCATTTAGTCACTTATTCTGATCTGATGCGTTCGCACGGTAGGGGATACGCGATGAAGAGCTTTTCGAAACTGCTGCGGGGAACTTGCGCGATTGCCACCAGCGGCGCGCTGATACTTTCAAGCCTTCCGGCGATGGCGCAGGACCAGCCGCCTCCGGGAGCGCAACTGCCACCGCCGGGGGAGATGCAGCAACCGCCGCAACCGGCAGCGCCGCAACTCGGCCGGGGTGAACTGGAAAAACTGCTCGCGCCGATTGCGCTCTATCCAGACGATCTGGTGGCGCAGATCCTGACCGCTTCAACCTATCCGATCGAAGTTGTCGAAGCGGAACGCTGGCTGAGCGCGCACCCGAACGTCCACGGCGACGCGCTGCAAGACGCGATGCAGCAACAACCATGGGATGCCAGCGTCAAGGGTTTGACGACGGTTCCTCAAGTCCTGTCGATGATGAACGACAAACTCGATTGGACGCAGCAACTGGGCGAAGCTTTTCTGGCGCAGCCCAACGACGTTTCCTACGCAATTCAGCTATTGCGCGCCAAGGCGCAAGCCAACGGCAATCTGAGATCGTCGGACAAAATCAGGGTCAGCACGATTGCGCCGCCGGAACCGCCGCCGCCGCCGGGCCCGGTGCCAGTCGGCGTCGATCCGGCGCTGCTGCCACCGCCGCCACCGCCCGAATATATCCAGATCGAGCCGTATGACCCGGGCGTCTATTATGTTCCGATCTACGACCCCATGGTGGTCTATGGCCCCTGGGCGTACCCGGCCTACGCGCCGTTCTACTGGTACCCGCCGGGATATGTGGTCGGCGCCGCAGTGATCGGTTTCGGCGTGGGTTTCGCCGTCGGTGCAGCGCTGTGGTGCCACTATAACTGGGGCTGGCACGGCGGTTGGGGCGGCGGCGGCCCGGTGACCATCAATGTGGTCAACTACAATCGATTCAATCGCACCAATTTGGTGGCTGGACCAAACGGCAATCATTGGCAATTCGAAGCGGCGCATCGCGGCACTGTCGGATTCCAGAACGCGGCGCTGCGTCAGCAATTCGGCGAGCCGAGAAATTTCGAGAATTTCCAACGCGGGCGCGGCACGTTGCAAGGCAACCTGCAAGGTCCGCAGGGCCAGTTCCACATTCAAGGCAATCAAGGCAACGCGCTGCAAGGAACTCAGGGCAGAACGTTCGAACACAAGACGTTCCAAGGCAATCAAGGCAATCCGTCGCAGGGAAATCAAGGTAAGACACTCGAAAGCAAAACGTTCCAAGGCAACCAAGGCAATCAAGGCAACACGTCGCCGGGAAATCCAGGTAAGACGTTCGAACGCAAAACGTTCCAGGGCAATGCCAATGCGAACGTCAATGCGAATACGCATCCCAATACAAACGCGAACATCAATCAGAACCAAAACCAGCATCAAAACTTCAACCGGAACGCCAACTTCAATCAGAACCAAGGTGGCGGCAACCAGAACCGCGGTGGCAATAATTTCACCCGCAACGCCGGTCCTCCACAGGGTGGCAATGGCGGCAAGGGGGGTGGCGGCGGCAAAGGCGGCAAGGACGAGCACCATCACTGAGGCGGCATGACGCAAGCCTAAATCGAAAGTTCGTCATGGCCGGACTTGTTCCGGCCATGACGTCTTTGTTTTAACGCCAATTGAAGACGTGGATGCCCGCCATAAGCGAGCGAAGCGACGCCGTTCTACGAACGGCTACGCGCGGGCATGACGATTCAAACAAATCTCATCATGCCCTAAAGCCGTGTAGGCATAATCTGCCTACCGCGGATTCGGTTTCAGATTACTCAGTCCCGTGACCTGAATGCGTTGGCCCTTCGGTGCGCCGACAGCGGTGGGCAGCGCGCTAGGGAGCGTCGCGCCGAAGTCGCCCGTGTATAACCGTTCGCCCGAATGCATAAGATTTGAATTGGCGTCGACATACATTTCGCCGCCGATTTTTTCCCACAGCCGGCAGAACCCGTAATCTTCCGAAAGATAACGGTGGGTCTCGGGATCGACCGTCACATCGAACAAACGATAGTGCACGCCACCTTCTGGGACGCTGCCCTCGGGCCAGTCGGGGGTGTAGCGCAATTCCGGATAGGCTGCGACCAAACGATCGAACACGCGACGCTTGATGCACATAAAGCCGGTCGGCGCTTCGCGGACTTTCATGAATCCATCGGCATCGATGACCAGCGCTACGTCTTCGCCAAGCCTGCCGGTGTTGACGGTGTAGCGGGCATAGAGCTCCTCGAAGCGCTGGCGAGTTGTCCCGTGCGGGACGCCGTCGGCTGGCCAGTCCTCGCGCTTGAGCGGATAGGCGCCGGCGGCGACATCGTGATCCGAGAGCAGAAGCCGAAACGCCGCTTCCGGAGAATAGCCGATGTCCGAATCGATCCAGAACAGATGGGTGAATTGCAGGTTGGCGAGGAAATATGCGACGCAATCGTTGCGCGCCCGCGTGATGAGACTATCGCCGTGGCGGAAAAAGAAATCGAGCGGCTTTCCGGCGGAAAAAGTACGCTTCCTGCAAGCGAATCGCGCTCAACACGTAATTCAAAAACACGGAATTGCCGTGACAGGGGGTCGCAATAAGCGGTTGAAATGTCCGCAGAGCAGAAAAATCCAGCACGGGATGGGTCTCCCCCGTCGATGTTGTCGTAAGGCTAAAATACGTCTTTCAGTTTGGCGACTGAGCTTTTTCCTCAAAGCGTGAGAAACAGAAAGGCACTGTATTTCAAGCAGTGACCCGGCGATACGCATTCAGGTGTTTTGTGACAAACGCCTCCAAAGGTGCACGCTGATCATCTGATAATTGCAGCCGAATATATCGTGGAGGCATTCTGCGGAAAAAACGTGTCGGATGCGCCACGCGAGCCGGAAATATCAAGCGCCTCAACTGAAATATCAGCGAAGATGTTCAGCTATCTTTTTGGCCGTGCTATCGATTAAAGAATTTTTAACTTTGGGGGCGCGCCCGTGAACCGCATTCGCTTGTCCTTGGTTTCGTCCGTTGGGACCGGGCTGGCGGTTGTGTTGGCGGCCAGCCTCGCCCCGCCGCAAGCCCAGGCGCAGTTCGTCTGCGTCGGCAACGCCACCGGCGCCGCCGTACCGGCAAATACCGCAGACGGCGCCGGCGCCACCGCAGCCGGAGGCACCAATGTTGCGTGCGGTACCGGCGCAAATGCCAGCGGCAACACTGACAGCGCCAATATCGCGAATGGATTCCAAGCCAATGCCAGCGGCAATGGCAGTTTAATTATCGGCAGTCAAAATATTGCAACCGGCAATTTGGCCAATGCCAGCGGCGACGAAAGCTCGAATGTCGCGACCGGTGGCAGGGCGAATGCAAGCGGGACCGGCAGCGGCAACACCGCCAGCGGGGCATTCGCCAATGCCAGCGGCGGTGCCATTGGCAATAGCAGCTTCAATACCGTGAGCGGGGCATTCGCCGATGGTAGCGGCAATGGCAGCTCAAATACTGCGGCCGGTCATTCGGCCAATGCCGCTGGCGCCGGCAGCGGCAATGTCGCGACCGGATTGAGCGCGAATGCCAGCGGCGGCACCAGCACCAATCCGAGCGCAAACATTGCGACAGGCTCGCAGTCGAATGCCAGCGGCGATCAGAGCAACAATATTGCGAGCGGAACCCAAGCAAACGCCTCCGGTACCAGCACTATCGCAACGCATCCTAATGCAAACATCGCCACCGGATTCCAGGCTAATGGCAGTGGCAATAACAGTAGCAACAGTGCGAGTGGCAATACTGCCAATGCTAGCGGGAATGGCAGCGACAATCTCGCGAACGGGTTTCAGGCGAATGCCGCAGGAAACACTGCCAGCAACATTGCCGTCGGTACTGTATCTGATGCCCATGGGGATAGCAGCGGTAACATCGCGACGGGACACATGGCGAATGCGAGCGGCGCAGGCAGCGCTAATATCGCTGTCGGCGGCGGGCTCGGCGCGAATGCCAGCGGCGCAAACAGCAGCAATATCGCCACCGGAAATGGAGCGAATGCCTCCGGCTCTGGTACCGGACCAAAGGCGCTTAATGCCAATATCGCGAGCGGGAACAGTGCGAGCGCCACCGGCGATAGCAGCCATAACGTTGCGATCGGCGATACCGCCAATGCCAGCGATAATGGCGTGGGCAGCACTGCCACTTTCAACACTGCGGTTGGAAATCATACGAATGCCAGCGGTGCCGGCAGTCATAACTTCGCGACCGGCGATTCGGCGAATGCCAGCGACAACGGAACGGGCAACGTCAGTTTCAACGTCGCGACCGGGAACGGCGCGAATGCCAGCGGCGGCGGCAGCTCCAATTTTGCCGGTGGTAACGGTGCCAATGCCAGCGGCGACGCTGGCAATAACATTGCGTTAGGAACAAGCGCGAACGCATCCGGCGGTAATGCTGGAACTCCCAGCGCGAATATTGCGTTTGGGGGCGGCGCGAACGCCAGCGGCACTAACAGCGCAAACGTTGCGACTGGCGCCCAGGCCAATGCCACCGGTGATGGCAGCAATAATATTGCGGCCGGGACTGCCGCCAATGCCGGCGGCGGCAACAGCTTTAACGTCGCGACCGGCTTTCAGGCGAATGCCAGCGGCGGCGGCAGCTCCAATATCGCGGCGGGTAATGGGGCCGACGCGCATGGCGCGATCAGCTTCAACATCGCGACCGGAATGAGCGCGAATGCCAGTGGCGACGGCGGCGTAAACGTGGCCACCGGCCAAGCTGCCAATGCGGCCGGAGATCACAGCACCAATATTGCGACTGGTCTTGGAGCGGATGCGCATGGCGGCGCTAGCTTTAATATCGCGACCGGAAATGGCGCGAACGCCGCTGGCGATCTCGGCAAAAATATCGCGAGCGGTCTTCAGGCGAATGCCAGTGGAGCTCAGGGCCAAAATATAGCGAGCGGTAACCTCGCGGATGCGCATGGCACTGGAGGCATCAACGTCGCGACCGGAGCCGGAGCCAATGCGAGCGGTGCTGGCAGCTCCAATGTCGCGATCGGCAACAGCGCCAATGCCAATGGCGCCGGCATGAGCAACACCGCCGTGGGCGGCAACGCGGTTGCCACCGGCGCCAATTCCGCAGCCTTCGGCGCTGGCGCGCAAGCGACCGGCGCGCAAGCCTTTGCCGCCGGTCTGAACGCGCACGCCACCGGAACCAATTCCATCGCCATCGGCAATGGCGCGATCGCCACCGGATCGATCTCGATGGGCGCCGGTGCATTCGCGAGCAATGCCGGCGTCGCCTTCGGTGATGGCACCACTGCTACGGGCGCGAACAGCGCGGCGCTTGGCGTCAATGCCACTGCGACCTTCGCGAATTCCACCGCGGTGGGGACCGGTGCGACCACCACGCGCGCCAACCAGCAGTCGTTCGGCACCGCGCTGAATACCTACACCATGGCCGGCATCACTTCGGCCGCGAGCACGGCGGCGCAGTCGGGTCCGACGCAAATCGTGACGTCGGACGCCGGCGGCAATCTGGCGACCATCTCGCCGGCTAGTTTGGGTTTCGCAACGCAGTCACAGATCGCCACGATCAACGCTCAGCTCGCCGACCTGTCGGGTCAGATCCAGGTGGTGAAACGCGGCATTGCGGCGACCGCCGCGATTGCCTATGCGCCGACGCCGTCTGCGCCCGGTCGTACAACATTCGCAGTCAATGGCAGCCTGTTTGACGACGCCGGCGGCGTTGGCGTCGCCTTTTCTCATCGCCTCGCCGGTACCAGCGTGCCGGTCTATTTCTCCGGCGCCTATGGCAATGGCGGCGGCCACGAGCATGTCGGGCGGGTTGGCTTTGCCTGGGAGTGGTAGGAGGCCTTCCGGATGGCGATGGCTGAAAAGTCTGCCGCTTACCTCGAAAAAGTAGCGCGGTCGGCCGTGGGCCATACGAATGTCCGTCCGGCGGAATCCCCGGTGCCCGAAGCTTCGCATCAGGCCGGCGAATTCGGGCCGCTGCCGTTGGTGATCAGACCCGCTCCTCCGGCCGAGGGAAAAGTCGGACGCGATGGTCGTGGCCGCGGCAACGCTGAACGTCGCGCCATCATTCTTCGCTGGCTGACAGGGATTTTCCTCGTCGCAGGTCTTGGCTGGGCGCTCACAAGCGTATTCGCGCAACAGCCCGCCACGACAAAGCCTGCCGCCCAGGCGCCGGCAAAAGCCGCGCCCGCGGCGTCGTCCAAACCGCAACAACAGCAATCGCAACAACAGCAGGCGCAGCAGCAACCCTCGATGCCTGTCACCACCGAGCAAGCACTTTATCTGATCCGCTCGACGCTGCTCACGCTCAATGACGCCAATCGCTCCGGCAATTACACGGTGTTGCGCGATCTCGCCGCGCCGGATTTCCAGGCGCGCAACACCGCCGCCGACCTGTCGCTGAGTTTTACCGACCTGCGGCGGCGCAATTTCGACCTTTACGGTGCCGCACTATTGGCGCCGCAACTCACGGCCGTGCCGGCGTTCGACCAGCGTGGCTTCCTGCATCTCACCGGCTTTTTTCCGACACGACCGCAACAGATCAATTTCGATTTGCTGTTTCAGGACGTCGCCAATCAGTGGCGGCTGTTCGGCATTGCCATCAACACGCCGGATGCGCCGACTGCCACGCGGTGATCAGAATCAGCCGCGCTTCCCCGCGAAAGCGGGGACCCAGTCCGATCGCAGGCTCTTAGGTGTTTTTCTGGATTCCCGCTTTCGCGGGAATGAGCGTTTTCTTGTCTCTGCCTAACTCGACCCCGCCGGCGCTGCCGTGAATTTCAGCGCCACGCCGTTCATGCAGTAGCGGAGCCCGGTCGGCTTGGGGCCGTCGGTGAAGACATGGCCGAGATGGCCGCCGCAGCGGCTGCATGATACGGCGGTGCGGGTCATGCCGAACGTGCGATCCTCGCTCTCGTCCACCGCGCGCTCCAGCGGCGCCCAGAAGCTCGGCCAGCCTGTGCCGCTTTCGAACTTGGTCTTGGACGAGAACAGCGCCAGGTCGCAGCCGGCGCAGCTGAAAGTGCCGGGATGGTGTTCGTCGAGCAACGGACTGGTGAACGGCCGTTCGGTACCTTCCCGCCGCAAAACGTCGAATTGCGCCGGCGTCAAAAGTTTGCGCCATTCCTCGTCGGTGTGCGTGACTTCGTAAGCATGACCGGCCGCGCTCGCTGCATGCGGGCGCGCGAACCGAGCAATGATCAGCGCGGTGGCCGCAGTTCCAGCATAAAGCAAATGTCGCCGCGTAAACATGTCGTCGTTCTCCTCAACCGCGTAGCTTGGGCAGGCGCTTCAGCCGCTAACATTATGTGGCGCGCATTCTATCGCGATTCATCCGGAAAGCTTGCTTGCGCCAATCATTTGATGATGCGGGGGCGAGAAATCACACAGAGTTGATCGCGTTGGCGCAGGAGATAGCACCAGGTTGCCGATCCGAACGCGGCATCGGCCATCTACCGCGCACGGCCGTCTGGCTTTATCGTGCCCGCCGGAAGGGGAGGGTTGTGTGGCTTCAAACCAGGTGACGGTCCTAAGCACCACCGCGTTGAAAACGGCGTTCGACGCGCTTGGTCCGGCCTGCGAAAGCGAAACCGGTTACCGGCTGCGCCTGACCTTCGGTCCGTCATTACAACTCGAAAAACGGTTGGCGGACGGCGAGGCGGCCGATATTGCGATCGTCACCCATGGCGGCGCGAAAGACCTGATCGCAAGCGGGCAAGGCGTTGCCGGGAGCCTCGCCGACCTGGCGCGTTCCTTCATCGGGGTGTGCGTCGCCAAAGGTGCGCCGCGCCCCGATCTGTCCTCGGCCGAAGCGTTCAAGCAAGCGATGCTGCGCGCCAAGTCGATCGCGCTGAGCAAACCGGTCGGCGGCGGGGCGAGCGGCGCGCATATGGCATCGGTGTTCGAGCGGCTCGGCATCGCCGCGACGATCAAGGACAAGGCGATTTATGGCGCCGGCGGGCCGGGCGGACTTGTCGGGCTGATTGTCGCGCGCGGCGAAGCTGAAATCGGCATTCAGCAGATGGCTGAACTCATGGCTGTGCCAAATGTCGACATTGTCGCGCCACTGCCGGAAGCTCTGCAAAGCGTCACGCAATTCACCGCATTCGTACTTAGCGCAGCGCGCGAGCCCGACGGCGGCCGCGCGGTGATCGATTTTCTTCGTAAGCCCGCCGCTAAAGTGGTGATCAAGGCCAAAGGACTTGAGCCGAATTGAGTGGCTTCCGTTACGTTGATGATTTCAGCACGAAATAAAAAAATAAAACCGGGCTCTTGCGAGCCCGGTTTAGTACGCCGGCGTGGGGGCGCCGACGACACCTTCCAGAGGGGAACAAACTGCCTGCAATGGTTGCCAAACTTAAGAAGATTAGCAGCCAAATGCGCGCAGCACGATAAGAGTATGCAAATAACAACCGATGCGCACAATCGAGGCCTTGACATGACAGCCATGCGAAGGTGCAGCAGCGAAGCCGGGAATATTGTCTCGGCTATACCCGCATTCCCTCTCTTACGTCGCCAGCTCTCGCTCTGTGGTCGGGTGTGCGTCATCGCGCGGCTGTGGATCAAAACTCCTGCGGGTAGCGAGCGGCCAATAATATTCGTAGACGACGTGCGCCTTGGGATTGGTCAGGAGTTCGCCGGGCTGGAGAAATTTGTAGAGATTGGCGACCAGGCGGATCTCATTGCTCGAAACCCTTCGCACGATGTGCCGCGGCTCGATTTCGCGGGGATGGTGCAGTCCGGCGGCGCCGATCAGCTCGGCGAGCGCTTGCAGCGTATTGCGGTGAAAATTTCGCACTCGTGTCGCCTTGTCTTCAGGCACCAGCGCGCGCTGGCGCCATCGGTCCTGCGTAGTAACGCCGGTCGGGCAGCGGCCGGTATGGCACGCCAGCGATTGGACACAGCCGAGCGCAAACATGAAACCGCGCGCGGCATTGCACCAATCGGCGCCGAGCGCCATCGTGCGCGCGACGTCGAATGCAGAAATGATCTTGCCGCTGGCGCCGAGGCGAATCTCGTCGCGCAGGTTGAGCCCGGTCAGCGTATTGTGCACCAACAGGAGCGCTTCTTGGAGCGGCGTGCCGATATGATCGGTGAACTCCAGCGGCGCGGCGCCGGTGCCGCCTTCGCCGCCGTCGACCACGATGAAATCCGGTGTAATGCCGGTCTCAAGCATCGCCTTGCAGATGCCAAAGAACTCCCAGGGATGGCCGAGTGAAAATTTGAAGCCTACCGGTTTGCCGCCGGAAAGCTCGCGTAAGCGCGAGATGAAATCGAGAAATTCAAGCGGTGTGGAAAACGCCGAATGCCGCGCCGGCGAGACACAGTCTTGACCGATGGCAATGCCGCGCGCCTCGGCGATCTCCGGGGTTACTTTCGCGCCTGGCAATACGCCACCATGGCCCGGCTTCGCCCCTTGCGAAAGCTTGATCTCGATCATCTTCACCTGCGGCTCGCGCGCTTGGCGCGCGAACTTCTGCGGGTCGAAATTTCCCTCCGGTGTGCGGCAGCCGAAATAGCCGCTGCCAATCTCCCAGATCAGATCGCCGCCGTGCTCGCGGTGATAACGGCTGATCGAGCCTTCGCCGGTGTCGTGGGCGAAATTGCCGAGTTTGGCCCCTTTGTTGAGCGCCCGCACCGCATTTGCGGAGAGCGCGCCGAAGCTCATTGCCGAGATGTTGAATACCGAACGGGAGTAAGGTTGTTTGCAGTATTTGCCGCCGATGCGCACGCGGAAATCAAAATTGTCGATGTGCACCGGGTGCAGCGAATGATTGATCCATTCGTAACCTGACAGATAAACGTTCTTGCCGGTGCCGAATGGCTGTCGGCTCTCGACGTCCTTGGCCCGCTGATAAACGAGCGAGCGTTGCGCGCGAGAAAACGGTACCGCCTCATTGTCGCCCTCGAGCAGATATTGACGGATTTCCGGCCGGATGGCCTCGAAGAAAAAGCGAAAGTGCGCGAGCAGCGGGTAGTTGCGCAGGATGGCGTGGCGGGTCTGAAAGAAGTCGCGCGCGCCAATGAGGCTCAATATGCCCGCAGCGCCCGCCAGAAACAGCCAGTGCCAATCCGCCAGCGCGGCTGCGCCCGCGAGCGCGGTCACGGTTATGGCGCCAGTCAGGGGATAATAGCGCGACGGCAACAGGTCAGAGACTGAGATACGCATTTTATTTCGCATTTCCGCCCGTCGGGGAGCGCCGCGTTTTCACAATCTCAACCATGTCAGCCATTTCAATCGTGTCAGCCGTTGGCATGCCGCGGCAGCGGGCATGAGTGTGCGGCGCGGCAAAACCGTCGCGCAGCGAATCGGCGCAAACGCCCTTACGTCCGTGGCAGAGATCGTTCGAGGGGCTTAAAAATTCCAACGCTGCGCGTTGGCAACAAGAAAGTCGCGGAAAGCCTGAACGCGTGCCACGTTCTTGAGCTCTTCCGGATAGACAAAATAGGCATCGAGCGCGATAGCGTCGCCCTCACCGAACAGCTGCACCAGCCCGCCATTTTCCTCGACCAGATAATCGGGCAGCATCGCAATGCCGAGTCCACGCTGGCAGGCGCGCAAAATTCCGAGAATATTGTTGATGACGAGGTGCGGCGTCCGCGGCCCCTTGCCGTCGCGCGCCACCTCGATCAGCCAGCGCGCGCGTTGCAGATAGGGCGGGATATTACCGCCGAGCACCAGAAGCCGGTGGTTGTCGAGATCTTCCAAAGTCCGCGGCGTGCCAAACCTTTTGAGATATTCGGGCGAGGCGTAGACGTGGAAATGCACCGAAAACAGCTTACGTTGAATGAGATCAGGCTGGGTGGGCTGGCGCAGCCGAATGGCGACGTCGGCCTCGCGCATCGCAAGGTCAAGCTCCTCGTCGGTCGTGAGCAGCGTGATGTGCACTTCGGGATAAAGGTCGGCGAATTCGCCGAGCCTGGGCGTGAGCCAATGCACGCCGATGCCGGGTGTGGTCGTTACTCGCAAATCGCCGTTCGGCCGCTCGCGGCTGTCGGTGAGCTTGGCGCGCGCGGCTTCGAGCTTCATGAAGACATCGTGGGCGGTGCGATAGAGAAGTTCGCCCTGTTCGGTCAGGATCAAGCCACGCGCGTGCCGGTGAAACAGCGAGACCGTCAGCTCCTGTTCCAGCGCGCTGACCTGACGCGACACCGCCGATTGCGAAAGCCCGAGCTGCTCGCCGGCATGCGTGAAGCTGCCAGCTTCGGCGGCCGCGTGAAATACTTTGAGTTTGTCCCAATCCATCTGCGTATGTCCTGCTTAACCGCGCGCGAGAATGGCGGAATTCATTCCGCCGCTGCCGCCATTTCCGGCGGCATGCGTGGTTCGGCCTCACCGTGCGCGGCAAGAAATCTTTCCGCTTCCAGCGCCGCCATGCAGCCGAGCCCGGCGGCGGTAACCGCCTGCCGATAAACATCGTCGGTAACATCGCCGGCGGCGAACAAACCTGGCACTGAAGTCGCGGTGGAATGCGGCGCCGTCTTCACATAACCCGACCGCTTCATCTCGACCTGGCCGGCAACGAGTTCAGTCGCGGGCGTGTGGCCGATGGCGATAAAAATGCCGTCGATCGCCCGCTCGGTCACTTCACCGGTCTTGAGGTTGCGCAAGCGCGCGCCGGTCACTTTGAGCGGCTCGTCTTCGCCGACCACGTCCTCAAGCACGCTATTCCACAGCACTGAAATCTTCGGATTCTGATAAAGCCGCTCTTGCAAAATACGCTCGGCGCGCAAGCTGTCGCGGCGATGCACGAGCGTCACCTTGGCGGCAAAATTGGTGAGAAAGAGCGCTTCCTCCACCGCGGTATTGCCGCCGCCGATCACCAGCACTTCCTTGTTGCGATAGAAAAAGCCATCGCAGGTGGCGCAGGCGGAAACGCCATAGCCGCGGAATTTCTGCTCGGAGCCGATGTTGAGCCAGCGCGCCTGGGCGCCGGTCGCCAGAATCAGCGTGTCCGTGAGATAAACGTCGCCGGAATCGCATTCGATGCGGAATGGACGCTTTGCCAGATCGAGCTTGCTGACGTGATCGGCGACGAGCTTGGTGCCCACATGGGCGGCTTGCTTCTGCATCTGCTCCATCAGCCAAGGCCCTTGGATCACGTCGGCGTAGCCGGGGTAATTCTCGACGTCGGTGGTGATCGTGAGCTGCCCGCCCGGCGTTACGCCCTGGATCAGGATGGGGTCGAGCATCGCGCGCGCTGCATAGATCGCCGCGGTATAGCCGGCCGGCCCCGACCCGATGATCACGACTTTGGCGCTGATGGCTTTTTTTGCAATGGGCACCGACTATCCCCGCTCGTTGCGGCAGATGGAGCGGGCTCGATCTGCCTAATGCCCTGAAGCGAAATGGGCGTCGTGGAAACCCGGGCCGCCGAACTGGCTGCAACTTGGCCGCACGGCAGCACACCGATCTCCTATCTAAGGATTCTGGGGAGCTATGCAAGATACGCAACCCCCGACCGCACAAGGACCGCCCGACCATCCTCAATATTCCCTGCGATCGGGCTGAAAAATCCAAAGTGGCCGGGGATAACCCGGCCACTTTGGTTGCCAATCAATGAAAACCGCTGTTTCCCGCTACTTCCATTCGACCTTCATCACCTCATAGGCCTTGGCGCCGCCAGGCGTGACCACCTCGACCTGCGCGCCCTTCTTCTTTCCGACCAGCGCGCGCGCGAGCGGCGAGGTAATCGAAATCTTGCCCTTCTTGGCGTCCGCTTCTGGCTCGCCGACGATCTGCCACACCGTCTTTTTGTCGGTGTCTTCGTCGATCAGCGTGACGGTCGCGCCAAAGGTGATGGTATCGCCGGAAAGCTTCGAGACATCAATGACTTCGGCGCGCGCAAGCTTGTCTTCGAGCTCCGCAATGCGGCCCTCGTTGATCGATTGCGACTCCTTTGCTGCGTGATATTCGGCGTTCTCGGAAAGGTCGCCGTGGGTGCGGGCGTCGGTGATCTGCTGAATGATCCGAGGCCGCTCCACCTGCTGGCAGTGCTTCAGCTCGGCTTCCAACGCCGAGTAGCCCTCTGCCGTCATTGGAATCTTGTCCATCAGTCTCAAACCTCCTCAGCAGAGTCAAAAATCCGGTCGCGAGCCGAAGCACTGCCCGGCCGCGCGACGTGGAATTGGCTCTACACGTGCCGTTGCTTTGGCCGCTCCGATGCTCGATCAGATTCGGCCCCGAAATAGGTTTGCAGCGCACAAACCTCGAGGTCGCCCCCGAGATAGGCCCTGATGCCCTGCGCTGCCGCAACGGCCCCCGAAAGAGTGGTGTAGTACGGCACTTTATGCAAGAGGGCTGCGCGGCGTAACGACCGGCTGTCGGCAAGGGCGGTGGCCCCCTCGGTGGTATTGAAGACGACCTGAACCTCGCCGTTTTTGATGGCGTCGACGATATGCGGGCGCCCTTCGGCAACTTTGTTGATCTTGACCGCGGCGACGCCATGTTCGGCGAGATAGCGCTGGGTTCCGGACGTCGCCATTACGCGAAAGCCCAATCCGGCAAGAAGCCGGGTGGCCTCGAGAATGCGCGGCTTGTCGGCATCTTTGACGGAGACGAAGACAGTGCCGGATTTCGGCAGCCGCGCGCCGCCGCCGAGCTGGCTTTTGGCGAAGGCGACATTGTAGTCGCGATCGATGCCCATCACCTCGCCGGTCGATTTCATTTCCGGGCCGAGCACGGTGTCGACCTTGTCGCCGAATCGCGCAAACGGAAACACCGCCTCTTTGACGCCGACATGGTGCGCGCGGCCGGGCTCGAAATGCTGCGGCTTGAGATGAAAGCTCGAAAGTGTCTCGCCGGCCATGATGCGCGCGGCGATCTTGGCGGCCGGGATGCCGATCACTTTGGCGACGAACGGCACTGTGCGCGAAGCGCGCGGGTTGACTTCGAGCACGTAAATATCGCCGTCCTTGATCGCGTATTGCACGTTCATCAGGCCGCCGACCTTGAGCGCGAGCGCGAGCGCGCGTGTCTGTCGGGACAACTCGGCGATCACGTCGGCCGACAGATTGTGCGGCGGCAGTGAGCAGGCCGAATCGCCGGAGTGAATCCCGGCCTCTTCGATGTGCTCCATGATGCCGGCAATGTAACTGTCCTTGCCGTCGCAGAGGCAGTCGACATCGACTTCTACCGCGTCGGTGAGATAGCTGTCGATCAAGAGCGGCCGTTTGTCGGAAACGGCAATTTCGGATGGACGGTCGAGATCGGCGGCGAGGCGTACGACATAACGGTCGAGCTGATGGGCGTCGTGAACGATCTCCATGGCACGGCCGCCGAGCACGTAGGAGGGCCGGATCACGATCGGATAGCCGATCGATTCGGCGATCGCGCGCGCTTTTTCCGGACTGGTGGCGATGCCGCTGCGCGGCTGGCGCAGCTTGAGCCGGTCAAGGAGCCGTTTGAAGCGGTCGCGATCTTCGGCAAGGTCGATGGCGTCGGGAGACGTGCCGAGGATCGGCACCCGCGCCTCTTCCAGCGCCTGGGCGAGCTTGAGCGGGGTCTGTCCGCCAAATTGCACGATGACGCCGTGCAGTGTGCCGTTGGTCCGTTCGCTGTCGATGATCTCGATCACATCCTCGGCGGTCAGCGGCTCGAAATAGAGCCGATCGGAGGTGTCGTAATCGGTCGAGACCGTCTCCGGATTGCAGTTGATCATTATGGTTTCGTAGCCCGCTTCCTTGAGTGCGAAGCTGGCGTGGCAGCAGCAATAATCGAATTCGATGCCTTGGCCGATACGGTTGGGGCCGCCGCCAAGAATAATGACTTTCTTCTTGTCAGACGGCGCCGCCTCGTCGACGGCGCGGCCGGCAAACGGCGTTTCGTAGGTCGAATACATATAGGCGGTGGGCGAGGCGAATTCGGCCGCGCAGGTGTCGATGCGCTTGAAGATCGGCCGCACCGCAAGCTTGCGCCGGCGTTGCGAAATCTCCTCGACGCTTTGTCCGGTGAGACGGCCAAGCCGCGCGTCGGAAAAACCCATCGCCTTGAGCTGGCGCAATCCCGCACCCGTCCCCGGCAATCCTTTGGCGCGGATTTGCGCCTCCATATCGACGATGCCGCGGATTTGCGCGAGAAACCACGGATCGATCCGGCAGGCATTGTGGATTTCCGCATCGCTCATGCCGAGCCGCATCGCCTGCGCCACTTTGAGAAGACCGTCCGGAGACGGCGTGCCGAGCGCGGCGCGAATCGCGTTCTTGTCGTCGCCCTGGCTAAGCCCGGCTATGGCGATCTCGTCGAGGCCAGTCAGGCCGGTTTCCAGCGAGCGCAGCGCCTTTTGCAGGCTCTCGGCAAAGGTGCGGCCGATCGCCATCGCTTCGCCGACCGATTTCATCGAGGTCGTGAGCACTGGCTCGGCGCCGGGAAATTTCTCGAACGCAAAGCGCGGCACTTTGGTGACGATGTAATCGATCGTCGGTTCGAACGATGCCGGCGTGGCGCCGCCGGTGATGTCGTTGGCAATCTCGTCGAGCGTGTAGCCGACCGCAAGCTTTGCCGCGACTTTGGCGATCGGGAAGCCAGTTGCCTTGGAGGCAAGCGCGGACGAGCGTGACACGCGCGGATTCATCTCGATGACGACAATCCGTCCGTCGGCCTGATTGATCGCGAATTGCACGTTCGAGCCGCCGGTCTCGACCCCGATCTCGCGAAGAACCGCGATCGAGGCGTCGCGCATGATCTGATATTCCTTGTCGGTCAGCGTCAGCGCTGGCGCGATGGTGATCGAGTCTCCGGTATGCACGCCCATCGGATCGAGGTTCTCGATCGAGCAGACGATGATGCAATTGTCGTTCTTGTCGCGCACCACCTCCATCTCGAATTCTTTCCAGCCAAGCACCGATTCTTCGATCAGGACTTCGCTGGTCGGCGAGGCGTCGAGCCCGCGCTCGACGATCTCGATGAACTCCTCTTTGTTGTAGGCGATGCCGCCGCCGGTGCCGCCGAGCGTAAATGACGGCCGGATGATCGCCGGCAGGCCGATATCGTCGAGCGCCGCAAGCGCAGCAACAAGCGTCTTGACCTGATGCGAGCGCGGCGTCGACAGTCCGATCTTAGTCATCGCCTCGCGGAACAGCTTGCGGTCCTCCGCCTTGTCGATGGCGGTCGCGGTCGCGCCGATCATGGTGACATCGAACGTGTCGAGCACGCCCATGCGGCGGAGCGACAACGCGGTGTTAAGCGCAGTTTGCCCGCCCATGGTCGGCAACAATGCGAAACCGCCCGGCCGCACGTTGCGTTCTTTGGCGATGATCTTGGCGACAATTTCCGGCGTGATCGGCTCGACATAGGTCGCGTCCGCCAGATCCGGATCGGTCATGATGGTGGCCGGATTGGAATTGACCAGGACGACGCGATAGCCCTCGGCCTTGAGCGCCTTGCACGCCTGCGTGCCGGAATAGTCGAATTCGCAGGCCTGGCCGATGACGATCGGGCCCGCGCCGATGATCAGGATCGAGGATATGTCGTTCCGCTTAGGCATCGCTTCTGCTTTTTGGGCACAAAAAAAGGGCGCGCTTTATGCGCGTCCCACGCTTTCAGGCTGAGTGGAAACCGGTCAGCCGCCCGGAAAGCGTGTTAGTAAAAGTGGGCGTGCGTGTCGGACGCAAAACCGGTGCCCACTTTTGCTGACCGCACGCCAGGCCGAGCGGGGCTCGGCCCCGCGCGAGGGGTCTTTAGAACAGATTCGACATGGAGGGAAGGCCGATCGGCCCGATAGTGCCTCGCCATCCAGCGAAAATGCGCGCGAAACGCCGACGTCAATGGGCGGCAGTCGTTAGCGCTTGCCCTCGCGCATCAATTCGACAAAGCGGCGGAATAGGAAATGGCTGTCGCGCGGTCCGGGCGAGGCTTCCGGATGGTATTGCGCCGAAAAGACCGGCCGGTCTTTGAGCGCCAGTCCGCAATTCGAGCCGTCGAACAAGGAAACGTGCGTTTCCACCGCGCGCCCGGGCAGTGTCGCGCGATCGACCGCGAAGCCGTGGTTCATCGAGGTGATCTCGACTTTTCCAGTGGTGAGGTCCTTCACCGGATGGTTGGCGCCGTGATGGCCCTGATGCATTTTCACGGTCTTGGCCCCGACCGCGAGCGCCAGCATCTGATGCCCGAGGCAGATGCCAAAGACCGGTTTTTTCTCGATCAAGTTACGGATGATCGGCACCGCATATTGGCCGGTCGCAGCCGGATCGCCGGGCCCGTTGGAGAGAAAAATCCCATCGGGCTTGAGTGAAAGAATATCGGCGGCGGCGGTTGTGGCCGGCACCACGGTCACCTTGCAGGCATTGCCGGCAAGCTGGCGGAGAATATTGCGTTTGATGCCGTAATCGATGGCGACGACATGAAATTCCGGCTCGTGCTGGCGGCCATAACCTTCGTGCCAGCGCCACGGTGTTTCGTCCCAAGTGAAACGCTGTCCGGTCGTCACTATCGGCACGAGATCCATGCCGACAAGGCCTGGCCAAGCTTTGGCCTCGCGCTTGAGCGCGGCGAGATCAAAACGGCCTGAGGGTTCATGGGCGATGACCGCATTGGGCATGCCCTTTTGCCGGATCAACGCGGTGAGTGCGCGGGTGTCGATGCCGGCAAGCCCGATCACCCCACGGCTTTTGAGCCATGAATCGAGATGCCGCGTCGCCCGGTAATTCGACGGCTCGGTGATGGCCGAATGCATCACCACGCCGCGCGCACCGGGCGTCGCGGCGAGATTGACGGTCTCGATATCCTCATCGTTGGTGCCGACATTGCCGATGTGCGGGAAGGTGAAGGTGATGATCTGCCCGGCATAGGATGGATCGGTGAGGATCTCCTGATAGCCGGTCATCGCCGTATTGAAGCAGACTTCGCCGACCGCATGTCCGGTGGCGCCGAAGCCTTGCCCCTCGAGCACGGTGCCATCGGCGAGCACGAGCAGCGCAGTCGGCTTGCCATCGGCCCAGCGGTCATGCGGTCCATCCTGGTTATCGGCCTGCCGAGAGGAATGGCGATGCTCGGCCGGGATTGTTGGCTTACGGTTCATTCGCTTTCGTTCCGGCCCGGGCTCCTGCTTGGCTCTTAGTTGCGTAAAGTGTGTCCTGTAGACAAAGACCGCAGGGACACAACGGGTTAGGGTCTACGGTTAGGGCGGAAGTAACGCCTCAGGTAACATCCGGAAATCAGAGCGGCCGCCCGCGGCGTTCTAATAGCCGCTCGACAGGGTTTTGTCCCACTCCCAATGCTATGCAGCCGCTTGGGACAAAACGCCAGAAATACAGCAATGGTTGCAATGGCCTGCAGGGGCCAAAATGGCGATCGGCCATTGGCAAGCACTACGGCCGTCCACAGAAAAGAAGAGGCCACCGGGCCCGCGGCCAAGTAGGGGCGTCAGCGGCCACGGCTACGTCAATGGCGGGGGGCAAGTTTGCGGCTAAATTTGATCCGTCCAGGTCGGCAGCGAGGCTGAGTTAGGCAATTTTGTCTAGCAGCCTTCCTTTCGAGTTGGCGGCGGCTCGGGCAGTGGCGTCGCAGTATTAGCTTCTACTACCGCTTTCGGGTATTCAGCGATCCGTTTCTCTATCTCTGCCACGTGTTGTTCACACTCTTGAAGTTCGTCACCTTCAACACTTCGTGCCACCCACTCACCCTTCACTTTTTTAGGACTGCAATTTTAATGGGGTGGCCTACGCTGTCTGACAGCTTGGTGCATCGCTATGAGATGGGCAGGGGCGCCGGCGATGGGCTGACCGGCAGCGAAGGGACCTTCAACATGTGCACGTTCTGGCTCGTCGAGGCACTGACGCGGGCTGGTCGGCTAGAGGAGGCGCGGTTCGTCTTCGAGAAGATGCTAACCTACGCCAACCACCTCGGGCTGTACGCCGAGGAGATCGGACCGTCGGGTGAGGCGCTGGGTAACTTCCCGCAGGCGTTTACGCACATGGGATTGATCAGCGAGACGCTCCAAAGCGAAGGAGCCGCAGTTATCGCGCCGTCAGCCAACGGGCGCTGGCGAACCTATGCCGCCTCTAATGAGGGTGTTAAGCACGGCGTGATGATATTGGATCGTATGGACGAAGAAGGCAGGAAATACGTCAAAAACGTTGTTCAGTGGGTACTAGCGCAGTCTTTTGGAAGCTTGGTCAAATCCATTTACGCGGCATACCCCGAAATGAAAGAGAACAGCATTTTTCAGGGGTGATCAGTGACAATAATTGTTGGCGTGCGATGCACCGACGGTGCAGTGATTGGAGCTGACAGCATCTCCACTTCGTCACACGGACCACACCGTTTAATTCAGATTATTTGAGACGACAAAATCAACATTGTAGGTGGAAAAGTAATAATCGCCTGCACCGGAGCAGTCGGCCTCAGTCAGCGTTTCCACGGCGTTGTGAATGAGGCGTGGGCCACTAAGGCCTTTCAGAAACCTATAGCTCAGTGCCTACAAGACATTACACGGGCGACACTGCAAAATTTTGAGTACACCGGCGTTCAGCTTTCGTTAGCCGTGTTCTTTGAGGAGGCAGACCCCCAGATGTCCAAATGGGTGCGTTCGGCCTGTATTGGGTGCTGTCGCACACGATCAAGTACGCGCCCGGCGGCTCCGCCATGGTGAGGTCGATCGTTTCGACCATCCGCGGGTCGGTCGGCGAGATGAAGAATACCAGCGGCATAATGAGGTTCGCCGCGTCCAATGCGTCGGTGCCGAAATACTGCACAAACGTCCCTCGCTTCGCATCCCAGCCGCGCGTCATCACCGCTTCGTAGATGCGGTCACGCTCCGCGAGCAAGCGGGCACGGTCCAGCGGCAGACTGCGCTTCGTTGCCAGCCTGATCGCGCGGTCAAGTGCCACCCAGCACTGCACCTTTGAATAGACGAACTGCTGCTCACCGCCGCGCACCTCCCAGATGCCGTCGTCGGGCTTCATCCAGTTGTCTGCTACCCAATCGGTTAGCCGACGGACATGGCTCCACGAGTGGTACGCCATCGGCGAACCATACTTGTCATACAGATAGATCGAGTCCATCAGTTCGCCGTAGATGTCGAGCTGGAACTGCTCGCAAGCGCCGTTGCCGATGCGCACCGGGCGCGAGCCGCGGTAGCCCTCCAGGTGGTCGAGGATCTCCTCGGGCAACTCGTGCCGACCGTCGATGCCGTACATGATTTGCAAGGGACCGAGACGGGCTCCCTCCTTGGCGCGCTGCTCCAACCATCCCATGAACTGCTCGGCCTCGCTGGTCATCCCCAGGCGCAGGAAGGCGTACAGAGTAAACGCCGCGTCGCGGACCCAGGTGTAGCGGTAGTCCCAGTTGCGCGCGCCGCCGATCTCTTCGGGGAGGCTGCACGTTGGTGCTGCAACTATCGCCCCGGTTGGCGCGAAGGTCAGCATCTTCAGCACGAGGACCGAACGGTTGACCGGGCGGCAGGCCCATTGCGCGAAGCAAAGAACAAGCGCAAAAACGACAGCAAGCACAACCGAAACATAAGCTCCCAATCAAGTGAGGATCGACGTGTTACGCGACGACATCAACAGCGCCTTGAAAGCGGCCATGAAATCTGGCGAGGCGGTGCGCGTCTCGACGCTGCGGCTCATCAACGCCGCGATTTTGGAGCGGGAGACTCGCGGCGCAGAGCGCACCACGCTTAACGACGCCGAAATCGTCGACGTGATGCAGAAGATGGTGAAGCAGCGCCAGGAAGCGCTCGAACTATATGAAAAAGCCGGGCGTCGCGAACTCGCAGCCAAGGAACGCGAGGAGATCGAGATCATTTCCGCTTACCTGCCCAAGCCGATGTCGGACATCGAAGCGGCGCACGCAATTTCTACTTTAATCAAGGAACTCGAAGCCGCAACGCTCAAGGACATGGGGCGCACCATGGCGGAGCTGAAGCAGCGTTTTGCCGGACAGATGGATTTTGCCAAGGCCGGCGCCCAAGTGAGGAAGCTTTTGGGCGGTTAGCTCAAGTGAGGCTTTTGGGCGGTTAGCCAAAGTAAGGAAGCTTTTGGGCGGCTAACCCAAGTAAGGAAGCTTTTGGGCGGTTAGCCCAAATGAAGAAGCTTCCGGGTGGGACGGAGCTCATGCATGTCAGCCTTTAATATCGGCTTTGTCATTTTCCCTGACCTGACGCAGCTTGACTTCACCGGTCCGCTGCAGGTGCTCGCGCGGATGCCGCAATCGTCGAACTTCGTAATCGCCAAATCGCCAGCTCCGGTGCCGAGCGATTGCGGATTGAGTCTGGTGCCGACGCGCACATTTGCAAATTGCCCGCCGCTGGATTTGATCTGCGTTCCCGGAGGCGTCAAAGGCGTCATCGGCGCGATCGGCGATCACGAGACGGTCGATTTCGTCCGCCGACAAGCAGCCGGCGCCAAATATGTCACCGCGGTTTGCACCGGCGCCTTCGTTCTCGGCGCTGCCGGACTACTGAAAGGCCGCCGCGTGACGACGCATTGGGCTTACACCGAGCTCTTGCCGCTCGTCGGCGCAAAATACGAGAAGGGCCGCGTCGTGCGCGACGGCAATCTGATCACCGCGGGAGGCGTCACCGCGGGCATCGATTTCGGGCTGAGCGTCGTTGCCGAAATTGCCGGCGAGACCGTCGCCCGCACCATTCAGCTCGGCATCGAATATGATCCGGCGCCGCCATTCGATTCGGGTCATCCGGACAGCGCTCCGGAATCGATCAAGGCCGCTTTATCGGAGCGCTACGGTAAGGCCAGATCGGCGCTTCGTGACCGCATCACCCAATCGGTCATGGCAAGTTGACACGCAGGAGAATTCTCGCCGTGCTTCGCTTTTATTTCCGCCCGATCGCGACCCTGCTGTTGCTCTTGGCCGCGACTTTATCGGCCAACGCGCAAGATTGGCCGACGCGCCCCATTCGCGCGCTCACCACCGCGAGCCCAGGCGGAATCAGCGACGTGTTCATGCGCGCGCTCGGCGAAAAGCTGCGCGAGCGACTCGGCCACCCGATCGTGGTCGAAAATCGTCCCGGCGGCATGCAGAACGTCGGCGCCAGGGCCTGCCAGGATTCCGCGCCGGACGGCTATACGATCTGCATCATCAACGCCGATCCGATGATCTACAACCAGTTCCTGATCAAGGACATGCCGTTTGATCCGGAACACGGCGTGCAACCGGTCACCAAGCTGTTCGATCTCATCCACGTCATGGTGGTCAACGCGGATCTGAAAGTGAAAACCGTGGATGAGCTGGTCGCGCTGTCGAAGCAGCAACCCGGCACTTTGTCTTATCAGACGCCCGGCGCGCCGATGGTGCTCTATATGGAAACGCTGAGAAAGGAACGCGGCGCCGATTGGGTGCGGGTGCCGTTCAAGGGCGGCGGCGAAGCGGTCAATGCCATCCTTTCCGGGTTCACCCCGATCGGCCTGATTGGCGAGGGCAATGTCATCGGCCAGATCAGGGCGGCGACCATGACGCCGCTGGTGATGCTCAACAACATCCATTCGCCGAATTTTCCGCAGGTGCCGACGCTGAAGGAGACCGGCTACAACGGTCCGCCGTCGCGCGGCTGGTATGGCCTGTTCGCGCCGGCCGGCACGCCGCGGCCGATCGTCGATCGCCTTGCCAAGGAGGTCGCCACGATCATCGCCGAACCTGAATTCGCGCAGAAGCAACTCAAAGACCGCAGCCTGGTCGGCGCCACTAATGCGCCTGACGCCTTTGCCGCCGAGATCGTCGAGGACCGCAAAGTGGCGGAACAGGTGGTCAAAGCCGCCGGCATGGGCGCGGAGTGACGCTGCAGGCGTCATGGCCGGATTGTTGCGGCCATCCCGATCATTACGCGTGTGCTCGTTAAGCGAGATGCCCGGCATAAAGCCGTGCATGACGAGAATGGCGGCTGCGGTCCTCTGTGGATAACCGGGACAACGCGCGGACTTGCTCGGGCATCAAGGCCGCGGCCTAGCTTCCCTCTGCATCGAGGATATGATTCGCGAATCACATGCGATTTACGCCGCAATTTCTCGACGAGCTGCGGGCGCGGCTTCCGGTTTCGGAAGTCGTCGGCCGGCGCGTGAGATTGCGCAAAGCCGGGCGCGAATGGAAAGGGCTGTCGCCGTTCAACAAGGAAAAGACGCCGTCGTTCTTCGTCAATGACCAGAAGGCAATGTGGTTCGACTTCTCCTCCGGCAAGAACGGCAACATTTTCGATTTTCTCATGCTCACCGAAGGGGTGAGCTTTCCGGAAGCGGTCGAGCGGCTGGCGCAGCAAGCCGGCATCCCGCTGCCGGTGATGACGCGCGAGGCTCAGGCGCAGGAGGAACGCCGCAAGAGCTTGCATGACATTGTCGAGCTTGCCGCCAAGTTCTTTGAAACGACGCTTGCATCATACGCCGGCGCGCGTGGTCGCGGTTATCTGCTCGATCGCGGCATTCACGCCCCGACCCAGCTCAAGTTTCGGCTCGGCTATGCGGCCGCCGACCAATACGCGCTCAAAGAGCATCTCGGCGCAGCGAAAATCCCGGTCGAGGACATGATCGAAGCGGGACTAGTAGTTAGCGGTGAAGAAATCGCCGTACCGTATGACCGCTTCCGCGACCGCGTGATGTTTCCGATCGCCGATTGGCGCGGGCGCGTGATCGCCTTCGGCGGCCGGGCGCTCGATAAGGAAGTCTCCGCCAAATACCTCAACTCGTCAGAAACGCCGCTCTTCCATAAAGGCGCGACCCTTTACAACATCGCCGACGCGCGCAAGGCCGCGCATGAGGGCGCGCCGGTCATCGCGGTCGAAGGCTATATCGACGTCATTGCCATGGTCACCGCCGGCTTCGAGGCAACCGTCGCGCCGCTCGGCACGGCACTCACCGCCGAGCAGCTCGCTCTGATGTGGCGCATGGCCGACGAGCCGGTCCTTTGTTTCGACGGCGATGACGCCGGGCGGCGCGCCGCCTATCGCGCGGTCGATCTCGCTTTGCCATTGCTCAAGCCTGGCAAAAGTCTCAAATTCGCGGCGCTGCCCGACGGCCAGGATCCCGATGACCTGGCGCGCTCCGGCGGGCGCGATGCCATTGAAGATGTGTTGGCCGCGGCGCGTCCGCTTGCGCATGTGCTGTGGGCGCGCGAGAGCGAAGCGGGACCGTTCGATACGCCGGAGCGGCGCGCTGCGCTTGAAGCGCGCATCTCACAAGTCACTACAACGATCGCTGACGAGGCGGTGCGCCGCTACTACAAACAGGATTTCGCCGTGCGGCTCCGCCAGATGTTTGCGCCGCAGAACTTTGCCGGCAAAGACAACGGCGCACGCGGCAAGTTTGCCGAGCGTATGTTTGGCACGCGGGCGTTTGGTGGCAACTTCGGTGGCAAGTCGTTCGGCGATCGGCCATTCGGCGAGCGAACCGGGCGCTTCGGTGCCGCTTCATCGCGACCGCCCGGCGCTGAAGACACCTATGTCGCGGCGAGCCCGCAGCTCGCGGCAAGCCCGGTCCATCGCGGTCATCGCGCCGCGATCCCGCGCCGGGAAGCCCTCATCCTGCAGGCGACGATCAATCACCCCTGGCTCTTGCACGAGCATCTCGAGGAACTTGCCGCCGCCGAGTTCCGTCACGCCGATACGCAAAAGCTCAAAAGCGTTCTGATCGATGTTTTTGCCCATCATGTCGGCGATGATGCCGGCAAAGCGGATGATTTCAGCAAAGCGCCTGGCGCAGACGCTGAAGCCGAGCGGGCGGCGCTCGGTGACGCGCTTACGCGCCGCGGATTTGGCGAGCTTCTCAAGCGCATCGAGCGCACCATCACCACCCCTGCGGTGTGGGGCGCCCGCGCCGAAGCTGCGGCTGCCGACGTTTTACTCACTTGGAAGCAGCTCATCGCCTTGCATCGGCAATGGCATTCCCTAACTAGGGAACTGAAGGACGCGGAAGCAGCGCTCGGCCAGGACAATACTGAGGCGAATTACGCCCGGTTGCGTGATGTGAAGGCAAGAATCGCCTCGCTTGAAGGAACCGAAGCTCTGATCGAGGGATTCGGCGCTTCTTCGGGCCGGCCAGTCAGGGCTTTGTAGTGCAGGGCCTTATGGTGACCATGCGCCGCTCGGCGAGCCCGATCTCGGCGGGGTTTGAGAGGCCGCCCCTATTGCCGGGGTTTATAGTTAGTCGGAGCTTAACGCAGTTTCGACAAATTTGGCCTCGATTCGGGTGGTGTAGGCCGGTAAAACCCGTGCCGTCACCGCCCCTTTTGGCCATCCGCCCCGGTGGATGGCCCAACTTTAACCAGGGATTTCGGGCTTGGCTGAGTGCTGGCCCAGCCCCATCCGCGCCCTGGCGGGCATGGCGCCGAGTCACTCGCCATAGGGTAGGGGACTTGAAGTGGCGGCCGGTTGCGGCGCGCAGTTGGAGATGAAGAGCATGGCGACCAAGAGCGTGGCCACCAAGCCCGTCGCGGCCAAACCCAAGGTGGTCCGGCCGGGAACGGCGACCCCGCAGAAAGAATCCGAGACCCCAGAGAAGGAGGGCGCTGAAACCCCGGACGCGCCGCTCCCGGTGCTCGATCTCTCCGACGCTGCCGTCAAGAAGATGATCAAGCAGGCGAAGAAGCGCGGCTATGTCACCTATGAGCAGCTCAATGCCGTGATGCCGTCCGAGGAGGTAACCTCCGAGAAGATCGAGGACGTGCTGGCGATGATGAACGAAATGGGCATCAACGTCGTCGAGACTGAGGAAACCGACAGCGAGGACGAGGAAGAGGCCGACGAGGAGGAAAGCGAATCCGGCGACCTCGTCGAGGTCGCACCGAAGACACCGGCCAAGTCGGAAACCCGCGAGCCCGCCGAGCGCACTGACGATCCCGTGCGCATGTATTTGCGCGAAATGGGCTCGGTCGAGCTGCTCTCCCGCGAGGGCGAAATCGCCATCGCCAAGCGCATCGAAGCCGGCCGCGAGGCGATGATCGCCGGCCTGTGCGAAAGCCCGCTGTCGTTCCAAGCCATCATCATCTGGCGCGACGAATTGAACGAGGGAAAAGTCTTCCTTCGCGACATCATCGATCTGGAAGCGACCTATGCCGGCCCGGACGCTAAGCAGGCCGCGCCGGCGGTCCCGGGCGAAGCCGGTGTCGTGCTTTCCGGCAATGGCGGCACGGCGACCCCTATGCAATCGGCCTCGCCGCCGTCGGCGCCGCCCGTGGCAACGCCGTTCAAGCCGGCCGCGGCGGCCGGCGATGGCGAGGAAGGCAGTGAAGAGGGCCAGATTCCGGAATCCGATCTCGACGAGGACGATCTGGAAAATTCCATGTCGCTTGCGGCGATCGAGGCCGAGCTCAAGCCGAAAGTGCTGGAGACCTTCGACACCATTGCCAACGAGTTCAAGCGGCTCCGCCGCCTGCAAGAGCAAGACATTCACAACAAGCTGCACTCGACTGGCTCGCTCACCCCGAGCCAGGAGCGCAAATACAAGAAGCTCAAGGAAGAGATCATCCAGCAGGTCAAATCGCTGCGGCTTAATCAGGCGCGCATCGATGCGCTGGTCGAGCAGCTCTACGACATCAACAAGCGGTTGGTGAGCCACGAAGGCCGCTTGATGCGCCTTGCCGAAAGCCACGGCGTCGCGCGCGACAGCTTCTTAAAGCAGTATCAGGGCTGCGAGCTTGATCCGCGCTGGCTCAATCGCATCTCGAAACTGTCGGAAAAGGGCTGGAAGGCTTTCGTCGCCCGCGACAAGGACCGCATCAAGGAATTGCGCACGCATATCCATACGCTTGCTTCGGAAACCGGGCTCGAGATCGGCGAATTCCGCAAGATCGTGCACATGGTACAGAAGGGCGAACGCGAGGCGCGCCAGGCCAAGAAGGAAATGGTCGAGGCCAATCTCCGTCTCGTTATTTCCATCGCCAAGAAATACACCAATCGCGGCCTGCAATTCCTCGACCTGATTCAGGAAGGCAACATCGGCTTGATGAAGGCGGTCGACAAATTCGAATACCGCCGCGGCTACAAGTTCTCGACCTATGCGACCTGGTGGATTCGCCAGGCCATCACTCGTTCGATCGCCGATCAGGCGCGCACCATCCGCATTCCGGTGCACATGATCGAGACCATCAACAAGATCGTGCGCACCTCGCGGCAGATGCTCAACGAGATCGGCCGCGAGCCGACGCCGGAAGAATTGGCGGAAAAGCTCGGCATGCCGCTCGAGAAAGTGCGCAAGGTGCTCAAGATCGCCAAGGAGCCGCTGTCGCTCGAAACCCCGATCGGCGACGAGGAGGATTCGCATCTCGGCGATTTCATCGAGGACAAGAACGCGATCCTGCCGATCGACGCCGCGATTCAATCGAACCTGCGCGAGACCACAACGCGGGTGCTTGCTTCGCTCACGCCGCGCGAAGAGCGCGTGTTGCGCATGCGCTTCGGCATCGGCATGAACACCGACCATACGCTCGAAGAAGTCGGCCAGCAGTTCTCGGTGACCCGCGAGCGCATCCGCCAGATCGAGGCCAAGGCGCTGCGCAAGCTGAAGCATCCGTCACGCTCCAGAAAACTTCGTAGTTTTCTGGATAATTGAAGCCTTTAGTCCCCCGTACTTGTCCCGGGGTACGCAGATTTTGGGACAATTGACTTCGATCGCTCGTCCCCGCGCATGCGAGGCTAACGAGCTGCGATCATGTGCAAAGCGCGCATACGCCGTTATTGCTCACTATTCGGCGCGACGGCGCTGGCGGTTTCGTTGAACGCGTCCAGCGCGTTCGCCTTCTCGGCCTCATTCACCTGGTGCTCCGGCTCGCCGCGCTTTGCGCTCACTGACGTGCCGTCCGGCACCGCGAAGCTCGACTTCCACATGACCGATCTCAACAAGCCGAGCTTTCATCACGGTGGCGGCACGGTGGATTATCGCGGACAAGCCGAAGTGCCGTGCGGCGCGTTTGCGAAAGGTTTTGTCGGGCCATCGCCGCCACCTGGCGAAATTCACACCTACGAGTTCACGATCAAGGCGCTCGGCGCCAACGGCGCCACGCTGGCGACGACCACCGTGCGGCGGAAGTTTCCGGAGTAAGTCGCTCGGCCGACCTCGCAATGCGCGATACGTGGCGTTCCGCTGCCACGACTAAACCATCCCGATTGCAACAAATGGCCGAAGCGCGGCCGGATTCGCCCGCGACAAGCACTGCGTGAGGGGCTTCTCCACGGAGCCTAAATCATGCCTTGTTTTCGCGTCGCATTGAAACTTGCGTACTTTGCCGTTCCGACCGCCGCGTTCGTATTTGTTTGTTCCGCGCCAGCGTCGGCACATTCCTATCGGCATGCCTACCGGCATGACGCGTATAGGGTCGGGCATTCACACCGCATGCGTTATGCGCCTCATCTGTACGCCTCGGCCGACGGCTTGGCATATCCAAACTCCTATTCGTCGTTTTGCGACGAGCCAGAACGGCTATAGCCAGTATTCCTCACGATATGGCTCCTTCGACAACGCCTCCGCGATGGCCGCGGGACAGGCGAGCACGGCCGGCCTGCCGGCGTCGCTGGTCGAGCGCGTCATTCGCCGCGAGAGCGGCGGCAATCCGCGCGCGGTGCACGCCGGCAATTACGGCCTGATGCAGATCCGGCTCTCGACCGCGCGCGCCATGGGTTACACCGGCTCGGCGGCGGGACTGCTTGATCCGCAAACCAACATGACTTACGCGCTGCGCTATCTCGCCGGCGCTTATCGTGCGGCGGGCGGTAACGAGAGTCGCGCCATAGCGCTTTATTCGCGCGGCTATTATTACCAGGCGAAGGCGCAAGGATTCTCGCCCTACGCCGCCAACGCGTCGTCGATGCCGGCTTGGGGTTACGGAAATTATAGTTCTGCAGTCCAACCTGGGTTTGCGACTTCATTCCAAAACGGCGAGCGGTTTGGCGCGAGGCATCGCCGGCATTATCACGCATAGCGTCAGTGTGATCCCGTCGTGCCAGCGCCAAGGGGGTGACCCGCACCCTCCCCCTCAAGGGGGAGGGTAAAAGTTTCAACTCCGCCCGGAACACGCATAATGCACGCTCTACAGCGCCGCGACGGCGCTGACTTCGATCAAAAATTCTTCGCGCACCAGGCGATCGATGATGAGGAGCGTGTTCGGCGGATAGGTGCCGCCTTTGAACAATCTGGGAAATTCGCGTGTGCGATAGGCCATGAATTTGGCAATGTCCTGCGCATGCACGAGATAGGTGGTGAACTCCACCAGATTGGCGAAGCTCGCACCCTGCGAGGACAAGGCCGCGCCGATATTGGCGAAGACCAATCCGCATTGCGCGTCGAAATCGGCCGGCGCCTTGCCGTCCTTGTCGGCGCCGACCTGGCCGGCAATGAACAAAAATTCAGACGCCTTGACGCGGGTCAATTGCGAATATTGCCCGAGCGGCTTGCCGAGGCTGTCGGGATTGAGAATTTGAATATTGGGCATTGGCCAAGCTCCCTGATGCTTTAAGTCTTGTTCCGGTTGCGTGTCTTTCCCTATTCTTCAGATCTTTCCAGTCCTTGGATCACGCCGGCCGAACGCTCAGCAAAAAAATCGGCCAGCGCCTTGCGCGTCCGCTTCGCAATCCCATCTGTAAGCCTCGCTGTGGGGTAACGCCGAAAGCAAAACTGCAATGAGCTTCACGAACAACGCCACCTTCGGGCGCGGTTTCTCCGGGTTCCGATTCACCGGCCGCGCCAGGCCTTACAACGCGGCCGAGCGGCGCGCCGCGCTCGACCGGCTCGACATGCTGGCGACCGCGTTCGACACCGCCTTCATTCTGCCAGGGACCAATGTGCGCTTCGGCGTCGAATCGCTCGTTCGCCTCGTCCCCGGCGTCGGCGACGTGATCGCCTCGGCGCTGTCGTGCTACCTCCTTTACGAGGCGCGCCAGCTCGGCGTGCCACGGCTTCTGTTCGCGCGCATGGCCGCTAATGTCGCGCTCGAAGCGCTGATTGGCGCGGTACCGGTCGCGGGCGACGCTTTCGACGTCTTGTTCCGTGCCAACCGCCGCAATGTCGCGCTGTTGCGTGCGCATTTCGCGCGCACCGGCTACCGCTGACGCGCGCTATTCCAGCGCTTCGACGATGCGGATGTCGCGCACCGCGCCGTCGCCGAGCGCTTTGAGCGCCTCCTGATAGGCCGGACTCTTATACGCGGCGATCGCGTTTTCGAGGCTCGGAAATTCCGAAATGACGATGCGCTCTTTTTGCCCGGCTTCGAACGCTTCCGCGGCGGCGCCGCGGGCGATGTAACGGGCGCCGAATTTGGCGGTCGCCGCCGGCGCGAGCTTGGCATACGCGGCGACTTTTTGCGGGTCCGAGATCGAACGATAGCAGGTCACCCAGTAGGCTTTCGGCATCGGTTCAACTCCTTTGCAGGGATGCGCGGGGAAAGAACGAAGGGTATTATGAATTTCTAAAGCGAAATGATTTTGCGTTTATTCGGTATTTCGCTTTAGCTTATTATTCTAGCATGATCTTTTCCGAAAACCGGCGTCCACTTTTCGGGATCATGCTGCAGCAAGTCGCAAAAGCCAAGGTAAGTAACGGAGGCGGGTCATGTCGTTTTGGAGCGCGCTCTTTGGCCGGCGTGCCGAACCGGCGAAGGCTGCCGATCCGGTAGAGTACAAAGGCTTCATCATTCGCGCCGCGCCATACAAGAACAACGGCAATTATCAGACCGCGGGCACCATCGAGCGCGAGATCGGCGGTATACGCAAGGAACACCGCTTCATTCGCGCCGACGCTTACGCCGCCTATGACGATGCGGTGACGTTTACGGTGAACAAGGCGCGCCAGATCATCGATCTGCAAGGCGAGAAGATTTTCGATCAGACGCGGCCGTAAGCTGGCCGCGTCAAAAAACTCCCTCTCCTCGCGTACGGGGAGAGGTGTCGCGCGGGATACAAATCTTTAACCCGCTCACCTCTCCGATAAAACGATCAGCGCATTGCCGTTCAGGCGACCCCTTCGACAATGCGCAGATCGCGGTCCACGGCATTGCCGAGCACTTTGAGCGCCGCCTGATAGCCAGGACTGTCATGCGCGGCGGCCGCTTTCTCGACGCTGTCGAATTCGATCAGCACCACGCGCTGCTTGACGCCTTTTTCGTAAGCCTTGGCAGCGGTGCCGCGGGCGAGAAAGCGTCCGCCGCCGGCGCTAATCGCGGGTCCGGCGAGCTTGGCATATTCGGCGAGCGCGTCCGGATTTGAAACCGAGAAATAGGTCGCAATCCAATAACCTTTTGCCATCGTGGCCTCCCTAAAATTGCAATTGTTGTGCGAAGCGCGGAAGAGACTATCAGGCTCGGTCCAGCAAAGGCGAGGGCTTTGGCGCCGGTTTCGTCATTGCGAGCGAAGCTAAGCAATCCAGGCCACACCAAGGAAAACCTGGATTACTTCGTCGCTTCGCTCCTCGCAATGACGAGGTGATGCCGCAACTGCTGCCGCTCACTTTCCGGCGACCACCTGCCACATATCGTAAATGAACGACCCGAGCGCGCAGGCGAGCAATCCGCTGCCGATCGAACCAATAATCACCGCCGACTGGATACGCGTAAGCGTACGGTTGTCGAGATGAACCTTATCAGCGAGATGAGCCATGCGATGGGCCATGGTCGGCTCCCTTTGGCAGCTTGTGCTGCCCTCGCTCGGCGAAACCTCCCCGGTTCCTATCGTGCTCCAATAAGGTGCTTTAAATGGGTGACGAAATCAGTGACTTAGGTCACTCACAAAATTGGGTCACTCACCAATTCGGGTCACTCACCCAAGGCTATTAAACAATCGACTCGCGCCTTTGCCATGCTGCGCCGAAACAAGTCAGCGTTGCAAGGAGAGCATGATCCAGAAAAAGCCTTGTCACCGGTTTCCCCGCCGGCGCGAAGCCATATCAGCCGCTTGTGTCGTCATTTTGCGCTTCGGGGGCGGAGCCAAGTCGGAAGCCAAGTCGGAAGCCAAGTCGGAAGCCAAGCCGGAAGCCACGTCAAGAGCGCCAAGTCGGAAGCCAAGTCGCGAGCGCCAAGCCGGGAGCCAAGTCGCGAGCGCCAAGTCGGGAGTCAAGTCAGGAGCCAAATCAGCAACCAACGTCGGGAAGCCGAATCAGGAACCAAGTCGGGAAAGATTATGCGCAAATGACAAGCTGAAGCGACATATCGATTCCAAGCCTACAATCGTCTCGCTTTAGCGCATCTCGCTTTAACAGGTGGCTTGCCGCATTCTGGCCTTTAAAGTTTTGCTGCTGCCAAAGGCAACGATCAAGGAGCTGGTCATGCAGGTTTTCAGCCTTCCGGAACAGGCCGAGTACAATCCCAAGAAGCACGTCGAGAAAATCCTCGGCCGCATCGAGGAGGGCGACGTCACCGTCGCCTGCTGGGAGCCCGGCCAGATCAGTCCATATCATTGCCATCCGCACGCGACCGAAATCTATTTCTGCTTCGAAGGCGGCGGCGTGATGCGCACACCGCGCGAGACCATCGTGGTGAAACCCGGCGCCTTCGTCGTGCATCCGCCCGGCGAGGTTCATGAATACGCCAACGGGCCGCATCGCACGCTCCTCTTTCGCGTCCGCTACGGGGCCGACATGAGCGCCCGGCATTTCGAATGGCGCGGCCGCGACGGTTGGGCGCAAAGCATCGAGGACGCGGAGTATTACCGGGCACATCCGGTTAGCGCTTAAGGCCAAGAGGCTCGGCTTTGTTTCCCCCCGCGTAGCGGTGGGGAGGGTCGGCGAATTTCGCGCAGCGAAATGAGCCGGGGTGGGGAATTATTGCGCACCCGCTCGCTGATGACTCCCCGCCTGCGGCTTGCTACCACCCCGCGTTCTGCGCACATCGCGACACAGGGGAGGCTCGATTGTTTACGAAACCGCATTGTCCGGTCATTACCATCGAAGAGCATTACTGGGACGACGAACTGGAAAAGACCTTCACCGGCGGCGAGGCCGGCCGGCCCGGCGAGCAATATGCGCGGCTCAAAGATCTCGGGTCCTTGCGGCTGAAGGAAATGGACGA